>ERZ791802.2040-NODE-2040-length-13160-cov-12.824800_pt1 | contig 13160 bp, 8 predicted proteins | sample MGYA00510308_ERZ791802 | MGnify/ENA primary metagenome ERZ791802 (study PRJEB30046, sample SAMN00792028) | human gut metagenome | study: EMG produced TPA metagenomics assembly of the A metagenome-wide association study of gut microbiota in type 2...
ATAATTTAGTAAATGCATCTATCAATTCTCTCGTAACGAAAGGCTGTCCTTTCACCTGGTTGAACTGGCTGATGTTCAATCCGGGCACTTTCATGCGCAGGTAACCTGCGAATTGCCCCAGATTCTGTTCAGCTACCACGATTTTCTTATATTTACGCAATACGTCAGCCGTGTTCTTTGGCAGCGGGTTGATGTACTGGAAGTGTGTGAAAGCCACTTTCTTTCCATGTTCGCGCATATAGTCCATAGCCAGACGGAGATGTCCGTAAGTACCGCCCCAACCAACAATCAGCAAGTCTGCGTCTTCATCGCCCAACACTTCGAGTTCGGGGATATAGTCTGCAATCTTGTCCACTTTGGCCTGACGAAGGTGAACCATCTTGTTGTGGTTTTCGGGTTCAGTGGAGATAGCACCTGTTTCGTTGCTCTTTTCAAGGCCACCGATACGATGCATGAAACCTTCTGTTCCCGGAGTAGCCCAATAGCGTACGCCTGTTTCTTCATTACGTTGGTAAGGAGTCCAGTTGCCTGCCATGTCCGGAGTTACATACGGAGGATTGATGGCTGGATATTCGTTCAGGTTAGGAAGTTTCCATGCGGCAGAACCGTTAGCTACGAAAGCATCGGTCAGCAATACAACCGGAGTCATGTGTTCCAGAGCAATCTTACATGCCATATAGGCGGCGTCGAAACAGTTGGTCGGTGATGTTGCGGCGATTACAGGCATCGGGCTTTCGCCGTTGCGTCCGTAAAGAGCCTGCAATAAGTCAGTCTGTTCTGATTTAGTGGGAAGACCGGTAGACGGACCGCCACGCTGTACGTTGACAATCACTAATGGAAGCTCGCCGATAACAGCAAGGTTCATCGCCTCACTCTTCAGGCAAACACCGGGGCCGGAAGTCGTAGTCACTGCCAAAGCACCTGCAAATGCAGCACCGACAGCGGAAGCACAACCTGCGATTTCGTCTTCGCATTGTACGGTTTTTACGCCCAGTGATTTATGCTTGGCTAATTCATGCAGAATATCGGTAGCCGGGGTGATAGGGTAAGAGCCCAGATAGAGTTCCAATCCTGCTTTTTCGGCGGCGGCAATCAATCCGTAGGCAGTTGCCTTGTTACCATTAATATCTGTATAAAGTCCCTTTGATTTCGGGGCTTTGCTTTCAATCTTATAAGTGGAGACAGAAGCGTGAGTGTTTGCTCCGTAGTTGAAACCGTCGTTCAATACCTTGATGTTAGCTTCTGCAATTTCGGGCTTTTTGGCGAATTTCTCACGAAGCATTTTCTCTGCCGCTGCTAGGTTACGGTTGAACAACCAGCAAACTAGTCCGAGGGCAAACATATTCTTGCAACGAAGAATGGATTTGTTGTCCAGTCCCGAGTCTTTCAGGCTCTCTTTACACATGGAAGAGATAGGTACTTCGAGTACTTCCTGCTTAACGCCCAGTTCTTCAAAAGGATTGTCAGTCTTGAATTGTGCCTTTTCCAAATCTCTGGCTTCGAATGAGTCGGAGTCGGTGATGATAAGTCCCTGCGGTTTACAGAATTTGATTTGTGTTTTCAGTGCGGAAGGGTTCATTGCTACCAATACGTGGCAACGGTCTCCGGGAGTGTAAACCTGTCCGGCACCGATGTGTACCTGGAAACCGGAAACACCGGTCAGCGAACCTTGCGGGGCGCGGATGTCTGCCGGGTAGTCGGGGAATGTACAGATGTCATTTCCTACCGTAGCCGACACGTTCGAGAAGATGTTGCCGGCCAGCTGCATGCCATCGCCGGAGTCGCCGGAGAAACGTACTACGACTTCCTCCAATTCTTTAACCATCATTTCGTCTGCCATAACTTTAATTACTATATTTAATTTAAAAACTGATTTTACTTTCAATTTGTGAGCGCAAAGGTCGGAAAGTTAATCGAATTATCAAAATAAATCCTACTTTATTGTCCTATTGACGCAAATTATTTGAAATATATGAAAGGAACCTGCATTTTTATTCTTGTTAAATCGACAGAAACCGTTATCTTTGCAAACGAATTTACAGCGGTCCTGTAGTTCAACGGATAGAATAGAAGTTTCCTAAACTTTAGATAGGGGTTCGATTCCCCTCGGGACTACTACAAAGAAGAATCTATGGGAAGTTGTGTTGTCGGCTTTCATACTGTATCAAGTTTTAAGTTTTACAATGGCTTCTTTCAAGATTAACGTCTTATAGCTTCTATTTGTTTTAATAATCAATAGAAAAAGCCTCTTCCGGATTTCGGAAGAGGCTTTTTCTATTTCAGGAATTGTTATTCTTCCGTAGCGGCTGCAGCTACTACTTTTTTGTTCTTCATCATGTTGTATGCAATCGGAGACGCAATGAACAATGAAGACAATGTACCGATAACCACACCGAGAATCATCGCGAATGCGAAGCTGCGGATAGAGTCACCACCGAGGATGAAGATACACAGCAACACGATCAATGTACTCAATGATGTATTGATGGTACGGGCCAGTGTCGTGTTCAGAGAGTCGTTGAACAACACGCGCTTGTCACGTTTCGGGTACAGGCCGAAGAACTCACGCACACGGTCGAAGATTACCACCTTGTCATTAATAGAGTAACCGATAGCCGTCAGGATAGCACCGATGAATGTCTGGTCGATTTCCAAAGAGAACGGCAGGATACCCCAGAACAGTGAGTAAGCACCGATAATCATAATGGTGTCACAACTCAAAGCTACGATAGAACCGATACTGTAAGCAATGTTACGGAAACGGAGCAGGATATACAAGCCGATAGCGAGCAATGCCAGTACTACGGAGTAGATAGCGCCTGTCTTGATATCGTCTGCAATACTCGGGCCCACTTTCTGTGAACTTACGATACTACCACCTGTGTGGTTGTCGCGGTCAATGAAAGTTTCTAATGTAATGTTCTGAGTCAGTACCGGTTTCAATGTTTCGTACAGATATGCTTCGATTTCCGAGTCCACATTGTTACCTGCATCTTCGATGCGGTAGTTTGTGCTGATACGTACTGTTTTCTTGTCTGTACCGATAGCGATTACACTGACGTTAGCATCACCGAACTTGCTGGAAATCAGTTCGCGTACTTGTTCCGGTTCAACCGGGTTTTCGAACTGTACTTTGAAGTTACGTCCACCGGTGAAGTCGATACTCTGGCTCAAACCACGGATAGCAAACGAACCGATGCAAACGATGATAATTGCGCTAACGATAATCATGGATTTCTTGTTGGTTCCCATGAAGTCGAAATGCGTATTGGCCATCAGGTTCTTTGAAATCTTGGTCGTAAATGTCAGGTTCAACCACTTGTCTTTGTTCATGAAGTGTTCGTAAACCAGACGAGTCATGAATACGGCAGTAAAGAAGGATACGAGGATACCGATAATCAATGTTGTAGCAAAACCGCGAATCGGACCAGTACCGAAGTTGAACAGGATGATACCTGTGATGATAGATGTCAAGTTAGAGTCGAAGATAGCCGAGAATGCGTTGGAATAACCGTCAGCAAGTGCTTTCTTCACTCCCTTGCCTGCACGAAGCTCTTCTTTTGTACGTTCATAGATAAGTACGTTCGCATCCACTGCCATACCCAGTGACAATACCATACCGGCAATACCTGACATTGTCAGTGCGGCCTGGAAGGATGAAAGGATACCCAGTGTGAAGAAGAAGTTGAGAATCAATGCGCAGTTGGCAACCATACCCGGGATGAAACCGTACATGGAGCACATGTAAACCATCAACAGAATCAGAGCCACAACGAATGAGAAGACACCTGCGTTGATAGATTCCTGACCCAGTGACGGACCAACGATATCTTCCTGTACGATGTGTGCCGGAGCCGGCATCTTACCTGATTTCAATACGTTTGCCAAGTCCTTTGCCTGTTCCGGTGTGAAATGGCCTGTAATCTGTGAACGTCCGCCTGTGATTTCAGAATTTACGTTCGGTGCAGAATATACATAGTTGTCAAGAACGATAGCGATGGAACGGCCGATGTTCTGCTTGGTCAACTGAGCCCAGCGGCGTGCACCGTCAGAGTTCATTGCCATGCTTACAGCCGGTTTGCTGTATTGGTCGAATTCGTCTTTAGCATCTGTTACTACGTCGCCTTCCAACGGAGCTTTGCCGTTACGTTCGGTAGATTTGATAGCGTACAATTCGAAAGTCTGTCCTTTCTTGTCAAATTCAGAAGGAGAAACACCCCACTTCAAGCGAAGGTCTTTCGGAAGTTCTGCTTTGACTTCCGGCATAGCTAGGTACTTGTTGATGTCGGCAGTGTCTTTGTAGTTGGCATAACCGATAACAGGCCCCTGTCCGCTGGAATTCAACTGAAGCATTGCCAACAGAGGATATTGCTTTTTGATTTCTTCCATGTTGACGGCTGCTTTGTCTTCAGCGGCTGCGTCACCTTTCAGGGCGGCTGCAAGGCTGTCGGCAGCGCTTACGGCTTTTTTCTCAACCGGAGTAGCTTCGGTGAGGACTGCGGCTTCGATTGTGTCTCCGTCAACAGTTGTCTCTTCAGCCAATATCGTACGCAATTTTGCGTCTGCAGATTGTATGGCAGGAAGAATTTCCTTAGCTGTATAAGTTTCCCAGAATTCGAGGTTGGCAGAACCTTGGAGAAGTTTTCTCACACGTTCCGGCTCTTTGATACCCGGAAGTTCCACCATGATACGTCCCATTTTGTCTTCCAGGCTTTGGATGTTCGGCTGAACAACACCAAAACGGTCGATACGGGTACGCAGTACGTTGTATGAGTTTTCAACTGCGGCTTTTACTTCTGCTCTCAGCACTTTTTCAACTTCAGCATCTGTTGATTTCTGGTTTACTTTGTCTTTCAACTGTTGTGTTGCGAAGAGTTCGGAAAGTTTTGCGTCCGGAGCAATTTTGTGGTATTCTCTGACAAACAGGGTAATGATGTCATCCTGGCTGTTGACAGCTTGCTTTGCAGCTTCCGCCAGTGCCTTGTTGAAAGCTTCATCCGGCTTGTTGTCTGCCAATGCTTTGATAACATCAGGTACGGAAACTTCAAGGATAACGTTCATACCACCTTTCAGGTCCAAACCTAAACTAATCTCCATTTCACGACAATCTTTCAGCGTCCAGTTACCCAGCCATACTTTCTCGTTGGAGAGAGAGTCGAGGTAGTCCTGTTCCACTTTCGGGTCGCCGTTCGCAATTTCTTTCGCCTTGTTGGTATAATGGCGTGTTACGAAGGAGAAGGAGAGGTAGAACACGCATACCAGCGTGAGTAATACCGCAAAAACCTTTACAAATCCTTTGTTTTGCATTTTACTTTTAATTTATGATGATTACTTTTTTAATTTAATTTTCAGTTAAATTCTGTCGTACACAAGTGCTTTTTGCCGCATACAAGGCTGCAAATATAGTTTTTTTTTCACATTTATATGTAAGAAGCCCTCAAATATTTGATGTTTAAGGGCTTTTTTGCAGAATTATTTCATTCCCCTGTTTTTCAGTAGCGGTTCCAGGCTCGGCTCTGCTCCGCGGAAATTCTTGTAAAGCACCATCGGATCTTCACTGTCCCCCTTCTCCAATACATTGTAGCGGAACAGGTCGGCAGTGTTCTTATCAAAGATTCCGTGTTCTTTGAAGGCTTCAAAGGCATCATTGTCCAGTACGTTTGCCCATAGGTAACTATAGTATCCGGCAGCGTATCCGCCAATGATATGATTGAAGTAAGTGACACGGTAACGGGGAGCAATTTCGGGGATAAGATTGAGCTTGTCCATAGCTTCTTTTTCAAAAGAAAGCATATCCATATTCTTTACATCTGTCACTGTGTGCAAGTCCATGTCGAGGATGGCGGCAGCCAGTAGTTCCGTGGTCATGAATCCCTGGTTGAAGGTCTTTTGTTCCAGTATTTTTTCGATGATTTCATCGGGGATTACTTCTCCTGTCTGGTAATGTTTGGCATACATTTTCAGTACTTCCGGTTCGGTAGCCCAGTGCTCGTTGATTTGAGAGGGAAGCTCTACAAAATCACGTACAACGTTGGTGCCGGATGTTCCTTTGTATTCGCATTTTGTCAGTAAGCCGTGCAGGGCGTGGCCGAATTCGTGGAACAGTGTTTCCACTTCGTCCATCGTCAGCAGGGAAGGAGTGTCGCCTACCGGTTTGGTGAAGCTGCAAACATTGCATATCAACGGACGGGTAGCTCCCTGTTGTTCACGGTAGTTGCTCATCCATGCGCCGCCGCTTTTTCCGGCACGAGGGAAATAGTCTACATAGAAGATTCCGAGTTGGGAACCGTCAGCGTCTTTCACTTCAAAGACTTCTACGTCAGGATGGTAGGTCGGGATTCCTTCGAGTTTACTCAAAGTGATGCCGTAAAGTTTGTTGGCTACGGCAAATGCGCCTTCACGTACATTTTCCAGTTTGAAGTAGGGCTTTGTATCTTCTTCGGACAGGTTGTATTTTTCTTTGCGTAGTTTTTCGGTATAGTACCACCAGTCCCATGCTTCCAGCTTTTCGCCTTTGCCTTCTTTATCCATCAATTTCTGAAGTTCTGTTGCTTCCGTTTTCGCTTTCGGCAGTGCATAGCTCCAGAGGTTGTTCAGGAGTTCCATCACGTTCGTGGCGTTCTTCGCCATTGTTTCGTCCAGAACGAAGTTGGCGTAGCAGTCGAAGCCTAATAGATTCGCCTTTTCAAGGCGGAGAGAGACGATTTTGCGGATATTTTCTTTATTGTCGTTTTCATTGTTGTTGTTTCCCCGATTGATGTAGGCTTTGTACATTTGTTCGCGGAGCGGACGGTTTTCGGAATATTGCAGGAAAGGCAGACGACTGGCATTGTGCAGGGTAAACAACCATTTGCCTGCTTGTCCGGCCGCTTTTGCTTCTTCGGCTGCGCTTTGGCGGAACCATTCGGGCAGTCCGGCTAAATCTTCCTCCTTATCAACGAAAAGTTGGAAAGCGTTATTCTCATTCAACACATTGTTGCTGAAAGTGATGCCGAGTGTAGAAAGCTCTTTGTTGATTTCGCGGAGACGGGCTTGCTTTTCTGCGCTGAGGTTCGCTCCCGAACGGACAAATCTTTTGTAGGTTTTGTCTAACAGGCGGCTTTGCTCTGTTGTCAGGTTCAGTGAGTCTTTTTGCAGGTAAACATCGTTCACGCGTTTGAAGAGTTTCTCATTCAGGGAGATATTATCTTCGTGTTCCGAAAGAACGGGTGCCATCTTCATCGAAAGTTCAGTCAGGGCGTCGGTTGTTTCCGCGTCTGTCATATTGAAGAAAATAGCACTTACACGGTCAAGGACAGGCGCACTGTTGTCCAAAGCTACAATCGTATTTTCGAATGTCGCAACTTCCGGGCTTTCGACGATAGCTTCTATATTTTGGTTCTGCTCTTCGATACCTTTCAGGAAGGCGGGTTCGTAGTGTTCCAGTTTAATCTTGTCGAAAGAGGGGACACCATACTCGGTTTGAAACTCTGTAAAGAAAGGATTGCTTTCTGTTTTCGTAGCACAGGAGTACATCATACAACTTACTGCTAAAAGGGTTAGTGTTTTTTTAATCATCATAAGTGTTTTATATTAGAGTTTACAGTTCTTATCGCTTGCTGACATAGCACCAGATAGGATAGTGGTCGGAAGCCTTGATAGACCGGTCTACAGTGCAGTTGTAGGCTTTCAGGTCGGGGCTTATCAGGATATTGTCGATTCGGAAATAGAACTTGTTCTGATTGTAGGAAATCCCCAGCCCCTTGCCGGAGTGGGTGAATGCGTCGTCCAACTTTTGGGTAAGGATACGGTGTGTGTACGAGATGGAACCGTCGTTGAAGTCACCGCATGCTATAATGGTCGGATATTTGCTTTCCGCGATGTATTTGGCAACGGAATCTGCCTGTGACGCGCGGATGGCCGATGCTTCCGCCAACTTCCTTACCAGTTGCCGGAGTCCGGTTTTTACCTTTCGCGCATTCGGGTCTTTTATCATGTCTTCGTAGATTCCCCTGTCTTCCTTGGTGAGTTTGTTGGATTCCAAATGGTTGTTGATCAATGTAATGGTGTCATTGTTTACCTTCAGTACATACCTCATGGAACCGTTATAACTGCTTTCGTACTTGATGGGATGTGCGGATAGTATGGGGAATTTGGAAAAACAGGCAAGCTGTACCTCTCCTCTTCCTTGTTGGCGGATGGACTGGTAAGGATAGGCTTTCAGCGCTTTCTTCACGTCCTGCTCCGTCAGAAATTTCTTGTTGGTGGCTGTATTATATTCCTGCAGGCAGATAATGTCGGCTTTGCTATTTGCCAAATACGACAGGATAGGGTTCTTCCCGTCCTTCTTCTTCAGGTTGCTAAAGCTCATTACGTTGTAAGACAGCAGCTTGATGCTTCCTTCAGGGATTGTTTTCGTGGTGGAATTGAAAGGGATATACGTCCGTATCTGCGGAATACAAATCAGGAAACCGATGATTGGCAGTAGTGCATAGCGATAATTGATAAATGCCCAGAATACCATGAACAGGAAGTTGATGGTCAGAAATATCGGGAACGCAAGTCCGAGACTGGAAGCAAACGGGTTTACTTTGGGACTGAGATAGGGGCTATAAGCGCTTAATATCAACGTTCCCACAAAGAAAGCGTTGATAGCCAGTATCAGAAATGCGACAATTTTGCCAATATGTTCCATTCTTTTATCTTTTGCTTGCGTCGAACAAGCTTTTCTTTTCTTCTGTAGTCAGACTGTCGTAACCGGATTTTTTCAGTTTCTCCAGGATACGGTCTACTTCTTCCGACTGTGCTTTCTTGCGGGCGTTATAATCGTAATCCTTCTCATGACCGGTAGCGCTACCACCGTAATGTACTTTCATTTTAGGTTTACGTTTCCATGTTTTCTTTTGGAACAGAGACATGAAACCATCCAGGAACCAGTTAATCCAGGAAGTCAAATCGATTCCTTTACTTAGGCTGGCGGCAAACCAAAGTCCGGCAAGGGCACCGCCTAAATGGGCGATATGTCCTCCCGCATTGCTTGAAGTGATGGATATTACATCAATGCCGATAACAACCAATGCCAGGTATTTGAGACGGATAGCACCAAACAGGAAAAGTTGTACCCGGTAATTAGGTTCCCGATAAGCTGTGGCTGCAACGATAGCCAGCACGGATGCCGATGCCCCGACCAATGTGGAACCTGCTATCTGCGAACTGAATAGAGGAAATACATTGTAAGCAACCATATATAGTAAGCCGCCGCAGATACCTCCCAGTACATACAGACCTCTTAAATGCTTTGCAGAGAAGAAGTGTAGGAACAGGTTGCCGAACCAATACAGCCAGAGCATATTAAATAAAATATGCAGGATGCCCGCATGCATGAACATATAAGTGAGCAGCGACCACGGTCGATGAATAAAACCAATAAAGGATGCCGGCAGGGCGAAAATACCGAATATATCGGGAATACTGAATCCGAATAGTTGCAGGAAAACATTAATCAACGTACCGATAATAAAAATACCGACGTTGATATAAATCAGTTGGATAAAAATATTTCCTCTTCTGAATGTTTCTTTTAAATCAGCTATAATATGTCCCATTGTTATTGCTTTTTTTTCTCCAATATAAAATCAGAATCAGTCCGAACAACATTCCCCCCAAGTGGGCGAAGTGAGCGACATTATCTCCGGGGTTATTGGCAAATCCTGACCATAACTCAATTGCTGCATATCCGATAACGAAAAACTTCGCTTTGATAGGGAAAGGTAACGGGAAAATGAACAGCTTGTTGTTGGGGTATAGCATACCGAATGCCAGCAATATAGCGTAAACGGCTCCCGAAGCACCTACGGTGGTCATCATATTCAGATACTGCTCCATAGGGATAATGGCTGAACCTATATTCACTTCTGCATAATGGCTGAGTTCCGTAACATACTGAATATATTGCACACCTTCCTGAATAAGTCCTGCACCGATACCGCAAATGATATAGTAAAACAGGAAACGTTTCGGTCCCCAAGTTTGTTCGAGAATCGGGCCGAACATGAAAACGGCGAACATATTGAAGAAAATATGGCTGAATCCGCCGTGCATGAACATATAAGTGATGAGCTGTGCCGGGTTGAAGTCACTTGCGAGGAAAAAATGTAATCCCAGATAATTAGTCAAATCTAAACCATATCGTTGAGCAACGAGTGTACCGAAAAATACCAGTACATTGATAATTATCAGGTTTTTAGTTACAGTTGGCATCATTTTAATTTCTGAATATTTAGATAATAGACGCAAAAGTACGAATAAATTCTGTTTTAAAGCATGAAAAACGCTTCCTATTAGCTCTTTTTCAATAATTTGCTGCGTTTTTTTTATGTTTTTATTTGATATGTTGTTTTGTTCGGCTATATTTGTGGAATCAATCCATTGTGGGATAATCTTTTGTGTAACATATATATTAATTAATCATTTTACGTATTATGAATAAGTCTGAACTTATTAGCGCAATGGCTGCTGAGTCTCAAATGAGCAAAGCCGATGCAAAAAAAGCACTTGATGCTTTTATCACTTCAGTTACTAATGCTATGAAAGCCGGTGAAAAAGTATCCCTCGTTGGTTTTGGTACTTTCTCTGTAAGCGAAAGAGCTGAAAGAACTGGTATTAACCCTTCTACAAAGGCAACTATTACTATTCCTGCTAAGAAAGTAGCTAAGTTTAAAGCTGGTGCTGAATTGTCCGCAGCTGTTGAATAAGATATATAGTTGAAAGAAATTAGAAAAGCGGGGTTCTTTATATAAGAACCCCGCTTTTTTTATTGTCCGGTTCAGAAAGATAGAATCGGACAATAAATGTGTCGTGTTATCTTAATTGCCATCGGGCTTTTCCATTTCGCAGAACGGGGCCGGACACCAGTGGAAGCTTTCTATGTTATCCGGTTTGGCCGGATCATAAGGAATATCTGTTTTCAGGTATTTCGCCAATTCCGGTGTTGCCTTTTTTATTCCTTCTATCACACATTTAGCTATTTGATAAGCACCGTAAGGATTGAAGTGGGTATTGTCAGCCAATTCTTTCGTCTGTCCGGGGAAGCTTCCCATTGGGTAATGTACAAAGGCTTTTTTAGATTCTTCCTCGCCCAGTGCTTCATACAGTGTACCGGTCATATTATTCAATTCAATCAAGGGAACATTTTCTTTTGCTGCAATCCAGCGTACTGCATCCGGATATTCATCGTGCGTATTGACAGTGCGGCCTTCTTTATCAAACTTGCGGCGACGTGTCGGGGTAAGCAATATCGGTTGTCCGCCTTTTGCGCGCACCTCGTCGATAAATGTTTTCAGATTAGTCATAAAAGAGTAATAAGCTCCTTTGCCGGGACCTTTTTGTTTTTGGTCGTTATGTCCGAATTCTACCATTAGGTAATCACCCTTCTTCATTTCAGAAAGCACTTTCTTAAGTCGTTTTGCCGCAATGAATGTATTGGCACTTTCACCACTTTCGGCATGATTGGCAATGGCTATTCCGGAGTTGAAAAAGCGAGGAATCATTTGCCCCCAACTGGCCCAAGGTTCATTCTCCTGATCTACTACCGTGCTGTTTCCGCATAAGAAAATGGTAGGGATAGAAGAATCGGCAGCTTCTACGCGAATACTTTCGCATACGGGCGCGTCTCCGTTAATCTCGATTGTCAGCCTGTCATCCCAATCTAATTTATTTATTTCGCGGTCTTTTATCTTTACGAATTCTGTGGCGGAGATGCGGGGACTACGTTTGTTGACGATAAATGCTTCTTCTATAAACTCTCCTTTTTTAGTAGGCAGATTCTCAACGAACAAGCGGCGGGATTCTGCCCGTACGGTGGTATTTCCTGCCCGCTTTTTACTTCCCAAACGTACCGTGACACGATAATTTCCATCCGGAACACGTACAGAGAAATAGAAAGGCGCCTTACTGTCTTTTGGGGTAGTGTCTACGCGGTCGAATCCATATCCGTTCTTTTCCGAGTAGCATGGAGAGTCGGCTAATTTAAAAGTTTGTGGTAAGTTTTGTGCTTTTGTACTCACTGCTGCCAGCACTAAAAGGCTTAATAAAGTTATTTTCATTTCAGGATAAAATTAGAATATGTAATAAGTAATATTTATCTCTCTTGTTTCCGTTGCTAAAATAGTGCGTTTTTTATTCATATATAATGGACATACGTATGAAAGTATGGAATAATTGTGCTATTTGCTATTTTAGCAGGCGTTTTAAGATGCAATTTGGCGTCTCACCTTCTATATATCAGCGTGGTGCGAAGAATAATTCTTCTTCAGAAGAGTAACCTTTATAAATTATCCTGTATCTTTGTGCACAGAAAATAATTGTAAATATGAAGATAGAAGATAAACTTGTAGCGTCCGTCCTTAGCGGACTCAAAGCACTTTACGGTCAGGAAGTCCCTGAAAAGATGGTGCAGTTGCAAAAAACGAAGAAAGAATTTGAAGGACATTTGACACTGGTGGTATTCCCTTTCCTGAAGATGTCAAAAAAGGGGCCGGAGCAAACGGCACAGGAAATCGGTGAATATCTGAAGGCAAACGAGCCGGCTGTCGCCGCTTTTAATGTGATAAAAGGTTTCCTGAACCTGACTATTGCATCAGCTACATGGATTGAGTTGCTGAATGAGATTCAGGCAGATGAACAATACGGCTTGGTACAGGCTACTGAAACTTCTCCGTTGGTGATGATTGAGTATTCTTCTCCGAATACAAACAAACCGCTTCACTTGGGACACGTGCGTAATAACCTTCTAGGTAACGCGTTGGCAAATATCGTGGCTGCGAACGGCAATAAAGTGGTAAAAACCAATATTGTAAACGACCGTGGTATCCATATATGTAAATCCATGCTGGCATGGAAGAAATACGGAAACGGTGAAACTCCCGAAACTTCCGGCAAGAAAGGCGACCACCTGGTAGGTGATTATTATGTCTCTTTCGATAAGCATTATAAGGCGGAAGTAAAGGAGCTGATGGCTCAATTTACAGCGCAGGGAATGAGTGACGATGAAGCGAAGGCAAAGGCCGAAGCCGAATCTCCGTTGATGCAGGAAGCCCGCGATATGCTGGTGAAGTGGGAAGCCGGTGATCCGGAAGTACGCGGATTGTGGGAAATGATGAACAACTGGGTATATGCCGGAT
>ERZ791802.2042-NODE-2042-length-13153-cov-8.714689_pt1 | contig 13153 bp, 8 predicted proteins | sample MGYA00510308_ERZ791802 | MGnify/ENA primary metagenome ERZ791802 (study PRJEB30046, sample SAMN00792028) | human gut metagenome | study: EMG produced TPA metagenomics assembly of the A metagenome-wide association study of gut microbiota in type 2...
GCCGACTTTCGGGCGAGTACCAGCTTTTCCCGGACATTGCCGGAGAGGTATTCGTCTGCCATCAGGTACTTTGCCTGCGTGGAATTGCCGTACCCGTACATCGGGTTCAGAAAGATAACGCCCTTCAAGTCCGCAAAGATTTCTTCCTCGGTCTTGCCGGTCAGCTCGCACATATAGTCCATATCCACACGGGCTTTTTCGCCCATAGAAACGGCAAGTGCTTCGCTGGAGGTATCTACGGAAGTGACCGGGGTGTGTGGCTTGATGGTTCGCTTGTAGAATATATCCGCCTTGCGTTCAAGCTGCCCTTCATCGCCCAAGACCTCAAGAGCCGAGAGCAGAGAAAAGGAGCTGTCCTGCGAAAAGGCGGAGATGTTGGCACGGCTGTTGATAAGTCCGTACTGCTTGGAAAAGGTATCATAAAGAGCGTTTAATCGCTCCTGCTCCGTTTTAATTTCCGAGTCGGGGTAGTCCTCCGTCTGCAATTCGATCAGCTTTCTGACCGAATCACGGATGCGGATCATACCCTTTATGCGGTTCTCTGCGGTAGCGGATACCTCCACCGGAGCCATACGGCTGTTTTCGCGGAAGTAGATTTTATCGTCCAGCACCGTAAAGGAGAAGTTGCGAACGGTGGGATCTGCGGGAATGGAATTGTCCTCCTCTGCAAGCTCATCCTCCACCTCATATGCGGTCAGCTCACCGTGAATATTGGAAACGGCTTCGCTGAGTTGCTCGGCAAGGTCTGCCCCCTCGTAAGGGACGCAGGTGGCTTCGGGACCGAAACGCCCCGACACCATTTTCATCTCTCCGAGTATCATTTCGGGATGCTCAACAAAGTACCTGTTCATCAGGATACCGTTTTCATCTGTGCCGAGCTGTACCCAATCCGGCTCTATATCCACAATGCGGTCACGCTTTTGCAGAATAAGAATGTCCGAAACGACTTCCGTCCCGGCATTTCCCTTAAAGGTGTTGTTCGGCAAACGGATAGCGCCAAGCAGGTCAGCTCGCTGAGCAATATACTTGCGGACAGCGGAGTTTTCCTTGTCCATTGTGCCTTTGCTCGTAATGAGCGCCATTACGCCGCCCGGACGGAGCTTGTCCAAGGATTTGGCGAAGAAGTAGTCGTGGACGAGGAACTTGTGCTTGTCGTAACGCTTGTCAGGAACCTTGAAATCCCCGAAGGGGACATTCCCCACAACGGCATCAAAGAAGCTGTCGGGGAGGTTGGTTTCCTCAAAGCCTTGTGCGGCGATAGAGGTCTTTTGATATAACTGCTGTGCGATGCCGGCAGAAATTGTGTCCAGTTCTACACCGTAAACCTTGCTTTCCTTCATTTCTTCGGGAAGCATACCGATAAAATGCCCGATGCCGCAGGACGGTTCCAAGATGTTGCCCTCACGGAATCCAAGCTGTTTCATCACCTTATACACGGCATTGATAACCGTTGGCGGCGTGTAGAAAGCGGTCAGAGTGCTTTCTCTTGCGGAAGCGTATTCCTCCGGTGACAGGATGTTTTTAAGCATACCGTATTCGGTTCGCCAAGAGTCTGCCCGTTCATCAAAGGCTTCAGGAATACCGCCCCAGCCCACATATTTAGAGAGAATGATCTGCTCGTCCGGTGTGGCGAAGCGGTTTTCTTCCTGACATTTTTTCAGAACGGTGATCGCCGCATAGTTGCGGTGGAAACGCTCCTTTTTGTTGACTTCCTCGACCTCGTGAGAAGCAAGGTCAAAGGTATGACGGTCTGCCATTGGGATTTCGGGATGAATATCAAAGGTCTGCACCCGGCTTTTCTTCGGATGCTCCCAAACAGGGGTAAGAGGTGCTTCCACCTGTGCAAGTTCTTCCTCGGAGAGATAAATAAGGTCGTCAAAGGACAGTGCTTGCAATCCCTTATCGGTCAGTTCTTCAAGCGAATCATACTGTTCACTGCGGACGACTTTTCCATCTGCAAGGGTTTCGATGCGAAAATCCACAAGATTGACCCTTGCCTGTATTTCGTGCTTGTCGTCCTCCGTCGTAGTGTAGGCAACACCCACATTGGCAAGGTCGGTGTAATCCGCACCGTCCTCTTGCTGGTATTCCTCACGGCAGAAATCATCAATGATTTGCTTCGCTTTATCCAGTGCAGTGTCCGTCAGATAGGGGCTGTCAATGATCTCAAAGCTCTTAGGCGGCGGATCAAGCTGTGTAATAAAGTCGTGGGGGATGGTGCTGCCGTCCTTGTCCTTATACAGAACAATGCTCATCGGCACACCATAGTAATTTTCCTCCTTAATATCCTTCTCAAAGCTATACGGGTTGGTGTACTCGATGCTTTCACCGACCTTGCCGTCCGTGCCGAGATAGTCGATCCTGCCGATGGGTTTGGACTCGATGGGTGCTTCCTTCGTGGTGGAAACCACGGTGCGGGTAATGCGTTTACCATCCTCCAAAGCGTTGACCGCTACATCGTACCCTCTGTCGGTCAGCATTGTAAGGTAGGTTTCCAAGCGGTGCTGCGGAAATCCCACCATAGGGACACGGGTGTTGTGATCGACGGCACGGGTCGTCTGCGTCAAATCAAGGGCTGTCCCGACGACCTCTGCGTCATCAGCATAGGCTTCAAAGAAGTCGCCCACCTGATAGAGCAAAAGGCTACTCGGATTGTCTGCTTTGGTTTTAAGATACGCCTGATAGAACTCCGGCAAAGCAGCATCCTTTGGCTTTTCTCTTTCTGCCGCCTGTCTGATACGCTCCACAACGCTCTGCGGCAAGTCCTGCACATAGAAGGTGATCTCACCTTCGGGGGAGATATGGGCGATGGTCTGATAGTCCCCATTGACCTCCACGGCACGGTTCCAAACGGTCAGTCCGTTGCCGAGATAGCCCATCCCGATGTCGAACTCAACCGCCTTTTCTTCGGGCTGTTTAATAGCGACCTTCAAATGGTCATTCAGCGGGTTCTCCTGCACCTTGCTGTCGAACTCAGTTCTCGTCATTTCCTTGTTGAAAAGCGGAAACTGCGTATCATAGAGCATCACACGCTCGTCATCAAAGGACAGGATTTCATATTCGTTTGCGCCGAGATAGACGGTGCTGCCGAGATGGTACTCATATCGCTCATTTTTCGGCTCTGTCTTTTCTGACGGTGCGGTAGACAAGATTTCTCTGTTCCTCCGTTCCTCGGCAAGTGCTGCACGGCGTTCTTCCTGCCTTTGCAGCCACGCAGGGTACTGCGCCTTTTCCTTGGGGTTCAAGTAACGGTCGAGTTTTATCAGCTCGGCAATACGCTTCTCCACCTGACTCCATTTCAGGTCGATATGAGGTTTATCGCTTCCGATGCCTTTAGAAATACGGATGCCCTTGCCGTCGTGCTGTTCGTCAATTCCTGCGCCGGTGATAGCGGGATAAACGCCGCCCCAGCCGTATTCATTTTTCAAAAAATCTGCGTTTTCCTTTGCAGACAGGCTCTTTTGGAACTGCTCATAGATTCGCATTTTCCCCTCAGAGATGCCGCTGCCACGGGTGAGAACAGCGTCGATGATCTCCTGAGAGAAAGTAAAAGCAGGGGGCTTTCGTTCCTCTGCTCCTGCTGTCATCAAGCTCAACTGCCCGTCAATGGATGGCAGCGGCTTCATCGTGTCCTGCAACTCTCCAAGCAGCCGCATCGCTTCAAAATGCTGGGCAATTACGCCCCAATCATAGAAGCTCTGTGCTGTGCGGGAGAGATAACTGCCCTCCCAAAGCTGCAACACATTCTGATAGGTCTTGTAGCCCACACGCCGTCCATCGCTCAGAATGACCTCGGTATAGTCGTTGTTGAAAATGCGCTTGATATAAGAAATACGGGCGTTCTCATCAGCGGTAGCTTCAAAGAATGCCCGTATCTCGTCTTTGCTTGCTTTCAGGTGCGGCGTAGTGCCGAGGATTTCACGAATCGTATCATCGCCGCCAAAGAACGGCAGGCTTTTATCCTCGTGACTTCGGTCGTAATAGTCTAAGCGAAGATTACCTCCGCCATCACGATCTCCTGAACCCGGCTCCGGATACTGTTCATCTTCCGAACCCAACTCATCATATCCGTCGCTTTCAGGCTCTCCGTCACGCCCTCCGACGCTGCCATCTGCTCCGTCAGCATCTGTTCCATCTCGTTCGCTCTGCGCTCCGTGTCGTTCAGATGCTCGTTCAGGGCGCAGCTCGTCAGCAGGTTGTAGTAGCGTACCTTGTGATGCTCCTTCAGGAACTTCTTCCGCATCCGGGCGTACCTGCCCATCGACAGCTCTGGTTGCTCCGGCATTGTCAGATCGGGGAGCAGATAATCCCCCTGCCTCGTGTAAGTGATCTCGTTCATCGTCAGGACTCCTTTTGGTTTTTTCTTTGCCTACATTGTAATCGGCTTTGGTTTTCTCTGCAATTATGCGATTTTGACGGTCGAGGGCAAGAATGGTGCGAGAAATCTCCGCAAGTCCCATCTCCGCAATATCACTGGTAGCATAGCCGAGGGCGTTCAGCGTGGCAGGCGTCGTAAAATTCACCACATCCCGAAGATCATCGGGTTCAAAGTATTCTCCGGCTTCAATGCCCAGGCGGGTCATCGTCATATAGGCAACGCTGTTTCTAACTGCCGTTTTGAAAATGTGGGTGATTTCTTCTTCGGATACGCCGTCTAAGAAGCTGTCTTTCACGCTGTAAAGAAGGTCGGTGAGATAGTCGGGGATGTTATCCTCCACGGCATTTCTCGCCGCCGACTCGATGGCAACGGCAAGGGTTTCCTTGTCGTTCAGCTCTCCGAAGGTACTTTCCAGCGTGTCGATCACTTCTGCCGTGTATTCGTCCCGCATTTGCCAAATGGGAACTCTGCGGGAAAAGCGGCTGGGATGCGTGTCGGAAATATCGAAGTAGTGGACAAGCCGTTGGCGGCGTTGGTCGGCATCCTCAAAAACGGCAATGCCGTGTGCTCCACGATTGACCCATCGCCCAAACTTTTGGTTCCAGTCGTCGATCTGAAGAACGGCGGTGGCGTCCGGTCGCTGTGCGTGAACCAAAAGCTGTTCATCAAAACGCAGACGGTAGTTGTAGCAGGCAGAGCGCAGAAACGCTTCCCAGCTTGCGGGGTTTGCAACGACCGTTTTACAGGTTCGGTTATATAGCTCCGAAATGAAGTCGTATTTTCGTGCCATCGGCGGACACCTCCTTATCGTTCATAGTCTTTTGGCTTGATAGCTTTGCCGTTCTCATCATAGCTCTTGGGTTTGGCGGCAATGGAGTCCCACCGGATCATAGAACCGGCGAGCATCGCCTGCTCCTGCGCCTTGCTGACACCCAGCTTTTCATTGAACTTGTCTTTAATTGCTTCGTTCTCCGCACGGTTCCCATCGTTAAAACTTGTGGCGGTATAGCCCTTTTGCCAGCGGTCGATTTGAATGACTTCGCCGGTAGACGGGAGTATGGAATAGCACATCGGAGGCAAGGGCGGCTCCATTGGAGCGTAGGTACAGCCGCCTTGCTCCATACGCTCGGCAAACTCGCAAATGTGAAAGAGATTGCGTCCAACCTCTGTGTGATAGCTATCAATATAGCGGCAGGGATAGCTTTCCGTCTTACCGTCACGGTCGGTCACAATGATGCGCTCTCCGTCCGGGATACGGAACAACTCTTTATAGTGGCTGTCAATAAAGCGAATGTCCCGGTTGGCTTCTTCGATGTGCTTGTCCAGCCATTCCTTTACATAGCAGAGGCAGTAGAAGTTATAGTCGCCCCTCGTTGGATTACAGCGAAGCACGAACGCATATTTCTTGGTATCTGCTCGGAAGCCGAACTCAGTGGTATAAGCACCCTGCATTTCGCTTTCCTTGTTCTCACGCCCATAACGCACCATCTGAGAACGGCTTTGAAGCAGTCCGTACTCCTCGGAGCGCAGGGCGTTGATTACATCATCTAAGTCCCGCTTGAACTCATCGCTTTTCCATTGCGGTCGGGTATCAAACCAAGTGGTATAAAACTGATCGCCGCTTGAGCCGAAGTCCCCACGCAGATAACCGATGTTGCCTGTCTGCCCTTGAAGCTGCGAGCTTTGAGCGTAGGTGTATTTGCGTTCGGGAACGGTCAGCGGTCGCAGTGTGAAATCTGTCATTATCTTGCGCCCCTTTCTTGCGGTGTTCGTTGTTTCGGGATGTCAAAGCCGTAAACGGCGGAGATCTCATCCCCAAGTCGCCGGGTCAGCCGGGTAATATCGGCTCGTGTGGCTTTGCCGTGATAGATTTTATCTCTCAGGTTCTCCATCTGCGTTTCGGAAACGCCGTCTTTGAACACACGGTAGAGATAATGATTTGTACCGTCGTGATGAGTTGCATCGGCACGAAGATCGCCGTACTTGTCTACATACCATTCGGTATAGTCGGTGTCGGCATACAGGCAATCTCGGATGTTGCCGGAGGGAATGTCCTTGTAGCCCATCACTCTGCCGTTCCATCTGCCGATGTCGCCAATGACAATGATTGGCTGGGAAAGCTGAACATTCAGATTGACTCGCTCATCGGAGAGGTAGTCGTAATTGGTTTCCTCCATCCACTCATAGAGTGCCTGCTCATCATTCGGATCGTCGTCCAGTTCATTGGCTTCAAGGAACTCCTTGTAGTCCTCTCGCCAGTCATCCACATCAAGGCTCCGGTTGCTCCAAATGATGTGGCGGTCACTCGGTCGTGTCGCTTGGCTCATCTGTTCCACCTCCCAAGTAAGAGAAAAGGCGGTTCTTTGCAACCTGCTCCTGAAGCTCGGTGATGACCGCCATATCCGGCACGGTCACATCGGGGATTTTCAGGATCGTCGGCAGGGTCAGCGCCTTCAAATCCTTTTCGGTTTTACAGCCTGCGTCAAAGAGCTTTGCCAGCACCTTCATTTTCTGCTGCAAGCCCTGCTCGGCTGCGGTTTTCTTTGCTGCCATAGATGTTTACCTCCTTATCGCTGTTGTTCCTTGGTTTTGTGCTTACGGCTGATAGCAGCCACTTTTTCTTTTACCCAATCTGGCATACACTCCGGCTTTACTTCGCCCAGCACATCCATACGCTCATAACGGGTATTCTTGCCGTCATAGAGATTTTTGCAAAATACGGCGCTGCCACGGGCATTTGCCGATGCACCGAAGCCACCGGTCACAAGGAAAAGCTGCCGGTCTGCTCTTTGATACTCCGGCTTGAGTACAGTCGGGTTGATGGCGATGATTTTCCCGTTGATGTCGTTCTTATAGTGGTCGGGGATACAGTCCGCTTGGGTGATAACCGTCACGGGAATATCCAGCTTTTCAACCTCTTCCCGAAACCTCTCGGCGTCTTGCTTGATGCGCTCTGCAAAGAACAGCGCTGCATCAATGTAGTCGTCACCAACAGCACACTCGGTGAATTTTTCGAATATGTCGTTGCGTTCTCCGTAGCAGCAGAGGAAGCGTTCTCCATTGCTATCCTGCTCATTCTCGGCAAAGATGATTTCACGGGAGCCGATATTCACGACGCAGAGGACGGTGTAATCACCGACCATTCTCTTTTCATTTTCCATAGAAATCACCGTCCTTAGTTCATAACATAGTTGGAATAAAGGTGCTGCATCCTCTTTCGTGCTTTTCGGCATTCGGGAGAACAAGCCAATTCTGGGTGTTCAGACTGGATTTTTGCTCTCGTCCTACGGACACTTTCAAAATGGGGTAGTTCGAGTTCTTTGTAGTTCTTCATCACGACCTCAAAAGGCATTTTTCCAACCGAGTTTTCATTGCTGTAAAAGCTGTTACACACGAGAAGATACAACATCATATCGTCGCTTCGTGCGTCAACATTGGTTTTGAGAATAGAAATAACTCTATCCTCAATCTTTTTGAGATGGTTCATTGCGTACCTCCTTGTGATATTGAAAAGGGGCGGAGTTTTTGCTCCGCCCCTTGGATGATTGGCTCACTTCTTGTTTTTCTTTCTGACCTGCAAGAAGATAAAGCCGCCGATGATAAAGGCTACCAGAACGATAGCCACGATGGTTTTAGGTTCCATTAGTTACGATCCTCCTTCTTCTTTTTCTTAAATCCGATAACGCCGCACACAGCGATGCCCACAGCGGACAGACCTGCAAGGGCATAGAGCAGCGGCAGATTGGTGGTATCGCCGGTCTTAGGCGTATCACGCAGAACATTGTGCATCTCCACAATGGTTGTGGAGCCGAGCTTGACCGTTGCCTTCTTGTCGGCAGGCAGGACATACATCGAAGAAGCCGAGTTGCTTACCTCAGAAATGGTGTAGTCCCCGATGCGAAGCCCGTCAATGAAGATCTCACCCTTGTCGTTGGTTTCAAGGATAATGTCATAGCCATTTGCACCGGTAATGCGGAAAGCGAAGCCCTTGACCTTGCCGTCAGAGGAGGTCTTGACGATTTTCAGGTTGCCTCGCATCGCATCATTGATGAAGCCGACGCCTGCCTTGTTCTCCACCTCGTAGGTCTTGCCGTTGGTGTCGATCATCACTTCATACACGCCGGTATCAAGAACAAATCCCTCCGGTGCTTTGGTTTCCTTGACGAAGTAGCGACCGTAGAACAAGTCGTTCATACTGTATTCGCCCTTTTCCTTTTCGGTCAGTGTGCCGAGCAGTTCATCACCGTTGTCCAGCTTGCCGTTTGCGTTACTGTCCTTGTAGACCTCAAAGGTCGCTCCGGTCAGCTTATTGTCAGGATATTCGGAATCCACCTTGGTCAGATGGATGTTGCCACGGACATATTTGTTGACGATTTCAATCTCCACGACCTGACTGTCTGCGCCGATGGTCACAGGATAGATGGTATCGTCCAGTACGAAGCCGGTGGGCTGTTCGATCTCACGGACATACCAAGTGCCGTAAGGAATGTTCTCAAAAGAAAAACTGCCATCCTCGGCGGAAGTGGCAGTCATCAGAGCATTTTCCTTTGTAAACTTGTCGTCATCCGTGCGGAACAGTCCGATGAGCGCACCGCCGAGGGAATCGCCGTTTTCATCGACCTTTTTACCGGAAACAGAACCGTAGATCAGCTTGTTTTCAACAGCATTTCCATCATTGGCAGCAATCTTTACCACCGCTGTATCCTGACCGGCATACGCAAAGATTACGGGATACTTGGTATCAGACAGCATATAGTGGCTGTCGGTGGCAAGCTCCTGCACATAGTAGCTTCCAAAAGGAAGGTCGGTCTTAACCTTTGCCGTTCCGTCCTCATTCAGAGAGATGATCTCAACAAGACCATTTGCAGGAATGGAAGTACCGCTGGCAGACACGATTTCCTCGGCGGCGAACAGCCCAAAAGAAATGTTATTCATTTCACCGTTTGTGCCAATGCCGAAGTGCTTATTCTGCTCGATGGACTTTACAAGGCTGATCTCCACCTTCTGACGCTCGTTCTCGAACGAAGTCGCCGTTTCGGTAACAGCAACATTCTGACCGGCGTAGACAAGCTCGACACAGTGGGGTTCCGGGTTGAGCACCATCCCGTGGGGTGCTGTGATCTCACGCACCTCATATTTGCCAAGGTAGCGTTCACGGCTCACGGCTGTGCCGTTTTCATCGGTAGTAACCGTGTCTACAACCTCGCCCTTCTGATTTCGGACAGTGCCGTCCGGCGTGATAATATCCTCTGCGGCTACGATCTCATAGACCGCACCGGGAAGTCCACGCTTTTCATACTGCGGCTGATAGATGGTGGGCAGTTCGTTTCCGCTTTCATCTACGCCGCCGATGACGGAAACGCCGAAGAACACCTCACCGGTTTTTTCCACGGTGATGGTGCCTTTCTGTGCCATATTGGGCTTATCCACTTTTACTACCGTAACCCCGCTTTCTTCTGTGGAATTATCCTCCGTGACATCGAAGTACACGGGCGTTTCGTCGAGGACATAGCCGTAGGGAGCCTGTACCTCGACAATTGAGTACCCCTTTCCAAAGGGCAGCTTTTCCGGCGTGACAAGAGAACCTTCTGCATTGGTGTAGAACACATCAATGGTGGTGGGCGTCGGGTAAGTGAAGGTCATTGTTACGGAGTTGCCGTCCGGGTCATAAATCTTGAAGCCTGCACCGGCATAAGGAATGGTCTTGCCGGTTTCTGCGTCCTGCTTCACGATTTTGATGAAGCTGTTAAAGGGTGCATTGTTGATAAGGTAGCGATAAGTCGCTCCATTCTGAGAAATGAACACATCAAAGTCGGGCATCTGCTCGCTGCCCTCCCAGCCGGATACCTGATGGACGGTGTAGATGCCGTAAGGCATATCCTTGGTCTGTGCAAAGCCGTTTTCGTCACAGGTGAGATAATCACGCTCGGAAGCCTTTGCGCTATCATAGGAGCCTGCGGCTTTCAGATACACGGCAAACTCAGCACCATTTTCGGGTGTTTCGATCTGCGTATCACCGTTATCGGTGTGCTTGATGATGGCGATATTGCCCTTTGTGATCTGTTCGGTCACATCATTTACCGTCTGATTATGCTCCACGGTATAGAGCTGCGGCTCTGCGCCGACCTTATGGACGGTGGTATCAAGCAGATAACCCTCAGAGGGAGTGATCTCTCTCACCGTCCAGTCGTTATCGCAGATATACTCCTTGGTAACGAACTGCCCGTTTTTGTCGGTGGTGTAGGTATCCACAAGGGTTTCGCCCTTATAGATGCCGTAAACAGCACCGGCAAGAGAAGCATCCCCCTGCGCTGTGCCGGTTTCAGCGTCGCTCTTGGTAACGGTCACGGAAAACTTCTTCAAAATATTGAGGAAGCTACGGTTCGTGACCTCGTACCAGTTGATAGGCGCAGACTGCGCTTCGGGAACAACATAGCGAATGGCAGTGTCCACTTCCTCCACGGTATAAGGTGTGGAACCGGAAATGAGGACATCTTCAAAGGTCGCCACGCCGTTTGCATCGGTTACGGCATACTCGTCCACAGCAATGCCGGAGAGTGAAGTGCCGTAAAGGTGGAAGGTCACACCCTCGTTGAGATTGTCCTCCGAGGACTTCACGATCTGCAAATCTCCACGCTTGAGCTTGTTGTTGAAAGTCACGGTAGAAACCTGACCGGAAACCACCGTCACACGGCGGGACTCCTGCGGCTCATACTTGTCGTAGTCCATTTCGGTCACGGTGTAAACGCCGGGCATCAGGTTGTCGATCTGAATCTCGCCCTTGGCGTTGGTCTTGACGGTCTGATTGACGCCATTGCCGGTAACGATGAAAGTAAGGTTGTCTACCTTTCCGTCCTCAGAGGTCTTGATGATCTTAGCAGAACCGTAGGATACCTTCAGATTGAGGAACGCCTGCACGGGGTCACTGACCGACTGTGCGTAGGTGATAACATCCTGCTTGCCGCTTCCTTGATTGAATGTTCCGTCCGTCCAGGTGATGATACCACGACGGGACGAGCCAACCTTATTGGCGGTAATTCTTACGCTGTCAGAAGGAGCATCCGTTGCTGTGATAACAAGCTGGTTTCCGCTGACGCTGAATGAAATGCCATCCTCATTAGCGGAAAAGCTGTAATCGGAAAGCACACGGTTGTGGTCTGTCAGGGTAGCGGTGTAACTGCTGCCGTCCCATTCCAGCTCCACGCTCTGCGCTCTGTTCGGGTTTTTGGACATAAAGCTGGGGATGGCAGAGTGACGCTGAACGCTTGCTTCAATGCTGTCATAGTAATCGCAAAACAGGTCATACAGCGGATGGGCAGTGCTGATAACGCCCTTAACAGCATCGTAGCTACCGGGGCTTACATAATCGAAGTCCTCGTCACGCTCACCGACAACGGTTTCCCAAATGAGAACCTGTGTTGCCATAGCTTCCGCCAGCGTTGCGGCATCAGCAGGGTTCTGTGAACGCCACGAGGTGCTGATGGGTCCCGTGTAACCGTACTGCATAATACGCCCGATGAATAGCTTTATATCGTAGGGGGAAATGGTGCTGTTGATGTCTGAGGGCAGGTTGTCCCAAAAGGTTTCGTCCTTACTGGTATAAGTGTCGCCGGTATCCTGCTGCACTCCCGGCTCAATGCAGTAACAGATATTACCGTCATACGAGTGCATTGCTCGAATGGTAGTGTACTTGGACTCGCCGGAATGCCAGCCGTTCATATACCGGAGATTGGGATGCCCCCAAGTACCGCTGTAATCAATATTAGCATCGCCGCTTCTCGGAAAAGAAACAAGGTAGACCTCTGCTCTTTCTCCTGCGGCATAGGCAGTGGTTGTGCCAATCCCCACAAGGGCTGTCAGGCACATCACGAGGGAAAGCAGTCCCGCCATCCCTCGCTTGAAAAGGTTCTTTTTCATTGTGTTTGTTACCTCCTTGAAAACGAAAAACGCACCGTACAATGACGATGCGTTTCGGGTGAAATGTGTTTTGTTGTTATGCGTAGCCGATATAGATTTCATAAGAGCCGCTTCCGGTCTGCTCATACCAAATCCACACATCGGTGATGTCGCCGTCCTTGGCATATCGGTCGAGATAGCCACGAATATCCCGTTCGGTGTATTTGCATTTTGCACCTGCGGCGATGGGGTTATCCCAGCAATACACGGCTCCGCTGTCAAGTGCAAGTCCGATGCTCTCAGCGTAGCTCTTGGCAAAGCTGATCCAGTAGTCAATGTCAAAGACCGGCTCAGTAGGGTCTTCTTTCGGCGGTTCCGGTGGCGTCGATTCCTCAGTTGCCGGAGGTGTGGGCTGTTCTTTTTCTGTCGGGGCAGCGGTTTCCGGTCGGCGTTCGGACTCGTCTGTTTTCTTTTCAGGTTCGCTCGGCTGTGGCAGCACTGCCGTGCTGTGGTCAGCCTGATCGGGAACCTCTGTTGTTTGGGTGTCACTTTCCGATACGCTTGCCGGGTTCTCTGCGGCACGGCTATCCGTTTGCGATTCTGTGCTTTGGGGACGGTCAACCTCCGTTTTCTTTTCTTCCTGAGCCGTTTCTGCTTCACTGGGGACGATGTTACTGTCCGAAGAAGAAATAGGGTCAGGCGTTTCTGCAATATGCGAGGCATTGTTGCATCCCGTAGTCAGACACAGAAGCACAGCGAGTAAAAGAACTGCGATTTTTGGTTTCATACGCTTCACTCCCTTCGACAACATTTTACCCGATGAGAACCGTTCAGACAAAGATGCGTTTTGAAGCGCAACTTTTTATCATATCGCCGGTG
>ERZ791802.2043-NODE-2043-length-13149-cov-4.412403_pt1 | contig 13149 bp, 8 predicted proteins | sample MGYA00510308_ERZ791802 | MGnify/ENA primary metagenome ERZ791802 (study PRJEB30046, sample SAMN00792028) | human gut metagenome | study: EMG produced TPA metagenomics assembly of the A metagenome-wide association study of gut microbiota in type 2...
CCTGCGTGCGTGTCCCGGTGATGCGCGCCCATTCGGAGAGCATCTGGCTCGAAACGGAGCGTCCCGTGTCGGTCGCCGAGGCCCGTGAGGCCTTTGCCAAGGCAAAGGGCGTCGTGCTGATGGACCAGCCTGCGGACAAAGTCTATCCGATGCCGCTCTTCATCGCGGGCAAGGACCCCGTCTACGTGGGCCGCATCCGCCGCGACCTGACCTGCGAAAACGGCCTGACGTTCTGGTGCGTCAGCGACCAGATCAAGAAGGGCGCGGCGCTCAATGCCGTGCAGATTCTCGAAACGCTGATCTGAGCGCGTCGCAGCGGCAGCTGATTGAAAGGGAGACTCGTCGGGTCTCCTTTTTTTGCCGTTTCATGGGGTGGCGTCGGGGAATTTTCATGCGGGCAGTCCGGATCGCCGCCCTGACAGTCTGCCCGGATACGCCGCCCGGACTGCCTGCCCGGCGAAGGCTGCCCTGAAATTCGGATGCGCTCCGGCTATTTCGAGAGCATGGCGAACAGGAGTCCGATTACGGGCAGATAGTCTTTCAGGGGAACGCGGAGCTGCGCATAGGCCCGCTGCATCTCGGATGCCACCTGTCGGGTCGAGATGTTGTATCGTTCGGCTATCTGCTGATAGGTGAGTCCCTCCTGACGGCTGGCCTGATAGACGGCCCGTGTCAGCTCCGGCATTTTGGCGAGTTCCCGGCTGAACAGTTCGATGATTTCCGACTGGAAGAGTTTTTTGGAAAGCTCGTCGCTGCTCAGGGAGTTCAGGCTGGATTGCAGCTTCCAGTAGGCGTCTTTGGTGATCTCGTTTTTGGCCCTGCGGAGCACCTCCTGCTCTTTGATGTGGTTGGCGCATCGGGTCCTCACGCAAAAGTAGATGTATCCCTTGATGTTTTCGGCCATATTCACCTGCTCCCGGTGTTCCCAAAGATACATGAAACTGTCCGTTACGATATCCTTCGCGATATCCGTATCGTGTACGTACCCGTATGCGATGCTGACAAAACGGTTTTTGTATTCGGAAAAGAACTTTCCGAATTCGTCCGAAGTCAGTACGGGTGTTTGTCTATCCATCTTTTATGCCGGGTAGGTTGAGGTCAAAGTTAGCATTTTTCGGAAAAAGCGCAACTATCGCGCGATGGTCATATTCGTCTGATGAGTGATGCACTTTGTCGCGGAGGGGGTGTCGGGTCTGTCGGTTTCATTTCGAGTTCCTGCAATAAATCATGAAAGGTGCCGGCGGGGCGCCTTTTTCGTTACAGCCTGTATGAAACCCGGAGTCCGGACCTCCGGCTGCGGAGCCGGACTCGTGTGATATTGTGTCTGCAAATATAGGCAATTTTTCGGGAATGCCGATTCCGGTGCGGATTTTTTGCGGAATGCCGCGGCGGATGTGTCCGGAATAATTTCTTTCCGGAGAGTCAGCGGGCGGGATTTGTTCGTTGTGGCTATCCGGTTGATTTTCAGTGATATGATTTAATAAATATTTTACCGAATTTAATAAATAAATTTATTTGTTGAAAAATCGCAAAAATGCCTGTAAAGTCGTCGCGCCCGACTGTTTTATACTATAGAGACGGAAACAGAAAATAACGTGAATCAGGAAATTTTATACAGGTATCTTAAAGGCGATACCACGCCGCAGGAGGACTTGCAGGTCGCGGAGTGGCTGGAAGCCGATCCGGTTGCCAACCAGAAGGAACTGGACATCGTCCGCTTCGTATTCGAGGGGATGGAGTTGTACGGAAACGACGCGAGGGGCGGAGCGCTCCGGCCGCGCGGAATAGTCATTCCGTGGCGCAAGGTGTGGATCTTTGCCATGCGTGCGGCCGCCGTGCTGCTGCTCGTCTTTGCGGGCGGGTATGTCGCCCACCAGCGTACGTACGAAGCCATTTCCGACCGGCTGACTGCGGTGCACGTTCCCAACGGCCAGCGCATCGAAATCACCCTGCCCGACGGTTCCCGCGTCTGGCTGAATTCGGGCGCCCGGATCGAATATCCGGTCGTATTCAAAAAGAATCTCCGCAGCGTGAAACTTTCGGGCGAGGCGCTGTTCGACGTGCGTCACGACGCCGAATGCCCCTTCGAGGTCGAGACCTTTGCGACCAAGATCAACGTGCTCGGAACGAAATTCAACGTAATAGCGGACGAGACCTACGACCGGTTTTCGGCGGCATTGCTGCAGGGCCGGATCAAAGTTACCAACCTGCTCGATCCGCGCAGGCAGGAGATCGTTATGAAACCCGATGATATTGTGAATCTTTCGAACGGCCGTCTGTTCGTCGAGACGATCAGGGATCCGGAGGCGCTCTGCTGGACCGAAGGTCTGGTGCGCATCAGCGGACTTCCGTTCGATGAACTGATGGCCAAGTTCGAGCAGGTGTTCGACGTCAAGATCGTCATCGCGCGGAATTCGATTCCCGACATCGGAAAAATCAGCGGTAAGATTCGTGTGAACGACGGCATCGAGAATGCCCTCCACATCTTGCAGTACGCCGCCGATTTTTCCTTCGAGAAGGATGAGGAGACCAATGTGGTGACGATCCGCTGATCCTCCGCCTGTTATTGTTTAACCTAAAACCCCGGTAAGATATGCGCATGAAAAACAACTGACGACTTGACGATCCGAATCATTTGACCGATAAAAAAAGCCTGCGGACTGGACCTCCGCAGGCGAAGATAACAGATTAAATGATTCTTGCACCCATTAACCTATTATCTTAAACTTTACAAAAGTATGAATAAAACAGTATTCTTCAAAACCTTTCGAAGACTGTTTGGGTTCGTATTGGCAATCTCTCTGAGCGCGAGTGTCTTAACCGCTCAGGCACAGAATGCGCGCATAACCCTGAATCTGTCCGACGTGCCCATGTCGCAGGTTATGAAAGAGATTGAAAAACAAACTCGCTATCTTTTTATCAACAAAGGTGTCGACACCGGTAAAAAGCTCTCAGTCAATCTGACGCAGAAAACGATTCAGGAAGTATTGGACTACGTGCTCAAAAATACGGATATTACGTATAAGATCGACGGCACGTACATCATTCTTGCCGAGAAAGCCGCGGAAAAACCCGTCGCCGTGACGGGAAAGGTCAGCGACGTCAACGGCGTTCCCGTCATCGGGGCGTCCGTCGTGGTCAAAGGCACGACCGTCGGCACGAGTACGGACATGGACGGAACTTTCTCGCTTCAGGTACCCCCCCCCGCGGCTACGGCCCAGCTGGAGGTTAATTTTCTGGGGTACGAACCCGTCATGGTTTCCGTCGGCAACCGGACTTCCTTCGACGTCACGCTTCACGAAGCGGCTTCCGAAATCGAGGGCGTCGTTGTCACCGCCCTCGGCATCAAGCGTCAGGAGAAGGCCCTGAGTTATAACGTCCAGCAGGTCAAGGCCGAGGACATCACCACGGTCAAGGACGCCAACTTCATCAATTCGCTGACGGGCAAGGTCGCGGGCGTTACGATCAACGCCTCCTCTTCGGGCGTCGGCGGCGCGTCGAAGGTGATTCTCCGCGGCAACAAGTCCATCAGCCAGTCGTCCAATGCGCTCTATGTCATCGACGGAATCCCGATGTATAACTTCGGCGGAGGCGGAGGTACGGAGTTCGATTCGCGCGGCGCCTCGGAATCCATCGCGGACATCAACCCGGAGGATATCGAGTCGATGTCGGTGCTCACGGGTGCCGCCGCTGCGGCCCTTTACGGTTCGAACGCCGCCAACGGCGCCATCATGATCACGACGAAAAAGGGCAAGGCCGGCGCGCTCAAAGTGACGCTTTCGAGCAATACCGAATTCCTCGATCCTTTCGTGCAGCCGGAGTTTCAGAACCGTTACGGCACGGGTTCGAACGGCGTGAGGAGCGGTTCGGGCATTTACAGCTGGGGCCAGAAGCTCCTGCCCGCGGCCCGCTACGGCTATACGCCCGCCGACTTCTTCGAAACGGGACACGTGTACACCAACGCCGTGACCGTTTCCGGCGGTACGGACAAGAACCAGACCTATTTTTCCGCCGCATCGGTCAATTCCGACGGCATCATTCCCAACAACGAATACGATCGCTACAACTTTACTTTCCGCAACACCTCTTACTTCCTGAAAGATAAACTGCGGCTCGACGCCAGCGCCAGCTATATCTATCAGAAAGACCAGAACATGACCAATCAGGGCGTATATTCGAACCCGCTGGTCCCGGCCTATCTCTTCCCGCGCGGCGAGAATTTCGCGATTTACAAGAAATTCGAACGCTATAATCCCGGCACCAAACTCATGGAGCAGTTCTGGTCGGCGGACATGGAGGGCGGCGACCTGCGCATGCAGAATCCCTACTGGATCGCCTACCGCAACCTGCGCAATACCGACAAGAAGCGCTACATGCTGTCGTTCTCGGCCAGCTACGACATCCTGCCGTGGCTGAGCGTTTCGGGACGCGTGCGTCTCGACAACTCCAATTCGCTCTATACGCAGAAACTTTACGCCTCGTCCAACACGACCATCACCGACGGCGGCAAGAACGGCCACTATACCGAAGCCCGTGCCTACGATACGCAGACCTATGCCGACGTGATGCTGAACATCAACAAGACTTTCGGCGACGATTGGTCGCTCACGGCCAACGTCGGCGCTTCGCTCAACAACATCAAGACCGACGAACTTTCGTACCGCGGTCCGATTCAGGAGAACGGCCTTCCCAATATCTTCAACGTATTCGACCTCGACGACACGAAGAAGCGCGCCGAGAAGGTCGGCTGGCACGACCAGACGCAGTCGGTCTTCGCATCGGTCGAAGTGGGGTGGAAACAGATGCTCTACCTGACCGCGACGGGCCGCAACGACTGGGCTTCGCAGATCGCCGGGTCGCCCTCCAAGTCGTTTTTCTACCCTTCGGTCGGCCTTTCGTGGGTTCCCTCCTCGACATGGGATTTGGGCAACGCCTTCTCCTACCTCAAGCTCCGCGGTTCGATCGCCTCGGTCGGCCTGCCGTTCCCGCGTTTCCTGACCACGCCGACCTACGAGTACGATGCTACCGGCAAGATATGGAAGGATAAGACGCACTATCCGATCGGCGACCTGAAACCCGAACGGACCATCACCTATGAGGTGGGTATCGACGCCCGTCTGTGGAAGAACATCAGCCTTTCGGCCTCGTGGTATTCCGCCGATACGAAGAACCAGACGTTCGACCCGGCGCTTCCGCCGTCGTCGTCCTATACGACCATCTACCTCCAGACGGGGCATGTCCGCAATACCGGCGTCGAGCTGTCGCTCGGCTATTCGAACCAGTGGCGCGATTTCGGCTGGTCGTCGAACTTTACCTTCTCGTGGAACAAGAACGAGATCGTCGACTTGGCTTCCGGTGCGTTGAATCCCGTTACGGGCCAGCCGCTGAATCTTTCGGAACTCGACATCAAGGGGCTGGGCAAGGCCAAATACATCCTCAAGCAGGGCGGCACGCTGGGCGACCTCTATACCACTTCGGACCTGAAATTCAACGACAACGGTTATGTCGAGGTCGATAAGGCGGGCAACCTGCTTCTCACCGACGAGGGCGAGCAAATCTATCTCGGCTCCGTTTTTCCGAGCGAGAACCTCGCATGGCGCAACGACTTCCGCTACAAGGGGATCAACCTCGGCCTGCTGTTCACGGGACGCATCGGCGGCATCTGCTACTCGGCTACGCAGGCCAACATGGACCTGTACGGCGTCTCGGAAGTTTCGGCAGCCGCGCGCGATGCGGGCGGCGTGCTGATCAACGGCCGTGAGATGGTCGATGCCCAGAAATGGTATCAGGCTATCGGTTCGCAGTCGGGACTTCCGCAGTACTACACCTATTCGGCCACGAACTTCCGCCTGCAGGAGCTGTCGCTGGGCTACACGCTGCCGCGCAAATGGTTCCGCAACAAGATGGTACTCACCGTCTCGTTCGTGGGCCGCAACCTGTGGATGATCTACTGCAAGGCTCCTTTCGACCCCGAAGCCGTGGCTTCGACGGGGCTGAGCTATCAGGGCATCGACTACTTCATGATGCCGTCGCTGCGCAGTCTGGGTTTCAACGTGAAATTTGAATTCTAAACCATGAACAGCATGAAAAAGATAAATGCATACATGCAGCTACTGCTGCTTTCGGTAGTGCTGCTCAGCATTTCGTGTACGGGCGATTTCGAGAACATGAATCGCAATCCGAACGAGGTGACCGACGGGCAGATGGATGCCCTGAACTACAAGATCGGCACGAAATTCCAGTCGCTGCAGGGACTCGTGGTTCCCGTGCAGGAGCATATGTACCAGTTCAACGAAAGCCTGTCGGGCGGTCCGTTCGGCGGCTATATCGGAGCGACGGTAGACAGCTGGCTCACGAAGTTCGAGACCTTCAATCCTTCGGCCGACTGGCGCAAATGGCCGTTCGCCAACGTGATTACCGAGACTTACACGCCGTGGCGCGGCATCGTCACCGGTACGGACGATGAGGTGGCCGTCGCTTTCGCCAAACTGTTGCGCGTGGCGATCATGCACCGCGTCACCGACTCCTACGGGCCTATTCCCTATTCGAACCTCGAAACCAACGAGTCGATTACGGTGAAGTACGACAAGCAGGAGGAGGTCTATATGAAGATGTTCGGGGAGCTGGACGAGGCGATCGCCGCCTTCGCCGCCAATACGACGCTTCCGGCCGAGGCTTTCAGCCGCTACGACCGGGTCTACGGCGGCAATATCGCCCAGTGGCTCAAATATGCCAATTCGCTCAAGCTGCGCATGGCGATGCGCCTTAGCGAAGTGAAGCCCGACGTCGCCCGGACGAAGGCTGCCGAAGCCATCGCCGCAGGCGTCATCACGGCCAATGCCGACAACGCGGCCATGCACGCCGCCGAGAACCGCACGACGCTGATCTACAACGACTGGGGCGACCACCGCGTCGGCGCCGACATTCTCTGCTACATGACCGGCTACGAAGACCCGCGTCTCGAAAAGATGTTCCTGCCCAACGACAAGGGCGATTACGTGGGCATCCGTATCGGCATCGACGTCACGAGCAAATCGCAGGCGCAGGCCAAGTATTCGAACATGATCGTTACCAGTTCGACGCCTTACCTGTGGATCAACGCGGCGGAGGTGGCTTTCCTCAAGGCCGAATACGAGCTGCGCTGGGGAACGAAGGATGCCGCCAAGGCGCTCTACGAGCAGGCGATCCGCCTCTCGTTCGAGGACAAGGGCGCCAAGGACGCCGACGCCTATATCGCCGACAAAACCAGAAAACCTGCGGCCTATAACGATCCGCTGGGCAATTACAGCGCGACCGCCCTGAGTTCGATCACCATCGCATGGGAGGACGATTCCGCCGAAGGCGCCGACAAGGCGGCCATCAAAGAGCGCAATTTGGAGCGTATCATCACCCAGAAATGGATCGCCATCTTCCCGCTGGGTGTCGAGGCGTGGTCCGAGCACCGCCGCACGGGGTATCCGCGCCTGCTGCCCGCCGTCGAGGACAAGTCGGGCGGTACGGTGGATCTGGCTCAGGGCGCCCGCCGTCTGCCTTATCCCGTCGAGGAATACGACAAGAACAACGCCAATCTTCAGGATGCCGTACAGATGCTTAACAGCGAGTCGCAGGGCAGCCGCAAGGGCGACGGTATGGGCACCCGCGTATGGTGGGACGTGAAACCTTATAACAACTAAACGCTATGAAACAGCACAGAATAATACGTTTCTCCGGTTTGTTCCTGCTCCTCGGCGTACTCTTCGGCCTTGCCGCCTGCAATGACTGGACCGAAATGGAGGCCGTGGACAACAACGTGAAGAAACCGTGGGAGCAGGACCCGGCCTTGTGGGCGGAATATACGGCCGCTCTGCGGGACTATAAAAAGAGCGAGCATTTCATCGTCTACGCCCGCCTGCACAACTCGCCCGAACCGGCGGCCAGCGAGAAGGACTTCATGCGCTGCCTGCCCGATTCGCTCGATATCGTGGCGCTGACCAATGCCGACAATTTCTCGCGTTACGATGCCGAGGATATGGCCGTCATGCGCGAGAAAGGCACGAAAGTGCTCTGGCAGGTGGACTATGCCGGACGTGCCGCCGAATTCGCCGACGCCGCGAAACTGGGCGCATGGCTCGACCGGGTCGTGTCGTCCGTCGCCGCCAACGGCATGGACGGCTATTCGTTCACCGGGATTCCCAACGCCGGCGATCCGGCAGCGGTGCAGGCCGCAGCGCTGATCGTCTCGAAACTCTCGGCCGACGAGAGCAAGCTGCTCGTCTTCGAGGGCAATCCGCTCTTCGTCGCCGAAGCGGACCGTGCGAAGGTGGATTATTTCATCCTCGACACCGAGAAAACCGAAGATGTCGGCGACGTGAAGCTGCAGATACTCAACGCCACGGGTTACGCGGCCGTTCCGGCTTCGAAACTCCTGCTGGCGGCCGAGGCCGGAGCGCCCCTCAAGGACGAAGACCGCGTGGAGTATGCCGCCGTCGAGGAGATGTCGCGCCGCGTGATAGCCTACGGTCCGTTGTGCGGATTGGGGGCCTACAACATCGGCAACGACTACTACAATGCGGACATGAACTACAAAATGATCCGTCAGGCCATCCAGACGCTTAATCCTTCTAAATAACCGACGCTATGAAATTAATACATAAATATCTCATACTGGGCGTTGCGGCAGCGGGGGCCTTTACGGCCTGCGATAACTATGATGCCGATGACCACAAGTTCGACAATGTCGTGTACCTCGACGTGTCGAAGACCGGCGAGGTGCAGCCGGCCACCTTCAGCAACAATACGCCCACGGTCGAAAAGCCGATTCAGGCGACGCTGGCCTATCCCGAAGGGCAGGATGTCGCGGTTTCGCTCACGGTGGATCCGTCGCTCGTGGCGACCTACAACGCCCGCTACGGTTCGGACTGGAAAATGCTCGACGCGAAGTATTACGAGCTGTCGTCCGACAACGTGACCATCCATGCCGGCAAGACCGCGTCGGAGGTGGTGACGCTCCGCCTGAAAGGGCTGATGGGCGAAGGCGAACAGCAGACCGGCGCGCTGCCCATCGACGAGACCTACCTGCTGCCGGTGCGCATCTCCCATTCGTCGATGTCGGTGCTGAAAGGCTCCGAGGCCGCCTATTATGTCGTCAAACGCTCTTCGGCCATCACCGTCGCGGCGCAGCTTACGGACAACTGGATCGAATTCCCGTCGCTCGACAAGTACGGCGACAACAGCATGCCGTGGAATAAACTCCGGGCCATGACCTACGAAGCGCTGATCTACATCGACGATTTCGCGCTGACCGACATTCAGGGCAATCCGGTGAGCATTTCGACCGTGATGGGCGAGGAGGACTATGCGCTGCTGCGTATCGGCGACACGAATTTCGAGCGCGAACAGCTGCAGTTCGACGGTTCGGGCGTCGGATTCGGCAAATTCCCCGGACGCGACAACACGAAGGTCCTCCAGAAGGGCTACTGGTATCACGTCGCCTGCACTTACGACCAGAACACCCGCGTCGTGCGTGTCTATGTCAACGGCAGAATACAGAGCGAGGGGACCGAGATGGGGCCGGCCGCACTGGACGACAAGAACTTCATCCATCTGGCCCGCCGTGCGCTGTACGACCTGTGGGACAACGAGACCGATCCGGGCAAGAAGGATCAGTACAAGACGCTCGGCTACGATACGTATAGCGAAGCCCGCCAGTTCTTTATCAGTTATTCGTACAACGACTACCGTCCGCTGAACGGCAAGATCGCCGAGGCGCGCGTCTGGTCCGTCGCCCGCACTCCCGAACAGATCTGGGAGAACATGTACAACGTCGAGAACCCGAAGGACGACCCGACGCTGCTCGGTTACTGGAAATTCAACGACGGCAAGGGCAATACGGTGAAGGATTACTCGCGCTACGGCAACGACGGTCAGGCGAAATACGACCTGAAGTGGCCCGACGGCATCGAGATTCCGAAAATTAATGAAGTGGAGGAGTAAATTATGAAGACGCAAAAGATACAGAATTTATTAGTAGTGACGCTGCTCTGCGCGGCGGCGCTCGCGGGCCTTACGGCCTGCGACGCCGACCCCGTGGAACGCGAAGGAGGCAAACTGCCCGACAAGGACGGGCTTGAGAATACCTACGGCATGCTGCGCAGTACCCGGAGCGTCCGGGACGAGGTGCGCGTATTTCTGACCGAAGGCAACGGATTCGTGACCGATAACTTCTATTATCAACTCACCAGGCCGCTCGGATCGGCGCTGTCCCTCGAAGCGGCCGTGAAAGCCGGGGAGGGCGAGACGGAACGCACTCTGCTGCCCGAAGCCAATTACGACTTTCCCGACGGCAAGAAGCTGGACATTGCAGGCGATGCCCAGCATTCGGCGCTCAAACGTATCCGTTTTTTTGCCGAGAATCTTGCTCCGGGCGAGTATTACCTGCCCCTGACGGTCGCTGCGGACGCTGCGGACGCTGCGGACGCTGCGGATGCCGAACGGCAGACTGTCAATTACCTGCTTACGGTCCGCGGTCTCCAGATGGGTGAGTACAAACTCAATCAGGAACAGGTGTTCACGGTATTTTACCTCAATACCGCTCTGTATCAACCCTTGCTCGTAGATGAATACCTGATGTCCAAACTGGACGAAAATTGGGAAAATGCATGGCCGGAACGACCCGACGGTACGAGAACCATCGGCGATATTGTAAATCTGCGTACGGTCGTACTCGATTACGACGCTGCAACGTCGCGGGCTTTACTGAATCTGGGTGCCGACATGCGCTATGTCCTCGGCCATGCGACCAAGTATATCCGTCCGTTGCAGGATAAGGGCCGCAAGGTCTGCATCAGCATCGAAGGCGGCGGCAAGGGATTGGGATTCTGCAACCTCACCGATGCGCAGATCGCCGATTTCACGGCGCAGGTGAAGGCGGTCGTTACCGAATACGGACTTGATGGCGTGAATTTCTGGGACCGGAATTCCGGTTACGGCAAAGAGGGCATGCCGGCGATGAATACGACGTCGTACCCCAAACTGATCAAAGCCGTGCGCGAAGCGCTGGGCGACGGACTGCTCGTAACGCTTACCGACCATATGGAGCCTACCGAATATTTCTGGGATACTGCGGCTATGGGCGGCATCGAGGTCGGCAAATACCTCGACTATGCGTGGTCCGGCTATCTGGATAACTCCAAAGACATGCAGATCGTCGATCCGTGGCATCAGGGCGCCGCGTTTGTTTCGGCGGAATGGCCCCGCAAGCCGATCGCAGGACTCGCTCCCGCCAAATACGGATGCGTCAATATTCCGTGGTATACGGGAGAGGCGGAAACAACCCCGACTGAGCGAATCGTACCTGTCTTTCTCTGGCGCGATGCCGGCTATAAACAGAGCAATATTCTGGTTTTCGAAGAGATGCGCACGGTTCTTCAGGACAAATACGAAAGTACATGGACCAGCAGTATCACGGATGGATATAAATTCTTTGCTGACGACGGAGTTTACCTTATCGACGAAAGCCCTTGGGGTAAGAATTACTTCTCGGAAAATGAGTATATGTTCGATGCTATTAAGCTGGGAGAGTTAGCGGATGGTAGGCGCGGATATAATAAATGGACAAAAGATTGGTAATGAATGAAGTCAGAAAAATGCCGGAAAAGTTCCGGCAGAATTATCAACGCTCCCGCCAAAGGGGGAAAATCAATTACTAACTTAAATTTTTGCGTCATGAAAAACTTATTTAAATTATCGATGGCTCTCTTTATCGGAGCCGCAATGTTCTCCTGCCAGCAGGCCGAAGAACCGACTATGGATCAGGGACAGGCTCCCGAAACCCGCGCATTCGGCGATACGCCGGTCGTGGCGATCTATGTCGAAACCAATGACACCAACCCGCTTAACGCGGGTGACTACACGATGTCGAACGGCAAGCCGTTTGCCGGTATCGTGGAACTCTTCGCATCGAACGTCCGTAAACGTACGGTCAACGGTGTGGTCGAGCCGACCCTCTACCTCAATGACAAGATGACCAATCTGTTGGAAAACAACGGTTATCTGACTTATGTGAAACCGCTGCAGGACAAGGGCATCAAAGTCCTGCTTACCGTACTCGGTGACCATCAGGGCATCGGCGTCGCCAGCATGAACAGCACGCAGACCACGCAGTTCGCCCAGATTCTGGCCCATGCCGTGGCAAAATACGGACTCGACGGCATCGGATTCGATGATGAGTACGCCGATGATGGAGGCTCCACCAATTCCACGTCGTATAGCGAGATCATCCTCAAACTGCATGCGCTGATGCCCGCCGATAAGCTTATCACGGTATTCGATTGGGGCTATACCAGCTCTATCAGTACTGAAGCAAGAGCTTGCATCGACTACGCTTATCACGGTTATTTCGGCACCTCTTTCGTCGGTGCCAGTCTCGTAGACAAAACACGTTGGTCGCCTGTATCGACCAATCTCGGTGGAGCTACCAATCCTTCTACCCTCAATTCACTTGCAACACGTACAAGAAGCCAGGGCTACGGTGCGTTCATGTTCTTCAATCTGCGCCGCAGTTCTCAGGTCAATCCGCTGAATATGTTCAGCGCTACGGCCAGCGGCCTGTACAACGGTCTGACTGTCACCAACGCCAACGGCAACCGTGCGCAGGACTGGACCTTCGTTCCGGCCGGTTATGAAATCAATATGGATGAAGTGCAGTAGATTGACTGAGGGCGATTGCGCCCGGCAGTTTGATCTTGTCTGATCTGTTGTTCCGCGCATCCTCTTTCGGGAGGGTGCGCGGTCTTTTTCCGGGGATGCGAAATGCACTTTTCTGGCTGTCGGACGAAATGACCGGTCCGAAACGCTGAGTCTGATATGCCATGTCCGAAAATTACCGAATCCGCAAAATTCACGGCCGGTTGCAACGGGCCGGCGGAAGCGGCGTAAAGGACAATCCGCGAAAATTATTACCTTTGTCGCTGAACATTTATCGTTTCCGTCTTATGAAATCCCCTTTCCTGCAAAATCTCGATGAACTGCCGGGGCCGGTGTGGCTGTTCGGCGCTTACGGCATGACCCGGCTGGGCGAATGGTCTTTCGCGCTGCTGATGCAGTGCGTGAACGGGAACCTGCGGCTCGACGGCTTGACCGCCGGAATGCAGCTGCTGGGACTTGCTGGGG
>ERZ791802.2052-NODE-2052-length-13091-cov-4.241025_pt1 | contig 13091 bp, 8 predicted proteins | sample MGYA00510308_ERZ791802 | MGnify/ENA primary metagenome ERZ791802 (study PRJEB30046, sample SAMN00792028) | human gut metagenome | study: EMG produced TPA metagenomics assembly of the A metagenome-wide association study of gut microbiota in type 2...
TTGAAGCAGATTTTTAAGGTTTTTGCCACTTTCCCGTGAAAACTTGAAGAACCAAAATTTTGCAACTATCGAAATTTTCTTGATTTTTTAGTACAATGCAGTCCTTCACGGCGTGGCCTAACTTCCACGTCCGCTTGTTTAATTTTTTAAAGGTTAAAAAACAATGTCTGTTCAAGATATCAAAAAGTCTGAAATCGTTGCCAAGTTCCAACGTAAGGAAGGCGACACGGGTTCTCCCGAAGTCCAAGTGGCTTTGCTCACGGCCCGCATTAACGAATTGACCGGTCACTTCAAAGAACACGCCAAGGACCATCACTCCCGCCGCGGTTTGTTGAAGATGGTTTCCCGTCGTCGTAAGTTGCTTGACTACTTGAAGCGCACCGATTTGGACGCTTATCGTAAGTTGATCTCTGATTTGAACTTGCGTAAGTAATCAAAAACAGGATTCAAAAGCGACCTGCCAGACAGGTCGCTTTTGTTAAGTTAACCACGGACAGAGACTGAGTAGTGCTTTTGGTTTGTGCGTTGCGATGTGAGGGTTGAGTGAAAGACGCAATCTTGACACCGCAGCGTATCAAAAGCGAAAGTCTCTGATCCTTTTTTAAGGATGAATATCATGACGATGTTTAATAAGGTCAGCAAGTCATTTCGCTTTGGCGATCATGATGTGACTTTCACGACGGGTGAAATCGCTCGTCAAGCTTCCGGTGCCGTGATTTGTCAAATGGACGACACGGTGGTGTTGGCAACGGTTGTGGCTAAAAAGGAAGCCAAGCCTGGTCAAGACTTTTTCCCGTTGACGGTCGACTACATTGAAAAGACCTATGCCGCTGGCAAAATCCCGGGTGGGTTCTTCAAGCGCGAAGGCCGTCCGAGCGAAAAGGAAACGCTCACGAGCCGTTTGATTGACCGTCCGATCCGTCCGCTTTTCCCGGAAGGCTTCTTTAACGAAGTGCAAGTGATTGTTCACGTACTCTCCGTTGATCCTGAAGTTGACCCGGATATCCCTTCCATGTTGGGTGCCTCTGCCGCTTTAGCGATCTCCGGCATTCCGTTTAACGGTCCGATCGGTGCTTGCCGTGTCGGCTACATCAACGATCAATTCGTTTGCAACCCGAAGTTGAGCCAAATGAAAGACAGCCGTTTGGATTTGGTTGTCTCCGGTACGCAACGCGCCGTGTTGATGGTGGAATCTGAAGCTGATTGCTTGCCTGAAGACGTGATGCTCAACGCTGTGATGTTCGGTCACGAACAACAACAAGTGGCAATCGATGCCATCAACGCGTTGGTGGAAGAAGCTGGTAAACCCGCTTGGGATTGGCAACCGGCTCCGAAGAACGAAGCTCTCATTGCTCGCATTGGTGAGTTGGCCGGTGAAGAACTTAAGGTCGCTTACGCCATTCGTAGCAAGCAAGCTCGTACCGAAAAATTGCGTGAAATCTACGCTATGGTTGATGAAGCTTTGGCTGCTGATGAAAACTTCTCGGGTGACAATGAAGTTGACCCCAACGAAGTGGCCGGCATTCTCTTTGAAATGGAAGCCAAGCTCGTTCGCTCTAAGATTCTTAACGGCGAACCGCGTATTGACGGTCGCGACACGAAGACCGTTCGTCCGATCGAAATTCGCCAAGGTGTTCTGCCCCGTACGCACGGTTCTGCACTCTTTACCCGTGGTGAAACCCAAGCATTGGTCGTCACGACTTTGGGTACGAAGCAAGATGAACAAATCGTGGACGGTCTTTTGGGCGAAACGCGTGAACGCTTCATGCTTCACTACAACATGCCTCCGTTTGCTACCGGTGAAACCGGTCGCGTAGGTAGCCCCAAGCGTCGTGAAATCGGTCATGGTCGTTTGGCCAAGCGTGCCTTGTTGGCTGTCTTGCCCTCTGAAGAAGAATTCCAATACTCGATCCGAGTGGTTTCTGAAATTTGTGAATCCAACGGCTCTTCTTCCATGGCCAGCGTCTGTGGCGGTTGCTTGAGTTTGATGGATGCCGGTGTACCCGTCAAGGATTATGTGGCCGGCGTTGCCATGGGCCTTATCAAGGAAGACAACAAGTTTGCCGTTTTGACTGACATTTTGGGTGACGAAGATCACTTGGGTGATATGGACTTTAAGGTGGCTGGTACCGAAAATGGTGTAACCGCCTTGCAAATGGATATCAAGATTGAAGGTATCAACAAGGAAATCATGCAAGTGGCGTTGGCTCAAGCCCACGAAGGCCGTCAACACATTCTCAATGAAATGCGCACTCAAGCCGGCGGCGGCGCTAAGGAACTTTCTCCGCTTGCTCCGCGCATGATTACGATGAAGATTAATCCGGAAAAGATCCGCGATGTGATCGGTAAGGGGGGGGCCGTCATCCGTGCCTTGACTGAAGAAACCGGTGCAACGATCAATATTGAAGACGACGGTACCGTGACGATTTCCTCTGTCGATCCGCAAGCCGGTCTTGCTGCTCAAAAGCGCATCCAAGACATCACCGCTGAAATCGAAAAGGGTCAAATCTACGAAGGTAAGGTGACTCGTTTGCTTGACTTCGGTGCCGTGGTTGAAGTGTTGCCGGGCAAGGACGGTTTGTTGCACATCAGCCAAATCGCCAATGAACGTGTTAATGCCGTCAGTGACTACCTCAAGGAAGGTCAAACGGTTCGTGTCAAGGTGATTGAATGTGACGACAAGGGCCGTGTACGTTTGTCTATGAAGGCTTTGCTTGAAGAAAAGAAAGAAGAAGCTTAATTAGGACAAGCAACTGACCACTAAAAAACTCAGCCGACATTGTCGTGCTGAGTTTTTTTTGAGGTTCAAATCCTGAAAAAAAGGGCGATGTTACAAATTCGTCAAAAATCCCCCCTTTTACTATCGGTAAGCCTGCTTTATAATTAAGTTGTAGTTTAAATTTGAATTTAAATTTTAAATAGGTAGTTACAAATTTTGTATCGTTTCGGATAAAACTCATAAACCGAACGATATGGTTTTCTCAAAGCGATGGAGAGCCCAGCGATGTTATTTTTGGGTGTTGACTTAGGATCGACAACAGTAAAGTACGTATTACTGGATGATAGTGGAGCGGTCTTAGCCAAGAACTATGTGCGCCATCAAAGTGCAGTACGTGAGACGCTTTGCAGAATTCTTAGTGAACTTCAGTCTATACCTGGAAAGTTATCTGTGGCATTGACGGGCTCTGGTGCTCTGGCGCTGGCAGAAACACTTGAGGTGGAATTTATCCAAGAGGTATTAGCCGGAACTCGCTTCCTTCGCTCCCATAATCCTGTCGCAGATGTCGCCGTGGAATTAGGGGGCGAAGATGCAAAGCTACTGTATTTAAGCGACGGCGTTGAACTTCGAATGAATGAGGCTTGTGCCGGTGGCACGGGAGCCTTTATTGACCAGATGGCATCTTTGTTGGATACCGATGCTGCCGGTCTTGATGCGATGGCGCAACAGTCGGAAAAATCTTATCCCATCGCTTCGCGTTGTGGTGTTTTTGCCAAGACAGATGTGGTGAGTCTTTTAAATGCAGGCATTTCTAAATCCGATATTGCTCGTTCTGTATTTGAGGCAGTAGCAGAACAAACGATCAGCGGTTTAGCTTGTGGGCGGCCTCTTAAAGGGAAAATTGCATTTTTAGGAGGCCCGTTATCCTTTATTAAAAGTTTGCGTGAGGCGTTTGAACGCCGTCTCGCAGGTAATGACTTTTTGGTATTCGAGGACGCGCATTTTTCTATTGCTCACGGCGCAGCGCTTAGTTTTAATCCAGAAACTTCTCGTCAATGGAGCGATATTGGTGAGTTTCTTGAAGCAGTTAATCAGTGTCACGATGCGGTTGAGCATGCCGATGTGCTTGAGCCGCTGTTTGCCAGTGAGGCAGAACTGGAAGCTTTCGAGTCCCGTCATGCCCAACACTCAACTCCTCGTTATTCATTAAAGGATAGTGTAGGCGACTTGTTCTTGGGCGTGGATCTGGGTAGCACCACTATCAAAGCTACCTTGATAGACAGTGAAGGACGACTTGTCGCCAGTTGGTATGAGCAAAATGAAGGGAAACCTTTACCGAAATTATTCAAGGCCTATAAAGCATTAGTCCGTGAAATTCCTGCTGGAGCCAATATCAGGAGTATTTGCACGACAGGCTATGGTGCTGAGCTAGCTCGAGCGGCTCTCGGCGCCCAGTTTTCTGAGGTCGAAACGCTGGCGCATCAGCGGGCTGCCGTAGCGTTTGACCCGGAAACGACTTATGTGATCGATATTGGCGGCCAAGACATGAAGTGCCTGGAAGTCAAACAAGGATTGATCACTTCTGTCAAGCTCAATGAAGCTTGTTCGTCAGGTTGTGGCTCTTTTTTACAAACCTTTGCCGCACAGTTGGGTGTTTCGCTGGAAGAGTTTGTTGCACTGGCAGTCAATGCAAAGCATCCGGTGGATTTAGGAACCCGTTGCACGGTATTTATGAATTCCAAGGTACGTCAAGCCCAGCGTGACGGTGCCGGTATTGACGATATTGCGGCAGGCCTTTGCCACTCGATTGTCCGAAATGCACTCTACAAGGTTCTTCGTATCCGCAATGCTGACGATCTTGGCGCACATGTTGTTGTGCAGGGCGGTACCTTTCTAAATAATGCCGTACTTCGCGCTTTTGAAAAACAAATCGGCCGCGAAGTCGTCCGACCAGATATTGCCGGGTTAATGGGAGCATTCGGAGCGGCTTTGATTGCCAAAGAACGCACGATAGCCACAACGGCAACGCTGGATATTAATCTTGATGAACTTGACACATCGCACATTATTGAACGAGATATCCGTTGTAAGGGCTGTGGGAATCATTGCCTACTGAAGATGAATCGATTCCCGTCCGGACAAAAGTTTTTTAGCGGTAATCGTTGTGAGTTCGGTTTGAAAGCAGGCGGAGCCAAGCGCAAGAGTTCAGAAAGTTTTATCGAGTGGAAATTAGAACGGCTTTTCTCTGGCACTGTATTAACGCCCGAAGAGGCGCCTCGAGCAACAGTTGGTTTGCCTCGTGTGCTCAATATGTACGAGCACTATCCCTATTGGAGAGCTTTATTCACGGAGTTGGGGTATGCGGTGAAATTAACCGCAGCGTCCAACCACACCACACAGAAAGCGGCCAATGACACGATTCCGTCGCAAAGTTTGTGCTTTCCCGCCAAACTTGCTCACGGGCATATCGCCCAATTGGCCGAAGAAGGAGTGCACGAAATATGGATGCCGTGCATTCCCCGTGAAGGAGTAGCGTTTCGGGAAGCCGACGGCCGTTTTGCGTGTCCGGTGGTAGGAGGCTATCCCGAGGCGCTGCGGTTAAATATAGAACAATCATACCCGAAGGTTCATATCTATACGCCCTTTTTAGATATCGAAAACCCTAAGAGTGTTTTGCGTGCACTGAAGTCGAGTTTTTCGGATCTTAAGGACGTTTCCGATAAAGTCATTTTGCGCGCCATTGAGAAGGGACACGCCGCACTGGTGGCTTATCGTGAAGAGGTGCGCCAGAAAGGGGCAATGATTGTCAACACAATTGATGATGATAAACCGCTCATCGTCTTAGCTTCCCACCCGTATCATTTGGATCCTTTAGTCAATCACGGGATTACCTCTTTAATTGAATCCATGGGGGTGACGCTTTTAACTGAGGATGCCGTTGCACATTTGGCAGACATTAAAGAGAGCTTGGAAGTCGTCAATCAGTGGACGTTCCATAGTCGTTTGTATCGGGCGGCAGCCTTTGTCACTCAGACTCGTAATGCAGAATTGGTTCAGCTTGTCAGCTTCGGCTGCGGTCTAGATGCCATTACCAGTGAGCAAATCAGACGACAACTCGAACGGGCCAATAAACTCTTTACGATGATTAAGATCGACGAAGGTGATACCTTAGGTGCTGTACGTATCCGTTTACGTTCACTTTTAGCCGCAGTTAAAGATCGTGCCGACACACATCGTGATATTGATTTAGCTCTTGAAAATGCTTTGTCAGACAGAAACGAGTTGCCGAGCTTTACGCCTGGGGAGCGTACTTTATATGTGCCGCAGATGGCTCCTCTTCATTTCTCGATTTTGGCAGATGTGCTCAATTCATTAGGCTGGAATGTGAAGTTATTGCCCGAAGTGGGACCTCGTGCGATTGAATTGGGCCTGCAACATGTTAATAACGATGCGTGTTACCCGGCCATCGTTGTGATCGGTCAACTTTTGCAGGCTTTGGAAGAACATCCCGATAAAGCCTCTCAAAGTGCCTTTTTATTAGCGCAGACCTGTGGTCCATGTCGTGCGACCAATTATCCGAATTTGTTGCGCTGGGCCTTGCAAGATTTGGGTTACAGCGATATTCCCGTCACCAGTATTGCCGGAGGCCATTTGCATGGCGCTCAAACAGTTTCTTTAGGGCTCAAAGGGCTTAAACGCATGATGATCGGCATCATCTACGGGGATCTTTTACAGCGGTTAAGTCTCTTTGTTCGCAGTTACGAAACCGTCAAGGATAGTTATCGACCGGTATTGGAAAAGTGGACTAAGCGGGCCGGAGAAGTAGCGGCTCGAGGTGATCGAAAAGCGTTTGAACATGATCTAAAGCCCATGGTGCAAGAGTTCCTCAGTATTCCTCGGATCAATATTTCAAAGCCGAAGGTGGGTATCGTGGGTGAGATTTTGCTCAAATATCACCCTGAGGCAAATTTAGATCTGGTCAGAACATTGATTGCCGAGGGCGCAGAGCCAAGATTGGGCGATATTGCAGACTTTGTTTTGTACTGCTTCTACGACCATATATACCAAGCAAAAGCCTTGGGAGGCTCGAAATTTAATGCTTCGGTGGCATGGTTAGCCATGCGTTACTTTGACTCGCTCAGAGAATCAATGAAAAAAGCTTTAATGAATACGCCGTTGCCGGGTGTTAGTTCGTTGCAAGAGCTCCTTGATTCAATCAAAGGTTATGTCTCGGCCGGCCAGCAAGCCGGTGAAGGATGGTTGTTGACTGCTGAAATGATTGAGTTTATTCGCACGGATACTCCTAATGTTTTGTGCCTGCAACCCTTCGGTTGTTTGCCCAACCATGTGACGGGCAAAGGAGTCATGAGGCGGCTTCGTGAAGAGTTTGAAGAGGCAAATTTCTGCGCGATTGACTTTGAAGCCGGCACTTCAAAAGCCAACGTGGTTAATCGCTTAAAGCTTTTCTTAGATCAGGCGGCAGGTTTCTCAGATCGACCGAAAGCGGCTGTACGTCGAACCATTCCGATCGTTCCGATCGTTCCGATTGACTGAAAGTCCTGAAAATCCGCGTAACAGAAAAATTAAAATTCAAACGAAATCGCTTGAATTGTAAAAGTTCAGATTTAACAATTTTCTTTGTTACACAAGTTCAATGGGTGACTATAATTCAAATATGTATTTGAATTAATATTCAAATTTGATTTTATTTTGGATATAAAGTCGGAGGGCACGATGCCTGCATTGGACAAAAAGAAAAAGGTTGCGATTGCCACTGTTGTACTCGTTGCGTGCGCGGCTGGAGCCTATTACTTCTACTCCCAAGATGATGAACTGAAGCTCTACGGTAGCATTGATATGCGTACCGTGGAGCTTGCTTTTGAAGAGTCCGGACGATTGGAGTCTTTGGCTGTTGAAGAGGGCTCGAGTGTGAAGGCAGGCGACATCATCGGAATGCTCGATCAGTCTCGTTACCTCATTGCTCGTGATCAAGCAATCTCAGACGTTGGTGTGGCTCAAGCCAATTTGGACTTGTTGCTGGCAGGCACTCGTGTTGAAGAAATTGATGTTGCCAAGGCAAAACTGAAAGCCGCAGAGGCCCAACTTGTCTTGTCAGATCGCACTTGCCGTCGCGAACGTAATATGAAAGATGCCAGTAGTCAAATGGCAAAAGATCAGGCTTGTTACACCGCAAAAGTCGACCGAGCCAATCGCGATGAAGCGAAACGCACTCTCGAAATGCTTCAGGCCGGCACTCGTGCTGAAGAAATTGAAGTGGCACGTGCAGAACTTGCGGCTTATAAGACGCGCTTAGCCGATGCAGAACGTGCGCTCAGAAACTGTCGTCTAATTGCTCCGTCCGATGGTGTTGTTCGTACTCGTATGAAAGAGCCGGGCGACATGGTTGATTCCAATTCTCCGATTTTTGAAATAGCTCTCATGGACCCGTTGTGGGCTCGTGTTTATATCGATGAAGTTCATTTGGGACAAATCAAGATGGGGCAAAAGGTCACGGTAAGCGTTGACAGTTACCCGGATCGAACTTTTGATGCAACGGTCGGTTTTATTTCATCGGTTGCCGAATTTACGCCCAAGACGGTCCAAACCGAAGCAATTCGCACGAATTTGGTTTACGAAGTACGTTTGACCGTTCAAGATCCTGAAGGGTTGTTGCGTCTCGGGATGCCTGTTACGGCTCGTTTAGTTGAAAAGGTTCAATGATGCAACAAAACGCGGTCACACTGAAAAATGTCTCACGTTGGGAAAAAGGGGTTAAAGAGCCCATTTTGAAAAACGTGTCTGCCGAGTTGCCGGAAGGTCGCCTGATTGCTTTGGTGGGCGCTGACGGTGCGGGCAAAACGACATTAATGCGCATTGTGGCCGGGCTACTTGCGCCTCAAGAAGGGGACGTAGCGTTATTTGGTGAGTCGCTTTATGGTCCAGATCTTTACCGATTGCAAAATCTTTGCGGTTACATGCCCCAGCAATTCGGTCTATACACGGATTTGAGTGTCTTTGAGAACCTATCGCTATATGCCGATCTATTTAGGCTCGAAGGCGAGGTCAGAGCCGAGCGTTTTGAGCAGTTATTGAAAATGACTGACTTGACGCGATTCCAAGAGCGACTCGCGGGCAAACTCTCAGGCGGCATGAAGCAAAAATTAGGTCTTGCCTGTGCGTTGCTCAATCATCCCAAATTGCTGTTGCTCGATGAACCCAGTGTTGGTGTTGACCCGCTTTCTCGTCGAGACCTCTGGAGCATTCTCAAGGAAAACGTCAAGCAAGAATCCATGAGCGTTTTAGTCGCCACGACTTACATGGATGAGGCGGCACTTTGCGATGAGGTGTTGATCCTGGAAAGCGGCGAGTTGATGCTAATGGATACACCGGCCAATATCGCCCATTACGCCCATGGACTTTGTTTCAGAGCAGAAGTAGATGAAGACGAAAAAGTGCGCGATGTTCAGGCGGCGTTTTTGGATGATGTTGATCACGTCTTAGATGCCGTGCCGGAGGCCGGTTATGTGCGAGTACTTTTGCGTACCGATTGTGATGTTGACGCTTATTTGTCAGGGTTGGATCGCGAATTGAAACCGTTACAAGCTCGACTTGAAGACGGGTATTTAACCAAGCGCTGGGAGAACCAGCCGAAAAAGAGCTACTCAGTCATTCATGGCAGTGATGATCAAAAGACCCAATTCAACGACAAAGAACCAGTCGTTAGAGCCAAGGATTTGGTACGAAAGTTTGGCGACTTTGTGGCCGTTGATGAGACGTCCTTTGAGGTCTATCCGGGAGAAATTTTCGGTCTCTTAGGTCCTAATGGGGCTGGGAAAACGACCACTTTTAAGATGTTGTGCGGACTCTTAACGGTTAGTGCCGGTGATTTGGAAGTCGCCGGACTTGACGTGCGCAAGCAACGTGAAAAAACACGTGAGCGTCTGGGCTATATGTCGCAAAAATTTGCTCTTTACGGGGATTTGAGTGTTAAACAAAATTTTGAGTTTTTCGCTAATGCCTATGGTCTTCATGGGCAGCAAGCACGCGACCGTATTGCGATGTTGGCCGAGGAGTTTGAACTTGAAGACTCCATGGATCGTTCTGCTCGGGAACTGCCCGGTGGATTAAAACAACGACTGGCAATGGCCGTAGCCTTGTTGCACCATCCGCCGATACTTTTTCTCGATGAGCCCACGAGTGGCGCAGATGTTCCAACGCGTCGTCAGTTTTGGCGTTGGATGACGGCGCTATCGCAAATGGGCACGACCATCATTGTGACGACTCACTTTATGGAAGAGGCTCAGTATTGTGACAATTTACTGATCCAAGATGCCGGCAAGAGTTTGATCTTGGGTTCGCCGGAATATGTGCGGGCTGATTCGGCCACGATGGATGAGGCTTTTATCCGCATTGTTAATGAGTCTCGGAATGCTAAGGAGTAGTGTGATGCAAAAGTCATTATTTTGGCGTCATGTATTTGCTCTGAGTGTGAAAGAAGGTCGGCAGATTCTGCGCGACAAAAGTGCGATTTTGCTCGGCGTTGTACTGCCATTGATCTTGATCGTTTTATTCGGTTCTGGCATCTCCTTTGATATTAAAGATGTAAAACTCGGCGTAGTGAACACTCAGTCGAGCAGCCAAAGTACGCTGTTTGCCACGGCGATTCGTCACAACAAGTCTTTTGTGGTTCAGGAATTTAATTCTCGCCAAGAAGCTCAAGCGGCGATGGAACGTTTTGAAATCGAAGCCATGTTGGTCATGGAAAAAAGCGCAGAGGGTAAGGCTCAGCTATTAGTCGATGCCATCGATGCGCCTCGAGCTTCTCAAGTGGCATCGGCCGTGACCGGCACCATTAGTGCGGCAGCATCAAATAGCGGAATGATTTCAAGCGGCATTACCATCGTGCCGCGTACCTGGTTTAATGAAAGCTCAGACAGTCAATGGTATTTAGTTCCGGGGCTTTTAGCCATCATTTTGACGATGATCGGCACGATGCTCACCGGCCTCGTTTTGGCCCGTGAATGGGAACGGGGAACGATGGAGGCGATGCTCGCCACACCCATTACAACGCAAGCGTTTTTGCTCTCCAAGATCATTCCCTACTTCATGCTCGGGATGCTGGGGTGGGCTCTTTGCATGCTGGCGGCAGTCTTTTGGTATGAAGTGCCAATTCGGGGAAGCTTCCTTTTAATTCTTTCCTCTTCGGCACTTTATCTTTTGATTAGTCTTTGCATCGGTTTGACCATTTCAGGGCGCACGCGGTCTCAGTTTTTGTCTTCGCAGGTGTGTCTGTTAGCGAGTTTTTTGCCGGCGATGCTTTTGTCGGACTTTGTCTTCGATTTACGTTGTACGCCGCAATGGGCAGCGATGATCGCAAAAGCGCTGCCTCCTTACTACTATTTGCAAGTGCTCAAGATCGGTTTCTTAACCGGCGAAATGTATGAAATAGTGGTGCGTGACATGTTGATTTTGACAGGGTTTGCAGCCTTGTTAGTCTTTGCCGCACACCGTCAATGTCAGAAACGGATACGGTCATGATGAATAAAGAATGGCTATTGCGCTTCAGGGCGCTTGTTAGAAAAGAAATGATCGCTACGCTCAAAGAGCGTACCGGGCGAATCATTTTGGTCGGGCCGTTGTTTCTCTATATTTTGCTGTTCGGCTACATTGCAACGTTTAACTTAAATTACGTGCCCTATGCATTGTGTGACATGTCTCATAGTGCAGCCTCTGAGCAGTTTGTTCGAGCCATTGACAACAACAGAATTTTCGATCGCGTTGAAACGCTTCACAGTCCGACTCAAATCGCCGAATCGATTGAACGAGGCGATGCGATGCTTGTGGTCGTCATTGATCAGAATTTTGCAGATGATTATTACGAGGGCAAAGCGGCTGAAGTTCAGGTGATTATCGACGGCAGAAATTCCACAACGGCGCAGTTAGCCATGGGATACATCTCAACGATTGCACAGACTCTGAATATCAATCTGTTGGGTGCCGAAGAAATCTTGTCAACGCGCTATTTGTTTAACCCAAATACGATTACTCAGTGGTTCATCATGCCCGGGTTGATCGTGATGCTGTCGATGTTGCAAGTCATTATTCTTTCAGCGTTGTCTGTGGCCAGAGAGCGTGAGCAAGGGACTTTTGAGCAGTTGTTAGTCTCGCCTTACTCAACTTTGGACTTGCTGTTGGCGAAATCCATCGTGCCGATTTTGATCGGATTATTCCAAGGCACAATGATTTTCCTCGTGGACTTGTACTGGTTTGAGATTCCGATGGGCGGTAGCGTTTTGTCGCTTTACATCATTATTGTGTTTTTTATGCTCTCAATCGTGGGGTTTGGGTTAGCCATTTCGGCTTATGCTCAAACGATGCAACAAGCAATGATTACGGCGTTCGCTTGTTTGGTCCCCATGGTGTTACTGTCGGGGCTATTTGCGCCCATTCAAAATATGCCCCAACTTGTTCAATGGCTGACGTATTTGGATCCTTTGCGGTTCGCCTTAGAAGCCATTCGTCGAATTTATTTAGCCGATGCTTCCTTGACGGTGGTATTGGCGGGAATGTGGCCCGTTATTGTGACGGCGTTGATAACCATGCCGACGGCATATTACTTCTTTAAGAAACGGTTATGAGAAAAGTTAATGCAAGAGTCAGAGGTGACGGTGAAAAAACGCGCGAAGCGTTGATTCAGGCGGCCGGTGTTTTGGCTGCGGAACGTGGCTGGAGTATGGTCTCCGCTAAAGATGTGTGTGATTGGGCCGGTGTTAACGGTGCAAGCATCAACTATTGGTTCGGTAGTCGAGACGCGCTCTACGAGGCGGTGTTGACCCGAATACCTGATGTGATTTTTAGCCAAGAGCTTGAGATCGAGATGGTGCAATATGACACCGCAGAGGGCGCAATTCGGCACTTTTTGGACTATCACCTCAATAACATCAATGCAGAAAAGAATTGGCGGATTCGTGTCTGGGCCAGAGAAGTGACGGGAACGCCGGCTGATCAATTAATCAAACTGTTCGATAAGATGGGTCGACAAAGAATGGCAGCCATGCGTCAGTTCTTCGCGGATTACTTGGAAATTGATGATATCAACGATCTTCGGGTGCAGGCTGCGCAACTGACAACAATGTCATCAGTGATGCTATTGATTATTTTGTCACCGAAAATCCGCAATCATGCATATGACGGCTTCGAAAGTGACCCGAAACTGTTTGGAGAGTTGATTAAAGAGCAAATCATGGCCGGCTTGAGCAAGGCCCGAGAAGATTATCGTCGTCAGATCGGTTAACAAAGGGGAGTGCTAAATGAGCGGTTTTAAAGTTCTGCCACTTGTAGCCGCACTGGCTCTGACGGGGTGCATGTCCAT
>ERZ791802.2053-NODE-2053-length-13089-cov-7.522326_pt1 | contig 13089 bp, 14 predicted proteins | sample MGYA00510308_ERZ791802 | MGnify/ENA primary metagenome ERZ791802 (study PRJEB30046, sample SAMN00792028) | human gut metagenome | study: EMG produced TPA metagenomics assembly of the A metagenome-wide association study of gut microbiota in type 2...
AGCCGTGAGCGCCGTGGAGCAGCTTTCCCTCCACCACGATGCCGCCGCCCACGCCGGTACCCAGGGTGACGAAGACCATATTCTCACAGCCCTGGCCGCCGCCCTTCCAGAATTCGCCCAGCGCCGCCACGTTGGCGTCGTTGCCCGCCTTTACGGGGAAGCCGGTCAGCTCAGTCAGCTTCTGGGCAATGTTGAACACATCCCAGCCCAGATTGATGCACCGGTTCACCACGCCCTTGGCGTTGACGGGGCCGGGAACGCCGATGCCGAGACCCAGGATATCGGAATCCGGGATTTTGTGCCCGGTGAGAAACGCCCGGACGGACGCCGCGATATCCGGCAAGATCCGGACGCCGTTATCCGACGTATCCGTGGGGATTTCCCAGTTTTCCAGCATTTTTCCGGTTTCATCAAAATAGGCGATCTTGACGGTGGTGCCGCCGAGATCAATGCCGAATCCGTATTTCATAGTCAGTTCCTCCTGCGTGATAATAAAGTTCTTTCTCCATTATACATATTTCGCGCAAAAAAGCCAGTGAAAAATGAAAAAACTTCGGCACAGTTCCCATGGAAACTTTTTGTGAAGGGGCTTGCGTTTCCGGCAAATTTGCTGTAACATATGAGGGAATCGAATCGATAAACGAAAGGACGTGTCCCACGACATGATTAAAGTTGATATCTCCAACGTATGGGGTCAGGTCACCCTGTCCGATCTGCTGGCCATGGAAAAGGAAGTCGCCGCCGCCCACGCTACGCTGGCGGACGGTACCGGCGCAGGCAATGATTTTCTCGGCTGGCAGAACCTGCCCGTCCGGGAGGCCACGGAGGAAATCACCCGCATCCGGCAGGCGGCGGAGAAAATCCGCAGCGATTCCGACGTATTTGTGGTCATCGGCATCGGCGGCTCCTACCTTGGCCCCCGGGCTGCCATTGAGCTGCTCCAGGGTCCCAACCACAACATCGGCAAGGGCAAGGGCAACCCCCAGATCTTCTTCGCAGGCAACGGCCTGAGCACCCGCCACTGGAACGAGCTGACCCGGCTGCTGGAGGGCAAGGACTTCTCCATCGCCATCATCTCCAAGTCCGGCACCCCCACCGACCCCGCCATTGCCACCCGCGCCCTGCGCTGGATGCTGGAGCGGAAGTACGGCACCGAGGGCGCCAAGAGCCGCATCTACGCCATCACCGATCCCTGCAAGGGTGCTCTGCGCCAGATGGCCACGGAAGAGGGCTGGGAGACCTTCGTGATCCCCCCCGATGTGGGCGGCCGGTTCTCCGTGCTGACCCCCGTGGGTCTGCTGCCTCTGGCTGTGGCCGGCATCGACATCATGGAGCTGATGAACGGCGCCGCCGACGCCAAGGAGAGCTACGACCTGCGCTCCTTCGAAAACCCCGTCTGGCAGTATGCCGCCGTGCGGAACCTGCTGTACCGCAACGGCAAGGCCATGGAAATTTTTGAGAGCTACGAGCCGGGCTTCAAGATGTTCGGCGGCTGGTGGCAGCAGCTCTTCGGCGAGTCCGAGGGCAAGGACGGCAAGGGTCTGTTCCCCGTGACCGCCGAGTTCACCGCCGACCTCCACTCTCTGGGTCAGATGATCCAGCAGGGTCAGCGGAACATTTTTGAGACCATGGTTCGCTTCGATCCTCCCGCCGCCCTGTACACCATCGGCTCCGACTGGAAGAATCTGGACGGTCTGAACTATCTGGAAGGCAAGACCCTGGACTTCGTGGATGAGAAGGCGTACCTCGGCACCGTGGCCGCCCATGTGGACGGCGGCGTACCCGTCATCACCATGGACTGCGGCGAGCTGAACGACCGGAAGGTGGGCGAGCTGTTCTACTTCCTGGAGCTGTGCTGCGGCGTTTCCGCGTACATCCTGGACGTCAACCCCTTCAACCAGCCCGGCGTGGAGCTGTACAAGCGCAACATGTTCCAGCTCCTGGGTAAGCCCGGTTACGAAAAGTAAATCTATGTACATAGGGTGGAAAATTCCACCCTATGTTTTTTCCAGAAAAAACATTTGTCTAATCTGCAAATTAGTAGTTGCAAATTAGCGCGATTGCTGGTAGAATGTGCATAAGCCAATATGCTGGCAAGCAAAGGAGGACTTTCCTATGATTCATGTTATTATGGGCCTGAAAGGCTCCGGCAAGACCAAGAAGCTGATCGATGCCATCAACGCGGCTGTGGCGGACGCCCACGGCGATGTCGTCTGCATTGAGTACGGCAAGAAGCTGACCTATGATGTAACCTATAAGGTTCGCCTGGTGGATTCCCGGGAATACGGCATTTCCACCCCCGATATGCTCAAGGGCTTCCTGAGCGGCCTGCACGCAGGCAATTTTGACATCACCAACGTCTTTATCGACAATCTGTACAAAACCATCGGCTGTGACAAGGCTGCGGCTGAGGCGTTCGTCTCCTGGTGCGCAAAGTTCGCCGCCGACAACAATATGGAGATCACCATGACCATCTCCGAGGATCCTGCGAACGCCTCCGAGGCCGTGAAACAGTATCTGTAATCCGGGGTACATCCGCCCCGCCGCATTGAGCGGCGGGGCGTTTTCTGCGCTTACGGCATATTCATTGCCCCGGATACTTGCATAATAGGAAGAACTCTGTTACACTATAGTGTAAATGCTTTTGATTTGGAGAGAATTATGTCTGCAACTACTTTACAGGAAAACAAAATGGGCGTTATGCCCGTCGGGAAACTGATCGCCAACATGGCGCTGCCCTTGGTTATCTCCATGCTGGTGCAGGCGCTTTACAACGTGGTGGACAGCATCTACGTTTCCCAGGTGTCGGAAAGCGCGGTGACGGCGCTGTCCCTGGCCTTTCCCGTCCAGAATCTGCTGATCGGCTTTGCCGTGGGCATCGGCGTGGGCGTCAACTCCCTGCTTTCCAAGAGCCTGGGAGAGAGAAATCAGGAGGCCGCCAACCGCGCCGCCGGAAACGGTATCGTACTGATGGCCATTGCCACGGTGCTGTTCGTTCTGTTCGGCCTGTTCGGCGTGCGTCCCTACTTTGCCGTTCAGTCCACCAACCCGGAAACCGTGGAGGGCGGCATTGTCTACACCCGCATCTGCTGCGTGTTCAGCCTGGGCTGCTTTGCGTCCATTCTGGGCGAGCGGCTGTTACAGGCCACCGGCCGGACGGTGCATACCATGATTACCCAGTCCACCGGCGCGATCATCAACATCATTCTTGACCCCATCCTGATTCACGGCTGGTTCGGTCTGCCCGCCATGGGCATTGCCGGCGCGGCCGTTGCCACGGTGATCGGCCAGTGGGTCTCCGGCATCATGGTGATCCTGTTCAACCTGAAATTCAACCCCGAGGTGCAGCTGCACAAAAAGTATCTGCCTCTGGAGGGCAAGACCGTAGCGCCCATTCTGACGGTGGGCATTCCCTCCATTGTCATGAACGGCATCGGCTCCGTGATGAATTTCGGCATCAACCAGATCCTGCAGGGCTTTGCCGAGACGGCCACCGGCGTGTTCGGCGTTTACTTCAAGCTCCAGAGCTTCTTCTTTATGCCCCTGTTCGGCCTGAACAACGCCACCATTTCCATCATTGCCTATAACTACGGTGCCCGCAAGCCTCACAGGATCACCAAGACGCTGAAAATCTCCTGCGCCGCGGCGCTGTGTATCATGACGGTGGGTCTGTTGGTGTTCCAGTTCTTCCCGGATGCGCTGCTGGGACTGTTCAATCCCTCCCAGGCATTTCTGGAAATCGGCCGGGTCGCCCTGCGTACCATCAGCTGGAGCTTCCCCATTGCGGCCGTCTGCATTGCTCTGGGCGCCAGCTTTCAGGCGCTGGGCGACGGCATTTATTCCACCATCGTCTCCCTGTGCCGTCAGCTGGTGGTACTGCTCCCGGCGGCCTATCTGCTGAGCCTGACAGGGCAGGTGCAAAGGGTCTGGCTGGCCTTCCCCATAGCGGAGGTGGTCAGCGGCACGGTGACGTTTATCTGCTTCACCAGAATCTACCGCCAGAAGATTAGGCCCTTGTTTCACGTTTTGTAGACGGGTGGTTATTGAGCGCTTACGGAGATATGGCGATGTGCTACTATTTGCCGAAACGCAATCGGGATTATGGAGACACAGAAATGGGAGGTGACGAAATTCGTCACCTCCCTTGCTGATACATGAACAACGCCTTTACGAAGGTACGTCAGAAGAAGGGGGCTGGCGGTGTGGATTAGATGGAAGTAAGCCAACGCAATCAGGGCAACTTATTGTACATTATCCAGCCGGGAGGTCCCTTCGAAGCGCTGGTATTGTATAGACAAGGCGGCAGCAGCTTGCGCCGCTCCCGCCTTAAAATTATTTTGCTCTATTTGCGCCACAATTCAGTGTTTACACAGAATTTGAAATTGACCCACCAACGGGGCTCCGTAATCCGGAGACCCGCAGTTTGTTTTGGCCAGGTACTTATGATTGTGCGTTTCCGTTCAAACAAGCCGTGCAGCATATTAAAGCTACGTTGGTTGGGACATCTACCAACGCATTCATGTGGCTTTAATTCTCCTGTCTTTCACACAACCAAGCTGTTTCGTGGAATAATCACCATTCTGCCTCACATACTATAGTAAATTATTGCATGGAGGTTATATTTTTGCTCTCTCTTGAAATACGTCGGAATAATACTACCATCCGCATTCACGATGAATATGTTGACAATACTCCAGAATCCACAATCTCACGTCTGAGCTTCATCGTGGCAAACCACTACAAACAGCAGTGTCGCAGTCAGTATGAGGCCGGTTCCATCCCAAGTTCTTCCGTAGAATAAGGGTTCCTTTTCTTTCCGGCAATTCCAAAACAACAACATTGCTTTCGCAGCTTCTTATATGATACAATCTGTGGCGAAAGGAGTTACTGAAATGGAGCAATACGCAATGTATCTCCGCAAATCTCGCTTTGACCGTGATTATGCCGAACTATCCGTTGAGGAAACACTGAAACGTCATAAGGCAATTCTTGACAGAACCGCGGAAGAGCGAAGATACTACATTGCCCAAATCTATTACGAGGTTGTTTCTGGTGAATCTATTGCAGCACGACCAGAAATACAAAAACTTCTTGAAGCTGTCGGAAATGAATTGTATGCCGGCGTTCTGGTCGTTGACCTTGAGCGTCTGGCAAGAGGTAATAGTGCAGACCAGGCATACATTAGTCAGGTCTTTCAGTTTTCAAGCACAAAAATAATTACCCCAGCAAAAACCTATGATCCAAACAATGAATACGATGAGGATTTCTTTGAATTTGGATTATTCATGAGCCGTCGCGAATACAAAACAATCAATCGTCGTTTGCTTCGAGGCCGCGATAGTTCCGCATCCGAGGGAAAATATATCAGCAGCATCGCCCCTTATGGGTATCAAAAAAAGAAACTGGAAAACGAAAAGGGCTTTACTTTGGAACCCGATCCCGAAGAAGCCGATGTTGTTAAAAAGATTTTTCAGATGTTCTTACAGCACAACGGAACCAAGACGATTGCCAATTATCTTAACGATCAGAAAATCCCCACCCGTCATGGTGATCTCTGGACATACTCGACAATCTCCAACATCGTCACGAATCCTGTTTATGCAGGGAAGATTCGGCGTGGTTGGAGCAAGCAAGTAAAGAGTATGGAAGACGGCGTAGTAAAAAAACACATCAAGCTGGACAGCTCTCACATCGAGTTTGTCTTTGATTGTTTGAGCAAGAACACTTCGGAAATCCGCAACATCAAGAAATACCTGCTGGCTATGCTGTTCAATGCGCCCAGCACGATCAACGGGTACTATGCCGCGCTGGTGGCCCATGACATGAACACCGGCAAAATCTGAAAGGAGGACGGCCCTATGAAACAGGGTGCATTGATTTTCGACGAGCGCAGCGACCGTTACGACATTCGCTTTGATCTGGCGGACTACTACGGCGGCCTGCACTGTGGGGAAACCTTTGACGTGATGGTGGGCGGCAGGTGGAAACCCACCCGCATTGAGTACGGTGCCACCTTAACCGTGCCGCCGCACTTCTGCGAAAGGAGGGATAGCGATTGCAGGAGGAAGTAACCCAAAAGACAATAGCCTTTTCCATCAAATCGGCCAAGCTGACAATCCAAGTGCTGCAAGCGGCGGCCCGCAAGTTTCTGGAAACCCAAAACAAGGGCAAGACCAAGCTGCACCACGGCCAGCAGAGCCTAAAGCAGCTTAAAAAGCACGGGGTGGCCCTGTCCAATATCGAGATCACCGACGCCAACATTGGACTGTTTAAGTCCTGCGCCAAGAAATACGGCGTGGACTTCACGTTGCGGAAAGACGCCACTACCCAGCCCCCGCACTACATCGTGATTTTCAAGGCCAAGGACGCCGACAACATGGAACAGGCGTTCAAGGAGTTCACGGCCAAGAAGTTGCAGCGGGAGGAACGGCCCTCGATCCGCAAGGACATTGCCGCAAGCAAGGAAAAGGCAGCGGCCCGCAACGCTGACCGGGCCAAGGAAAAATTCAAAGAAAGGGGGCTGTCACGATGAAGCCGGAAATGAAAAAACTGATAATCGCTAATCTGGACGGCTGCCCGCACCTTTCTCCTGAAAACCTTGAAAACCTGAAAGCAGATATGGCGTCCGGCTGGCACTATGAAAAGAAGCCGTTTCAGAGCTGGGAGCTGTCCAACAACAATGCGGAAATTCGCCGTGTCCGGCAGCGGATCGAAAGCCTGACCCGCGCAAATGAAGTGGCCTATGTGGGCTGGGAATTTGACGGCGGCCATGTGGAGGCCAAGCGGGAACAGAGCCGCTTGCAGGTGTTGCTTCGCTGATTTCAACTTTATCCGATTTCCTTGAAATGTCCGAGCTTTGTAACAATTCAGCCTGATTTTCTGTCGAACGCAAAGTTACCTCGGACATTTGTGTAACATTTGAATTGTATTATAATTCTCAGAAAGACGAATAGTTTGTTATCAAACTGCCGGGCGACGGCAAAAGAAAAAAGCCGCCGTACAGCAGTCCTATCAACACGCCTATATGAAGCGGCGGCTTTGAATTTCAGAGCCGCCGTTTCTTTGCGCTTGCACAAACCAATGACGACTTGCAGGGACGCGGTAGCCGATGGGAGGTTAATTTGCCGTGTCTCATTTGCTTTTCCAGAACTCACATGATTTACATCAGTTAAAAAAAGCATAGCCCCTCCGTCGGAGCAGTCCGGCTTTGAATATGAACTATACCATGTAAGCAATCATCTTTATAAAACATTTCTGCGCCCAGCAGGTCCGTTGCGACTTGCTGGGCGCTTTTTGCTGTTTTCTGAGGACAAACCCGCTTCGAAAAAATATTTTGAGATTTTTTCAAAAAAGAGGCGTTTAGCGGGCAGCGCACGGCGTTGCCGGTGTCATGTTGGCGGAAAGGGACAGAACCACAACATCCCCCACAGAAAGGGGGTGAGAAGATGGAAGCTATCCCCCGCGACTATGGCGAACAGTGCCGGTTTGATGCTTTCTGCAAAACCGTACTGCGAAATGAGGCCCGAAACTACCACCGGGATATGAAACGCCAGCGCGACCGTGAAACGTCGTTCAGCGTTCTCCCGCAGGCAGAATTGGACAAGCTCTACACCGTAGATCATTACCCCAGCGACGATTTTGTGTTTTCGTCGCATGGCTATGATTTACATATCGACAACGAGCTTGTGGCCGCCGCATTTGCTGAGCTGTCCCAGCAGGCGCAGAGCATTTTGATTTTGCACTGTGTTTTGGAACTGGCAGACGGCGAGATCGGCGCACTCATGGGAATGTCCAGAAGTGCCGTCCAGCGGCACAGGACTAAAACGCTGAAAGAGCTGCGAACAAAATTGATGGCGTTGATGCCGGAGGGAGGTTAGACGCGGATGAAAAATCCCAACTACAAAGGCATTGAGCTTTTGCCCCTTTCGGTGATCAAGGCCGCCCGCGCCGGTGATGCCGAGGCTGTGGAACGAGTATTGCGGTACTACGAGGGCTACATCAACAAGTTATGTACCCGGACGCTTTACGACGAATACGGCCAGCCTCATGTGTGCGTGGACGAGTACATGAAGCGCCGTCTGGAAATCAAGCTCATTTCTTCCATCGTCACAATACCGTGACGAACCGGCCCCCGGAGGCTGAAACAGCTTAACCCTTTCCCTGTTTCTTCCCTCTGCTGCGGGCCGCTGGCAGCACCTTGAAAAAGAAAGCCCGGTGGGATGCCATCGGAGCAGTATAGGGCAACGGACACATTCTGTATGTTCCGCGTCGGTTGATGCGCCATGACCTCATGTTCCATGAGTGAGCGAGAACCATCTACACCGAGAGTTGGCAGCTCATAAGCAGCGGCACATACGCTAACGATACTCCCGCGTTGAACGCCCACACAGCATTGCGCGGCGCACCCACAAGCATGGGCCGAGGTGAAATTCCTGTGGAGCTGATGCCACCAGCCGTCCGTTTCTTGCCCATTTATTCATCTTTCATGGCGGCATGGAATGATAGTCTATGCTGCCGCTTGAAGAAAGGGAGGTGAATCATGGCAGGCGAAATTGAAGTTCAGGTAAAAGATAAATTTTGCCTTACCATTGATGAAGCATCGGAATATTTCAATATTGGTGAGAAGAAAATGCGAAAGCTGGTAGCCGAGAATATGGATTCTGGCTTTGTAATTCAGAATGGAGTAAAGGTTTTGATTAAGCGGAAACGCTTTGAAGCCTTTCTGGATGATTTGTCGGCCATCTGATCTTTCGCTGATGATAAAAGCATTTGCTATACGCGCTTGAAGATCATATATTCTGCCTTTTGGCTCCGAGTTTTGCTTCATTTAGCAATAGAAAAAGGGCCTCCGCTATGATATACTGTTAGTATATCGCGCGGAGGCTCTTTTCACAGAAAGGAGCATGAACGGTGAGCGAGAAAAGACGAGATAACAGAAATCGTATTCTTCGCAACGGAGAGAGCCAACGCAAAGATGGACGATATGCGTTCAAATATATCGACGCAACAGGAAAGCCCCAGTTTGTTTATAGCTGGAAATTGGAGAAAACGGATAAGCTGCCAACGGGCAAGCGGGACGATCTTTCTCTGCGGGAGAAAGAAAAACTGATTCAGAAAGATATTGACGATCAGATTGTACCTCGCGGTGGTGAAATGACTGTGGAGGAACTGGTAAGAAAATATCTCATGCAGAAAACAGGCGTCCGGCATAATACCGAGGCCAATTACAACTTTGTCCTCAATATCATTAAGAAAGAGGAATTCGGCAAGCGCCGGATTGACAAAGTGAAGCAGTCTGACGCGAAATGCTGGCTGATAAAGTTGCAGCAGGATGGCAGGGGTTACAGCTCCATCCATTCTATCAGGGGTGTTGTCCGACCTGCCTTTCAGATGGCCGTTGATGATGATTTGATACGCAAGAATCCATTTGAATTTCAGCTTGCCACCGTCGTAGTCAACGACAGCGTGACAAGGGAAGCGATTACCAGAAAGCAAGAAAGAGCGTTTCTTGAATTTGTGGCGAGTGACAAGCATTTTTGCAAATACTATGATGGTATCTATATTCTGTTTAAGACCGGGCTTCGGATTTCAGAGTTTGTGGGTTTGACGCTGGCGGATGTGGATATGAAAAATCGAAAGATTAACATTAACCATCAGTTGCAGCGGAAGCGGAATATGGAGTATATCATCGAGGACACCAAGACAAGCAGCGGTACACGGGTTATCCCTATGACGGATGATGTGCATGAGTGCTTCAAGCGCATCATTGCCAACAGGAAAAAACCAAAAGTGGAACCGATGATTTGCGGCAAAAGCGGTTTTCTCTATCTGGATAAAAACGATATGCCGATGGTGGCCCTGCATTGGGAAAAGTATTTCCGGCATATTTGCGAGAAGTACAACAGCATCTATAAAGTGCAGATGCCGAAGATCACGCCGCACGTTTGCAGACATACGTTCTGCTCGAACATGGCAAAAAGCGGAATGAACCCCAAGACGCTTCAATACATCATGGGTCATTCTGACATTGGCGTGACGCTCAATACTTATACGCACATCGGATTTGAGGATGCGCAGGAGGAATTGCAGCGAGTAGCCAATGCTGAGTAGTTACTACTTTTCGTGGTAGAGGGAGTTCAGCGGGTATGCGATACGGCAAAATATGAAAGCGGCAGAAAATTCCCGGTACAATCCGTACTCTTGTTGCAGGGCAAGGATTTACGGCAAAGCTCTGCCATAGAATTTCGCCATATATCGCAAAAAAGGGCCAGTAGTAAAACACGATTTTAGGCTCAATTTACTACTTGTTGTACTACTTTTGCTGGCAAAGATGTGCGAATTTATGCTACGATATGCCAAGTGAACGAGCATCGGACCATTTGAGAAAATGCCTGAAAATCAAGGAAAATCAGTAAATTCAAGAGGTTTAGATAGATGATAAAAATACTTTTCGTGTGCCACGGCAATATCTGCCGCAGTCCTATGGCGGAATACATTCTGAAGAATATGGCCGCGGGGGCGGGGGCGGCGGAGCGCTTTGAGATCGACTCCGCGGCGGTGAGCCGGGAGGAAATCGGCAATCCCGTGTACCCGGCTGCGCGGCGGGAATTGGAGCGGCACGGCGTTTCCTGCGGCAATCACACCGCCCGTCAGGTGACTGCCGCGGACTTGCGGTACTTTGACCGGCTTTATTATATGGATCGCAGCAATGCCCGGCTTCTGAAACGTTTGCTTCCCGATGACCTGGAGAAAATTCGGCCGCTGCTTGACCGGGACGTTGCCGACCCGTGGTATACGGGGGATTTTGGCAAAACCTGGGACGACCTGGTAGAGGGCTGCACCCGGATTATGGAGGAATTTGGATGAATCGGGAAATTTTGGAGGAAAAGCTGGCGGAGCTTCCCCTGTACTGCTATCAGTTTATCGACCCACAGGAGCTGGAATTCTCCCAGCGCGTCCGGTGGATCTGCGAGCATGAATGCCCCATGTACGGCAAAAGCTGGGCGTGTCCCCCGGGTGTCGGCAGTGTGGAGACGTGCCGGGAGAAATGTCTGCGCTACAAAAACTGCCTGATGATCGCCACCGTCACAGAGGTTTCCGACATCGCCGACATCAACCAGACCCTCGCCACCCGCGCCGACCACGAGGACATTACCAATCAGGTGGGCGGCTTCTTCCGGGAACAGGGGGTGGAGCCGTATATCCTGTCCACGGAATCCTGCGCCATCTGCCCCCGGTGCGCCATCGAGGACGGTCTGCCCTGCCGTCACCCGGAGCGGATGCACCCCTGTGTGGAAAGTCATGGCATCAACATCATCCCCACGCTGGAACGCTGCGGGATCGAGTTCCAGTACGGGGACAACGTTGTGACGTGGGTATCCCTGCTGCTTTTCTGAGATTATCCGGGCAGTACCGTATCCATGCGGTGCTGCCCAAATTTTTCTGCTTTTCCTATTGACAAAGGGAAGAATGGGGTGTATACTGACATCAACAAATGAGCGTATGCTCATATATACATTTAATTAGGGAGGCATTCCCATGGCAAAGAAAGTATATTTGGTAGAGAATCTGGACTGCGCCAACTGTGCGGCGAAGGTGGAAGCGGCGCTGGGCGCACTCCCGGAGGTGCAGGAGGCGGTGCTGACCTACGCCACGATGCAGCTTCGGATCACCGCCGAAGACCCCGACGCTCTGCTGCCCAAGCTTCAGGAGGTCGCACAGAAGGTGGAGCCGGGTGTGGAGTTCTACCCCAGAGACGGCGCGCACAGCCACAGCGGCGAGCATGAGCATCATCATGACTGCTGCTGCGGCCACGATCATGAACACCATCACAATCATGACCATCATCACGATGATGACCACGAGCACGGCCATGAAGACGAGCATCATCACGACCACGGTCACGAGCACGGTGGCGAGGAGGCGGAAGACCTGAAGCCGCTCCTGGTGGGTGCAGCCCTGTTTGCAGTGGGTCTGGTGCTGGAGCATTTCGGACTGACCTGGCTGACGCTGGGCGTGTGCCTCGCGGCCTATGTGCTGCTGGGCAAAGAGGTGGTTGTGACAGCCGTGAAGAACCTCGCCCGGGGTCGGATGCTGGACGAGAACTTCCTGATGGCCCTTGCCTCCATCGGCGCGTTCTTCACCGGTAGCTTTACCGAAGCCGTGGGCGTCATGCTGTTCTACCGCGTCGGCGAATACTTTGAAGACAGAGCCGTCGCCCGCAGCCGCAGCCAGATCATGGAAGCGGTGGACCTGCGCCCCGAGGTGGTGCAGCTGGTGGATGGGGAAACGGTGCGGGAAATTCCCGCGGGAGAAGCCAAAATCGGCGACGTCGTTCTGGTTCGTCCCGGCGACCGGATCCCCCTGGACGGCATCGTGGTCAGCGGCAGCAGCCGCATTGACACCGCCCCCATCACCGGCGAGCCGGTGCCGGTTTCCGTTGCCGAGGGAGACAGCGTGGTCTCCGGCTGCGTCAATACCACAGGTCAGCTCACCGTCCGGGTGGAAAAGCCCCTGTCCGAGTCCATGGTCACCCGCATTCTGGACAGCGTGGAAAACGCCGCCGCCAGCAAGCCCAAGATCGACCGCTTCATCACCCGCTTTGCCCGGGTCTACACCCCCATCGTAGTAGGCGCCGCCGTGCTGACGGCGATCATCCCCTCCCTCGTCACCGGCGACTGGGGCAAATGGGTGTACACCGCTCTGACCTTCCTGGTCATGAGCTGCCCCTGCGCGCTGGTTCTCAGTGTGCCGCTGGCTTTCTTCGCCGGTATCGGCGCGGGCAGCAAGCGGGGGATCCTCTTTAAGGGCGGCCAGTCCATGGAGGCCATGAGCAAGATCAAGGCCGTCATCATGGATAAGACCGGCACCATCACCAAGGGCGACTTTACCGTGCAGAAAATCGTGGGCGGCGACGAGCTGCTGGAGATTTGCGCCAACTGCGAGCAGCAGTCCACCCATCCCATTGCCGAGAGCATCGTCGCGGCGGCCAAGGCACGGAATATGGAGCTGCGCCGTCCCGAGGAGCTGGAGGAGCTGGCCGGGCGGGGCATCCGGGCGAAGCTGGACGGCAGGGAAGTCCTCTGCGGC
>ERZ791802.2069-NODE-2069-length-13037-cov-6.309043_pt1 | contig 13037 bp, 9 predicted proteins | sample MGYA00510308_ERZ791802 | MGnify/ENA primary metagenome ERZ791802 (study PRJEB30046, sample SAMN00792028) | human gut metagenome | study: EMG produced TPA metagenomics assembly of the A metagenome-wide association study of gut microbiota in type 2...
CGCCGGTCTCTGCGGCCGGGGCTGCGGAGGCCGCCGGGCATTCGGGGTAGGCCGTGTAGTCCCAGACGTAGCCCGACATCTCTTGGTCGGTAAACTCACGATAGCCGCCCAGTTCGCTGCACCGCAGAAGGTCTACATGATAATAGTGTCCCGCGTCCAGCACAATATTCCACGTCCAGGGTTCCCCCGCGTGGGTGCCGGTCACCGTCATGCACTCCAGCCCCGCTAGACGGCACATGGCGGCGTACACCGTGGCAAAGGCTCTGCTGTCTCCTACCCCGTGGCGCAGAAGACTGTAGGCCGGGGTAATGGACGTTTCGATCTTGTAATCGAAGCGCTCCATCAGAAAGGCGTACAGCTGGGAAAGCTTCTGGTGGTCTTCTCCGTCGCCGCTGACGTACAGCGACGCCGCGTCGAACACCGGTTTCACCTGGGACTGCATCTGCCGCAGAGCGTCCCGGCCCGTCTGATAGGTGAAGGTCACCTCCACCACCCGGGAGCTCCCGGCGCCGTAGGCCGCCGCCGTCACCTGGGGGGTCTCCATCACCGCCTCCGGGTGCTTCTCGGCGTGATCCCGCACCAGCTGGGTAACGTCCATGGTGACGTAATCGTCCACCAGCAGCACCACGCCGGCGTCAAAATTGTTCAGCGCCTTGACAATCTCGTCCGCCGCCTCCCCGCTGCCGGAAACCTCCCGGATCGTCCGGATTTCCATGGCGCCGTGACGATAGGAAATGGATACGGCTACGGCGGGCAGGCCGCCATTGGCGCCCACCTCATAGTCAATGCTTTCCACGGCATACGCGCCGACGGGGTAAACCTCCGTGGCATACTGCACCGCCACGGCCATGCCGCTTTCCACGGCATCCGCGGGATAGTCCGCCACGTTGATCACGCCGCTTTCGCTGCCGGACTGGATCATTTCCTTCAGCGCCTTCATCAGATCCAGATAGTCGGAGGCAACGGCCACCTCCGAATGGGTATTCTGCCGCTGTTCCAAGTGGGGCGTCACGGAAGAATACCGGCCGTCCATCCAGCCGCAGCCGGTGAGCAGCAGACTGAGCGCCAGCAGCGGCAAAAACTTATGTCTCATGCGGATTCTCCTTCCTCACGCGTTCGCGTTTATAGGGACTGCTTGGAATAGTTGGAAAAGCCGTCTCCCAGCACCTGGTGCGCCTCCTGCACGATGACGAAGGCGTTGGGGTCGATGGCCATGACCAGCTCCTTCAGCTCCGTGACCTGCTGCTTTTTCACAGCGGCCAGCACCACCTTGGTCGGCTCATGGCTGTAGGTGCCTTCCCCATTGAGGAAGGTTGCGCCTCTGTCCAGCTTGGTGCCGATGGCCTCCGCCACCGCGTCGTACTCCTTGGTAATGATCAGCGCCACCTTGGAATAGTCGAACCGATACACCACGGCGTCCAGCACCTTGCCCGTAACAAACACCGCCACGCCGGTATACAGCGCCTTGGTGATGTCCTGGAACACGATGCCCGTCAGGACGGCCACCCCGGCGTCAAAGCACATGGAAATCTGTCCGATGGGGACATCCCGGTATTTGAGCTTCAGCAGCCGCACCACGATGTCCGAGCCGCCGGTGGAGGTGCCGCAGATGAACACCATGCCCAGCCCCAGCCCGCAGATCATGCCGCCGTAAAGGGCGCAGAGCAGCGAATCCATGGGCGGCATCGTGACCTTGGCAAAAGCGTCGATCAGGATCGAGCTGAGAATCATTCCCAGCAGACTGCCGCAAAAGAACCGTCTGCCGATCTTCACACCGCCGAGGATAAACAGGGGCAAATTGATGATAATCGTCAGTACGCCCACGCTGCCGTAGCCCAGCAGCTCCACTGCCACCAGCGCAAGGCCGGAAATGCCGCCGGGGCTGATCTCATTGGGCTGTAGGAACAGGGAAAAGCCCAGTGCGAAAATCGTGCTTCCCACAGCCGTCGCCAGAATCCAGCGGTAATCTTCCCAAATTTTGCGCATAAACGTCCTCTTCTTTCCAATCTGTTCGTTTTTATACCTCGAAGGTTTGCTGCTTTTCCGCCGAGTCCTCTTCTTTCAACAGCGCCCCGGCGGAGGGGATGGTCTTGGTGCGGTAGCGGCTTTCGTTGACAATACCGCTCTGACTCAGCAGCACCGCGTCCCGCAGCGCCGCCTTCTTTTTCAGCGTCATCACCGCCACGCCCTGGGTATTCCGCGTGGTCTTGGGCAGAAGCTGCGCCGTGGAGAAGATTGCCGCCCGGCCGTCGGTGGAGTACACCGCCATCTGCTCGTCCGTATCCAGCGCCACCACTTTAATGAGCGGACTTCTGTCGCTGTAGGCGCCGGTGAGTTTCTTCCGGTTGGTTTTGGTCTCATAGGCGGACAGGGGAACCTTCGCCGCCTTGCCGTTTTCAAAGAAGAACAGAACAAAGCCCTTGTAGTCCCCGCAGAACACCAGTGCCACCAGATTCTCCCCTGCCTCGAAGCCCAGCTTCTGGGGCAGGTAATCGCCCAGCTGGGACGCCTTGCCGTCGTCGAAGTCGGAAAGGCGGGACTTGTAGCACTGATACCGGTCGGTAAACACCAGAAATTCCGCCCTGTTGGTGGTCTCTTGGGAGAAGGACAGGCTGTCGCCCTCCTTGAATTTCTGCTCGCCGCTCATCCGCAGGGACTGGGCGGTCATCTTTTTCAGATACCCTTCCTTGGAGACGAACACCGTCACGCCGTAATCCGGCACGTCGTCCTCTTCCTCGGGCACGGCCTCCTGGGCGTCATAGAGAATCTCCGTCCGCCGGGGCTGACCGAACTTGTCGGCCACCGCCTGCAGCTCCTTGATGATGACGTTTTTCAGCTTCCGGGGGCTGTTCAGCGTGTCTCTCAGATCGGCGATCTCCCCTTCCAGGTCGTCGATGGCACGGGTCTGCTTGAGGATGTATTCCTTGTTGATGTTGCGCAGCTTGATCTCCGCCACATAATTCGCCTGAATCTCGTCAATGCCGAAGCCGATCATCAGGTTGGGTACGACCTCGCTTTCCAGCTCCGTCTCCCGGATGATGGAAATGGCCTTGTCGATGTCCAGCAAAATCCGCTCCAGACCCTTTAACAGGTGCAGGCGGTCTTCCTTCTTCTGAACCTGGAAGAAAATCCGGCGCTTGACGCAGTCCGTGCGCCAGGCCGTCCACTCGTCCAGAATCTCCCCCACACCCATCACCCGGGGCATTCCCGCGATGAGGATGTTGAAATTGCAGGGGAAGCTGTCCTGCAAGGGCGTCAGCCGGAACAGCTTCTGCATCAACTTCTCCGGGTCAACGCCCCGCTTCAGGTCGATGGTCAGCTTCAGGCCGCCCAAATCCGTCTCGTCCCGCATGTCGGAAATCTCTTTGATTTTCCCAGCCTTGATCAGCTCCGCCACCTTGTCCATGATGACTTCCGTGGCGGTGGTGTAGGGGATCTCCGTGATTTCAATGAGATTGCCGTCCTTGACGTAGCGCCATTTTGCCCGGAGCCGGAAGCTTCCACGGCCTGTGGCATAGATTTCCCGGGTGGCGGCTTCGTCAAACAGCAGCTCCCCGCCGGTGGAAAAATCCGGGCCGGGCAGGGTCTCCAGAATGTCGTGGTCGGGATTTTTCATCAGGGCAATGGCAGTGTCGCACACCTCCCGCAGGTTAAACGAGCAGATGTTGGACGCCATGCCCACGGCGATGCCCTGGTTGGCAGAAACCAGCACGTTGGGAAATGTGGTGGGCAGCAGCGCCGGCTCCTTCATGGTGGCGTCGTAGTTGTCCACCATGTCCACGGTGTCGCTGTCAATGTCCTTGAACACCTCGGCACAGATGGGGTCCAGCTTGGCCTCGGTGTACCGGGCGGCGGCGTAGGCCATGTCCCGGGAGTACACCTTACCGAAGTTGCCCTTGGAATCCACAAAGGGATGCAGCAGCGTCTCGTTGCCCTTGGCAAGACGCACCATGGTCTCATAAATGGCGGCGTCGCCGTGGGGGTTCAGGCGCATGGTCTGGCCGACGATGTTGGCGGACTTCGTCCGTCCGCCGGTGAGCAGACCCATTTTGTACATGGTGTATAGCAGCTTGCGGTGGGACGGCTTGAAGCCGTCGATCTCGGGAATTGCCCGGGAAACGATCACCGACATGGCATAGGGCATGTAGTTTAATTCCAGCGTCTCGGAAATGGCCTGCTCCGTGGTGGAGCCGTGCAGACCCATAATGCCGTCGGTATTTACTTTTTTCTTTTTTTCAGGTTCTTGCTTTTTCCGTGCCATGGTTGGCTCCTTTACAAGATTTATAAATTCGCTGTCTGGCCGGCCTTACGAAATATCCGCCAGCTCCAGATACTTTGCGCCGTTTTCCGCGATAAAGTTCTTCCGCTCCTGCAAGCCGTCGCCCAGGAGGAAGTCAAAGTAATGCGCCGTGCGCTCCGCATCCTCCGGCATGACCTTGATGAGGCGGCGGGTCTGAGGGTTCATGGTGGTCATCCACATCATCTCCGGGTCGTTTTCGCCGAGACCTTTGGAGCGCTGGATGGTGATCTTTTTGCCCTCCAATTCCTTGAGTATCTTCGTCTTCTCCTGCTCGTTGTAGGCAAACCATGTCTTGTCCTTGCAGGTGATCTCAAACAGCGGCGATTCCGCGATATACACGTACCCGTCCCGGATCAGCGTCGGACACAGGCGGTAGAGCATGGTCAATATCAGTGTCCGGATCTGGAAGCCGTCCACGTCGGCATCCGTACAGATGACCACCTTGCTCCAGCGCAGCTGAGAAAGGTCGAAAGACGACAGCTCCTTTGCCTTCTTGCCCTGCACCTCCACGCCGCAGCCCAAGACCTTCATCAGGTCGGTGATGATGGGCGAGGCGAAAATCTTGCCGTAATCCGCTTTCAGGCAGTTGAGAATTTTGCCCCGAACCGGCATAATGCCCTGAAATTCCGCGTCCCGGCTGAGCTTGACGCTGCCCAGAGCGGAATCGCCCTCCACGATATACAGCTCCCGCACCGAAGCGTCCCGGCTGCGGCAGTCCACGAATTTCTGCACCCGGTTGGCAATGTCGATGGAGCCGGAGAGCTTCTTTTTTACGCTGGACTTGGTCTTCTCGGCGGATTCCCGGGCGCGCTTGTTCACCAGAATCTGCTCCGACGCCTTGTCGGCCTCCTGCTTGTTCTCGATGAACCAGACCTGCAGCTGCTCCTTGAAAAAGGCGGTCATGGCGTCCTGGGTGAATTTGCTGTTGACGCTCTTTTTCGTCTGATTTTCAAAGCAGCCGATGGTGGAGAAGCAGTTGGTCACCAGCACCAGAGAGTCCTGAATATCCTGGAAAATGATCTTATTTTCGTTTTTGGTGTACTTGTTATTGTCCCGGAGGTACTTGTCGAAGGCTGCGGTAAAGCCGGAGCGAACTGCCTTGTCCGGGCTTCCGCCGTATTCCAGCCAGGAGGAATTGTGGTAATACTCGATATGGCTGATCTGTTTGGAGAAGCAGAAGGAGGCCGTGATCTTCAGCTTCATTTCCGGGCGGTTTTCCGCGTCACGACCCCGGCGCTCGGCTTCCCAGTAGACGGGCATGGTGAAGGCGTTGTCCCCCACCAGCTCCTCGATATACTGGCGGATGCCGTCGGCATAACAAAATTCCTCGGTCTCGAATTTGCCGCCCACCTGGTTGCGGAAGCGGAAGGTGATGCCCTTGTTCACCACCGCCTGACGGCGCAGCACGTCCCGGTAGTATTCCACGGGGATGTTGATGTCGGTGAACACCAGCTTGTCCGGCTTCCAGTGAAAGCAGGAGCCGGTCTTTTTCCGGTCGGTAGGCTCCTTTTTCAGGCCGCCTAAGTTTCTGCCCTTTTCAAAGTGCAGATCGTACCGGTAGCCGTCCCGGCGGATGGTGGCGTCAAAAAACTCCGAAGCGTACTGGGTAGCGCAGGAGCCAAGGCCGTTTAAGCCCAGGGAATACTCATAGTTTTCCCCGTTTTCCCCGTATTTGCCGCCGGCGTACATTTCGCAGAACACCAGCTCCCAGTTGTAGCGCTTTTCCTTTTCGTTGTAATCCACGGGGCAGCCCCGGCCGAAATCCTCCACCTCCACGCTTAAGTCTTCATAGCGGGTGACGATGATGGTATCGCCGTAGCCTTCCCGCGCCTCGTCGATGGCGTTGGAGAGAATTTCAAACACCGCGTGCTTGCAGCCCTCCAGATCGTCCGAGCCGAAGATGACAGCCGGACGCTTGCGCACCCGATCCTCGCCCTTGAGCATGGAGATACTGGAATTTCCGTATTGTTCCTGTTTTTTCATGTTGCATACCTGCCTGCATAATCCATAATCGTTCAATTTTATTATATGCAAAAATCAGTCAAAAGTCAAGAAACGCCCCTTGGGGCGGAAAAAGCGCCCTGTACTAAGCGTACAAGGCGTTTTTAGTCTATGCGTCAATCGTGGCGCTGCTCCCGGTTTTCGTAGGTTTCACAGAACCGACCGGAGAAGGACGGCTCCCGTCCCGCCGCGTACAGGTGGGAGGTGTCCCCGAAGGCACTCATGCGGAACGAAGCGATGCCCTCCCGGCGCTCCTCCGTGTTCAGGATGGTAACGGAGGTGGGGAGAGAGCAGCTTCCATGCCACAGCACCATGGGGGAAATTCCCAGCAGATGGCTCAGCAGGACGCAGGTAACGCCAAAGTGGCAGAACAGGACGACGGTATCCTCGTTGGACTGCTCCGCCCGGTAGTATTCTCCCTCCCGGCGGTAGCCGTGGCGGGCAAGCAGCGCATCCAGTCCGTCCCAGACCCATTGGGCTTCCTCCCGCACCCCGGCGGCGGTGAAGCGGTCGTTTTCCCACCAATGCTCCCGGTCGTAAAACCGCTTGTCCTCTGTCCAGTCCTGAGGCAGCCAGTCCCAGGCAATGCCCGGCTTGTCTCTCCCCGGGCGGAGAACCTTGGGGGAGAATTCCCGCAGCCAGGGAAGGATTTCCGCCTGCCGCCCCAGCTTTTCCAGCGTGGCCTTGGCAGTATCCTGCGCCCTTCCCATGGGGGAACAGTAAAACGCCTTTACGTCCAATTTGCACAGGCGCTGAGACAGCAGCTCCGCCTCTATCCAGCCGGTTTCGGTCAGGGAGTCGATGGCATAGTCCGGGTCGCCGTGGCGCACGATTAACAGCTTCATGGATTTTCTCCTTTATTCTCCGAACTTTTCCGCAGCCTCTTTCAGCATACTGCGGATGGGCAGGTGGTAGGGGCAGCGGCTTTCGCAGGCACCGCAGCCGATGCACTCCGACGCCTTTTTGGTGAGCGTCGCGTAGCGGCTTCTCGCCCAGTCCGCCAGACCGTACCGGGACAGATATCCCTCAAACAGGAACACGCTGGAAATGCTGATGCCCGCGCTGCAGGGCTGACAGTAATTGCACCGGCGGCAAAACTGGGTGCCGAGGGTGTCGCGGATGGCGCGGAGCTTCCCCTCTTCCTCATGGGACAGCGGGGAAGCGTCGTTTACTGCGGCGAGGTTCTGGTTCAGCTCGGCAATGTCCGCCATGCCGGGTATCACCACGGTGACATCCGGGTTGGCGCAGACATAGCGCAGCGCCGTCACGGCGTCCTCGATGGCGCCGCCCGCCAGGGGCTTCATGGCAATGAAGCCGATGTTCTTTTCGGCGCAGGCGCGGATCCGTTCTTTTGCCTGATCTTCCACGATGTTGTAGGGGAACATGACGGTTTCCACCCATGGCAGCTCCAGCGCCATCCGGAAGGTTTCCAGAGAGTGAGCAGTGATGCCGATATGGCCGATCTTCCCGGCCGTTTTCGCCGCCGTCAGGGCTTCCAGCGCGCCGCCGGGGGCGCAGACCTTCTCCAAATCCGCAGGGGGCGCGTTGTGAATCTGGTACAAGTCAATATAGTCGGTGCGGAGGTTTTTCAGGCTGATATTGATGTCCTTCGCCATGGCCTCCGCCGTGCGGGACATGCTCTTGGTGGCAAGCACGAAATGCTCCCGAATGCCCTCAAGGCCAATGCCTAAGTATTCCTCGCTGACGGTATAGCCCCGGGCAGTATCGATGTAGTTGACGCCGTTTTCCAGCAGCTTGTGCATAAGCACTTTCGTCCCCTCCGCGTCAATGCGCTGGATGGGAATTCCCCCAAAGCCCATGCGGGAGATTTTCAGCCCGGTTTTGCCGAGGATTCTGTATTCCATGGTCACGCGCTCCTTTCCTTTTTTGCCATTATACGGCAAAAAAGCGAAAAAAACAACCTTCCTGACCGAAAAAACGGGTCAGCTTTCGCTGACCCGTTTTTTATTTCCCAAGCTCTTTGTTTTTCCTGTAGGTATCGATCACGCAGTCCATCGCCGCGCCGCGGAAGCCGTGATTTTCCAGCGTCTGAACGCCGACAATGGTGCTGCCGCCGGGGGAACATACCGCATCCTTCAACGCGCCGGGGTGCTGACGGGTGGCAAGCAGCATTTCCGCAGAACCCGCCATGGTCATGGCGGCGTATTCCATTGCCTTGGCTCTGGGAAGGCCGCAGGCCACCGCACCGTCGGCCAGTGCCTCCACGAACATGTACAGAAAGGCCGGGCCGCTGCCGGACAGGGCGCTTGCCGCGTCGATCAGCCGTTCTTCCAGCGCGTCCAGCAGGCCGCAGAAGCGCATATCTTCCCGCCAGTCGTTCAGCGTTTCATCCTCCACAAGCGCGTTGCGGCAGTAAGGAATGACCCCTTTGCCGATGGCCGTGGGAGTGTTGGGCATGATGCGGATGACGGGCAGCTCCGTCCCGGCGAGCTGCTCCAATTTCGCAACTTCCATGCCAGCCGCCATGGTAATGAGCAGCGGTTTGCGCTTCCCCAGAACCTTTTGCAGCGGGGACAGCACCTCCTGCACCATATGGGGCTTCACCGCGATAAAAATCCGGTCACACCGGGCGGCGACGGTTTCCGCGTCGGAATAGACGATGCCCAGCTCCTCGGCAAACGCCTTTGCCTTGCCGGAACGGTCGGACACCATGATCTCCTTCGTGGCCCTGCTCAGGGCTTTGGCAATGGCGCCGCCCATGTTGCCGCAGCCGATAAATCCGTATTTCATACGTTTTCCCTCCTCAGCGGATATGTCCGTTTCCGTGAATGATGTATTTATAGGTGGTCAGCTCCTGCAAGCCCATGGGGCCCCGGGCGTGGAGCTTCTGGGTGGAGATGCCCATCTCGCACCCTAAGCCGAATTCGCCGCCGTCGGTGAACCGGGTGGAGGCATTGACATACACCGCCGCGCTGTCCACATTGGCGGTAAAATACCGCTCCGCCTCCGGACTGCGGGTCACAATGGCCTCGCTGTGGCCGGTGGAGTGCGCCGCGATATGGGCGACCGCCTCCTTCACATCCTCCACGCATTTGACGGCAAGGATATAGTCCAGAAATTCCGTATCAAAATCCTTCTCCCCGGCCTTTTTTCCGGGAATGATGGCAGCCGCCGTCTCGTCCAGGCGAAGCTCCACTGCTCTTTCCCGGTCGGTGACCAGACGTTTATAAAGCATGGGCAGAAACGCGGGAGCGATTGCCTTGTCCACCAACAGAACCTCCTCGGCGTTGCACACGCTGGGGCGGCTGGTTTTGGCGTTTTCCACGATGTTCAGCGCCATGTTCAGGTCGGCGGACTTCTCCACATATACGTGGCAGATGCCGGTGCCGGTGGCGATGCAGGGCACGGTGGCGGTGCTTACACAGGCGTTGATCAGCCCCGCGCCGCCCCGGGGAATCAGCAGGTCAATATAGCCGCCCGCGGTCATCAGCGCCGCGGCGCTTTCCCGGGAGGTGTCCTGCACCAGATTCACCGCATTCTCCGTAACCCCCACCGATCTCAGGCCGGAACGGAGGGCGTCCACAATGGCGTTGGCGCTGCGGAACGCCTCTTTCCCGCTTCTGAGGACGCAGACGTTCCCGCTTTTCAGCGCCAGAGCGGCGGCGTCGCTGGTGACGTTGGGGCGGCTCTCGTAGATAATGGCAATGACGCCCATGGGGACGGATACCTTCTGAATTTCCAGACCGTCCTCCCGGGTGTGGGTCTGCAAAATCCGCCCCACCGGGTCAGGCAGCGCCGTCACCTCCCGGATGCCCTGAGCCATCCCGGCAATGCGCTCCTTTGTCAGCTTCAGCCTGTCCAGCATGACCGGGGAGATATGCGCCTTCGCGGATTCCATGTCCAATGCGTTCGCGCCGAGAATTGCGTCCTGCCAGGCAATCAATGCGTCCGCCATGGCGTTCAGCGCGGCGTTCTTCTGCTCCGTGGTCAGGCCGGCGACTTCCCCTTTTGCCGCCTTGGCGGCTTCCAGCATTTCTTTCATAGACGTTCCTCCGAAAACGTGGTGCCAACGGTCTTTCCTTCCAGAATGTCATAGAGATTTCCCGGATTATTTCCGTTGGCGATGACCATTTTGCAGCCGCAGCCCAGGCAGATTTCGGCGGCATGGAGCTTCGTGACCATTCCCCCGGTTCCCTGGGCAGAACTGCTGATCCCGGCAATTTCCCGGATGTGGTCGTCAATTCCGGCGACGTGGTGCAACAGCTTCGCCTCCGGGTGGGTGTGTGGGTCGGCGGTGTACAGGCCGTCGATATCGGAAAGGAGAATCAGCATTTCGGCGTGGACGCTCCTTGCCACGATGGCGGCGAGGGTATCGTTGTCGCCGATGACGATCTCATCGGTGGCGACGGTGTCGTTCTCATTGATGATAGGCAGCGCCCCCAGCTCCAGAAGCCTGTTCAGGGTGTTGGTGAAGTTGAAGCGCCGGGTATTGCTGGCAGTATCGTCGCCGGTGATCAGCAGCTGCGCCACCGTGTGGTGGTACTCGCTGAACAGCTTGTCATATACATACATCAGCTCGCACTGCCCCACAGCGGCGGCGGCCTGTTTGGACGGGATGTCCTTTGGCTTTTCCCGCAGTCCCAGCTTCCCCACGCCCATGCCGATGGCGCCGGAGGAAACCAGGATCAGCTCATGTCCGGCATTTTTGATGTCGCTCATGATCTCGCAAAGCTGCTCCACCCGGCGGATATTTAAGTGGCCGGTGGGATGTGCCAGAGTCGATGTGCCGATTTTGATTACAATGCGCATTTGCGTTCTCTCCCCGAATTTTTGGGCTATTATATCACTTTAGCCGGATGAAGTAAATAGTCTGGGGTAAGTTTCCGGTAAATGTTTTCCCATACGAAAGGCAGGCGGCATTGAATGGGTGGTCGTAAAACAGCGAATGGAGCGTATCGGTACAGATACGCTCCATTTCCCGTGACACCATACACAGCCCCTTGGCTCTCCCTCTGGGAGAGCTGTCACCGAAGGTGACTGAGAGGGTACTGCACCCCAGTTTTCCCTCTCCGTCCTCGCTGCGCTCGGCCACCTCTCCCAAAGGGAGAGGCAAGAGATGATCGCATTGAGCCCCGTCTATTCTGCCGCCCGTCAGGGTTATTTCTTTTCCAGCAGCTCCAGCGCCGCCTGAATTTGGGGATCGTCCTCCGGTTCCAGTTGGTCGTAGTAGATGGCGGCGGCGGTTTCCTCGTCTACCGGCACGACCACGTCCGGCGTGATTCCCACTCCCGCCAGGCTGACGCCCTTGGGGGTAAAATACTTCCCCACGGAGAGGCCCACCGCGGAGCCGTCACTCAGGCGCATGGTATTCTGAAAATACCCCTTGCCGCAGGTTTTCTCTCCCACCACGTCGGCAACGCCGTACTCGCTTAAGGCCGCCGCGAAGAACTCCGCTGCGGAGTAGGAGTCCCCGTTCACCAGCACCGCCATGGGAATGTCCAGGCAATCCGCGTCGGAATAGTCCACCTTCTCCTTCCCGGCATAGTCCACCGTGCGGAACAGCTCCCCCTCGGGCAGCAGATAGTCCAGCACCTTTACCAGCTCCTTGGCATAGCCGCCGGGATTGTTGCGCACGTCGAAAATCAGCTTTTCCGCCCCCTGTGCAAGCAGCCCGTCAATGGCCGCGATGGCTTCCTCGGCGCACCGGGCGTCGAAATTCTCGATGGTCACAAGCCCGATATCGCCGCTCAGCATCCGTCCGCCGGCAACGACGGTCTGCACCTGCCGCCGCTCTACGGACAGCGTCACCCGCTCCCCGCGCCTGAGAACCGTCAGGGAAACGTAGGTGCCTTCCTCTCCCCGCACCAGATTCCGAACCTCCGCGGCGGTCATTTCCCGGACGTCCTGGCCTTCCACTTCGACCAGCAGATCGTCCACTTGAACGCCCGCGACCTCGGCAGAGCTGCCCTCGTTCACGGCCTTGACCAGGAATCCCTCCTGCTCCTTGGCCTCGATGGTGACGCCGACGCCCACGTAGGCGTTGTTCACCTGCTCCTCATGGGCGGCATATTCGCTGGCAGGGATATAGTAGCTCCACCGGTCATTCAGGGATTTGACCATGGCGGCCGCCGCAGCGTCCTCCATGGACATCTGATCTGCGTCCCCGATGAAGCGTTCCAGAATCAGGCTTTCCAGCTGCTCCAGCTTAGAGCCGTAGGCATACCCCGGATAGCCCACCGCCGCCAGGGTCGCCACCGTGGCCAGCACTGCGACCAAAAGATAGCTTAAAGAGATCAGGATTTTCTTTTTCACGGAATAACCACCTCATAGAAAGGATTCCCACAGTCCATAGTATGAACTGTGGGAATGGTATTGAATCAGTACAGGGCGACGTAATTACACGGATTGACGTAGACGCCGTTGTAGGAGATGCCGAAGTGCAGATGGTCGCCGGTGGTAATGCCGGTGGCGCCGGTAGCGCCGATCAGCTGTCCCGCGCTGACGATCTGTCCGGCGGATACGCAGGAGCTGCTTAAGTGCATGTAGATGGACGAGAAGCCGTCCTGATGGTTGATCTGCACGTAGTTGCCGGCGGCATTGCCCCAGCCCGCTACGGTGACGACGCCCGCACGGCTCGCGTACACAGGATCGCCGGTGCCGGTATCCAGGTCAACGCCCTGATGGTATGTAGACGCACCCGAGGTGGGGGAAACACGGTTGCCGAAGGGACTGGTGATGGAGGTGTAGCTGCAGGGAACCAGCCAGCCGCCACTTC
>ERZ791802.2071-NODE-2071-length-13025-cov-6.555513_pt1 | contig 13025 bp, 8 predicted proteins | sample MGYA00510308_ERZ791802 | MGnify/ENA primary metagenome ERZ791802 (study PRJEB30046, sample SAMN00792028) | human gut metagenome | study: EMG produced TPA metagenomics assembly of the A metagenome-wide association study of gut microbiota in type 2...
CCGCTAAAAAACGAAGTCAATACATTTCTTACCGCCGCCCAGGCGGTCTGCCGTGGAACGGCAGAATAAAATGATTTCATCATTTTATTAAGAAATAGTATTATTGACGCGCCTACGCAGAACACAGCTGTGTTCTGCGTAGGGTGTCAAAACTGTTTGCGGTATTCTTCCAGCTCAGGCTCACTTGCCAGAACGAAATGGCCGGGGACGATCTCATGCCAGCCGGGCTGGTTCGTCTCGCTGTAGTGATGGCAGTCGGGGTCGTAGACGATGAGCTTCTTTTGCCGCTCCGCAATGGGGTCGGGCTGGGGGATGGCGGACAGCAGCGCCCGGGTGTAGGGGTGCAGGGGATGGGCGAACAGCTCCTCGCTCTGTGCCAGCTCCACGATCTTGCCCTTGTGAATGACGGCGATGCGGTCGCAGATGAAGCGAACCACCGAAAGGTCGTGGGCGATGAACAGGTAGGTCAGATTCCGCTCCTTTTGCAGCTTGGACAGCAGGTTCAGCACCTGGGCGCGGATGGAAACGTCCAGCGCGGAGATCGGCTCGTCTGCGATGATGAAGTCCGGTTCCATGATCAGCGCCCGGGCAATGCCGATGCGCTGACGCTGACCGCCGGAGAACTCGTGGGGGAAGCGGCTGGCAAATTCCGGCAGCAGACCCACGTCGGACAGGGCGCTTGCCACCTTAGCCTGACGCTCGCTTTCGGACAGATGGTGTCCGCCAGCGTAAAGTCCTTCGCTGACAATATAATCCACCTTCGCCCGTTCATTCAGGGAGGACATGGGATCCTGGAAAATCATCTGGATACGCCGGGTGACCTCCCGGTCAAGGGACTTGGAGATGCGCCCGTTAATCTGCTTGCCGTCGAAGAGAATTTTGCCCCCGGCAGTGGGGTGAATGCGGATGATGGCGCGGCCGATGGTGGTCTTTCCGGAGCCGGATTCGCCGACCAGACCGAAGGTCTCACCCTGATAAATATGGAAGGATACGTCATCCACCGCGGTAAAGGCGTGCCGCCGGGAACCAAACCGGACGACAAGATTCTGAACCTCGACCAGCTTCTTTCTGTCTTCAGTCAACGCGGTTCACTCCCTTCTCCCGCAGAATGCGGACATGCTCCGGCGGCTCCACCTTGGGAGCGCGGGGATCCATCAGCCATGTGCGGGCATAGTGGGTAGGCGTGACCTCGAAGAAGGGAGGACGCTCTACAAAATCGATTTTCAGTGCTTTGGGATTCCGGGGGGCAAAGGCGTCGCCCTTGACCTCGTGGAACAGGTTGGGCGGCGTACCCTGAATGGAGTACAGCGGCTCATCCTTGGTTCCCAGCTGGGGAAGGCTGGACAGCAGCGCCCAGGTGTAGGGGTGACGGGGGTCGTAGAACACCTCGTCGCAGGTGCCAAGCTCCACGATATCGCCCGCGTACATGACGGCAATCCGGTCGGCCACGTTGGCCACCACGCCCAGGTCATGGGTGATGTAGATGGTGGTGAGGTCATACTTTTTCTGCATGGCCTTGATCAGCTCCAGAATCTGCGCCTGAATGGTCACGTCCAGAGCGGTGGTCGGCTCGTCGCAGATGAGGATTTTCGGCCGGCAGGCGACGGCGATGGCGATGACCACCCGCTGGCGCATACCGCCGGAAAATTCATGGGGGTACTGCTTGTAGCGCCGCTCGGGGTCGTCAATGCCCACGTCGCTCAGCACCTCCAGAACGGCCTGGTAGGCGTCCTTGCCCTTTAAGCCCTGATGCAGCTCCACGGCCTCCTGAATCTGCTTGCCGATGGTTTTCAGAGGGTTCAGGGAGGTCATGGGATCCTGAAACACCATGGCGATCTCCTTGCCCCGGATTTTCAGCCAGTCCCTGTCGGTCTGAAATTTGGTCAAATCCATGCCGTTATAGAGGATGGAGCCGCCGTCAATGTAGCCGTTGGCGTCCAGAAGACCCATGGCGCATTTGACGAACACGGATTTCCCGGAGCCGGACTCGCCCACGATGGCAAGGTTCTCGCCATGATAAACGTCCAGGGAAATGCCCCGGATGGCGTGGAGAATCTGACCGCGAAGGGTGAATTTTACGTTCAGATCCCGGACGGAGAGAACAACTTCTTTATCTTCCATTGTGATCTCTCCTTATCTGACGTGATTCTTGGGATCGGCGGCGTCGGCGAAGGCATTGCCGATGATGTAGAAGGAAACGGTGATAACCACCAGTACGGCCACGGGGAAGAACAGCTGATAGCGCAGGGAAGCCACGGTCATCAGCGACCGTCCGGTCTGAATCAGATTGCCCAGAGACGGCGTGTCCACGGGAAGGCCGATACCGATGTAGGTGACGAACACCTCGTTGCCGATGGCGGAGGGGATGGCCAGCGCCATGCGCATGGTGATGACGGACACCATGTAGGGCAGCAGATTCTTGACGATGATGCGCCCGGTGGAAATGCCCAGGCATCGGGAGGCCAGATTGTAGTCCCGGTCACGGATAATGATGATCTGGTTGCGGATGAACCGCGCCATACCCAGCCAGCCCGTTAAGGACAGAGCAAACACGATGGTGGAAACGCCGGGCTTTAAGATGTAGGAAATGAGAATCAGCAGCAGCGTCTGGGGAATGTTGTCCAGGACGTTATACAGCTCGGTAAAGAAGAAATCCAGCTTGCGGACATAGCCCCACAGCACGCCCACCAGGATGCCCACCACGGCCTCCACCAGAGCCACGGAGAAGCCGATGAACAGGGACGTGCGGGTACCTGCCCAGATACGCGCCCAGAGATCCTGGCCGATAGAGTTTGTTCCGAACCAGAATTCTTTGCTGGGGGGAATATTGTTCAGAGGCAGACCCCACTGGTCGTTGTGAATGAGAATGGGATCCTTCTGACCGGGGAGGTAGGGCTGGATAAAGGTGAACAGCAGCACCGCTACCATGACGAAAAGGAAAAAGACCGCGATCTTATTCTGAAAAAACGCACGCAGGGTGGACTTCCAGTAGGAATAATCGGAATAGCCGCCCCGCTCTGCGTCCTCGGCGTTGAATTCGGCGAAGGAGAAGGCCTCCTCGTCGCTCATTTTCGGTGTGACTTCCTCCTGAAGCTGCCGGGAGAGCTTGTCCCCCAGAGCATCGGTGGCCTGGTCACGCAGGGTGTGAAAACCAAGACGTTTCATCAGCGGGAACCCTCCTTCTTGGCAAAGCTGATCCGGGGATCGACGATTCCCATGAGAATGTCGCCGAAAAGAAGACCCAGAATGGAAATAACGGCGTAAATCAGCACCAGCGCCTGCACCAGGGTATTGTCCTGACGCTTGATGGCCGTGACCAGCAGACCGCCCATACCGGGAACGGAGTACAGGGACTCCACATAGAGCGAACCCATCAGGGTAAACAGAATGGAATTGGGGATGTACTGCACCAGCGGCACGAAGGCGTTGCGGAACACGTGCCGGAAAGAGATCTTGCTGCCCGGAACACCCTTTGCCCGCGCCAGACGGATGTAGTCCTTATTGGACTCGTCCACCATGTACCGCCGCAGCCACATGGCATAGTAGGCGATGTTGCCGATGGACAGGGAGATGACGGGCAGGATATAGCTCTTGGGATTGGCTGCGTCAAACAGCATGGGAAGTCCCAGAATATCTTTGCCGATATAGGTCTGGGAACCGGCAAACTGAATCAGAATATGATATACCGCCGAGGGCATAGCCTGCACCAGCACGATGAACACCGTGCCCAGACGGTCGCCGATTTTGAAGCGGGTGCGGGTGCTTCGCGCCATGAGGATGCCAAGAGGGAGACCCAGCGCCAGGGCAATACACAAAGAAATCAGTCCCAGCTCCAGGGAGATGGGAATCTTCTCGGCAATGATCTCGGTAATGGCGACGCCCTTCCGGTAGACGTTGGATTCTCCCAAATCTCCGTGCAGCACTTGCTTATAAAAGCGCAGCAGCTGGGTGGGCAGGGGAGCGGTCACGCCGAGAGCCTGGAGCTTGACCTGAATCTGGGTGGAACTCATTTTATCGTAATTCTCAAAATATCCCTCCACGGGCATCAGCCGCAGAAGGGCGAAGAGAATTGTGATAATGATAAACATGGTGATGAGGGAGCGCAGAACGCGCTTGGTGATATATCTGGCCATATGATGTCCTCCTGGGTTTTTCTCCCTTCATACGATTTCCGAATCATCCACCCCCGTGGATGGCCGCCAAGGGCGGCTGGAAATGTATGGACTTTCTTCTCTGCGGCTATGCCGCAGGCCGTTTGGGAAACGGCATGCCAAAATGGTTTTCCACCGTTTTGGCAAAAACTGGTATCAGAGCCGATACCGCTGCTGCTTTCGCCGTAGCAGCACCGGTACAGGCTCCGAAAAAATGCCTGTGGAGCAATACCGTATATATGCGGCTTTGAGAGAAGCCCTCAAATGAGGGCTTCTCTCGTGATAAACTGCCAAAGGGAAAGCTGAAAGCTTAGCCGGCCTTCTTGGACTGCCACTCGGCGTAAGCGGCCTGATATTCCTCCAGACCCATGGAGGTGTCATACAGGTGCTGATCCTTGTAGCGCTGGTTGGCCATGCCGAAGGAGGCGTACTGTCCTTCAAAGACGTTCAGATTGCACATCTGATAGCTGCGGTTGCTGATGGAGAAGGGGACGGCAAAGGCGTGATCCAGCAGGAACGCCTCGGCCTTGGCAAAGGCGGTATACCGGGCGTCCATGTCGTCGGTGATGGCCTTGGCGGCAGCTACCAGCTCGGTGTACTCGGCATACAGAGCCTGGGTTTCGGGGTCGGTGCTCTTGAAGATGAAGCTGTAGCTGGAATCCGTGGAGAAGGGATCGGTCCAGGTCTCGGGGTCGGCGTAGTCGGCGCCCCAGTTGCACTTCATGAAGGCATATTTGCCGGTGCGGCGGATGGCGCCCAGGAAGCCGGTCTCAGGACCTGCCTGGATGATGATGTCCACATAGTCGGCGCCCAAGACGGTCTCAATCTGCTGCTCCACGACCTGGCACTCCTGCGCCCAGTTGGCGGAGGTGGGGTTGTAGCACATGAGCATCTTCACGGGGAAGGTAGCGCCGGCGGCGGTCAGCTCATCGATGGCTGCGGCCTTGTATTCCGCGGCAAGGGCTTCGTCGAAGTTATCGCCGTCGGTATAGGCGGCCAGACCCTCATAGTAGGTATAGTCCTTGGAGGCGGAGGCAAAGGCGTTGGGGGTGATGGTGTTGTTCTTCAGGGATTCGGGGTCGATGCGGTCGCTGGTGGCCAGCGCGGGCATCCGGTTGAAGGCGTGGACGACGGACTTGCGGAAGTTCTCGTTGTTCACGGCCAGCTTCCAGTTTTCGGGTTCATATTCGGCGTCGAAGTTGGGGTCGAAGTTGAACAGATACCAGTAAGCGTAGGAGGTATCGGCACGGGTGGGATGGATCAGATCCTTGGTGTTGGGGTCAGCCATCATGGCGGACAGCAGGTCGGAGGAGATATCCGCCTGATCAACCTCGCCGGACTGATACATGGTGGTTGCGATGGAGGAGGCCTCGGCGTTGTAGGTCATCTGGATGGCGTCCAGGAATACGTTGTCCTTATCCCAATAGGTGGCGTTCTTGGTCAGAACACGCTGCTGCTGGGGCTGATAGGTGGACAGGATGAACGCGCCGCAGTAAAGGAGCGTGCTGTTGTCGGTGCCAAACTTGCTGCCGCACTCATCGAGGAAGGGACCGTACACGGGCATATAGGGGCCGAAGGAAACCATGGACAGGAAGTAGGGGCGGGAGGACTCCAGGGTGAACTCCAGAGTATATTCGTCCAGCGCCTTGACGCCGATATCGTCAATGGAAGCCTCGGGTACTTCCTCCAGAATTTCCTGCTCGCCGTCCTCGTTGGTGATGAACTTCACGGCGTTGCCATCTTTATCGGTGCCGTCGGTGGCATCGGGCAGAGCCATCTGGTATGCGGTCCAGTCATAGTAAGCGTCGGCGCCCGCGATAACGCCGCTCATGGTATAGAAGGTGTCGGATCCGTTATTGGCGTCACAGGCGTAGTGGGCGGAAGAAACCCAGTCATTGGCGGTGACGGGGGCAACAACCTTGCCGTCCTTATCGACCCAGTTCACACCCTCACGGATGTGGAAGGTCCAGACGGTAGCGTCCTCATTCTGCTCCCAGCTGGTAGCCAGAGCAGGCTCTACATTGCCGTAGGAGTCGTATTCCACCAGGCAATCCACCACGTTGGCGGCGATGTTCAGCTCGTTGGTCTGGCCGGTGATCAGATAGTTCAGCGTAGTGACTTCGGAGGCGTACAGTGTTCTGTAAACCGCGTTCTCGGTCACGGCGGCCGCAGTGGGGGTGGTGGTGTCGGCTGCCGCTGTGCTGCTGGTGGCGCCGGATTTATCGCCGCAGGCTGCCAGCGCGAAGACCATGGTCAAAGCCAGGGCGAAGGCGAGAAATCGTTTCATGGTTTGCATAGTGATCATTCCTTTCTTAATTTCTGCTTTGAAAAGCAGTCGGTACGGGCGATCCCCGAAGCGATTTTCTCCGATGCTTCTTCCACAGCGTCGGTCTAAAACAGCACCGGGAGACAGCCTATAAAATGGCGGACGCCATATTACAGGAGACGGTTGGGGCGATTGCCTCAAAATGAAATTTCTAAAATTGAGAAATTCAAAATATAAAAGAATGGTGATATTTTACCACATTTTCCGCCTCAAGTAAAGTGGCAGATTTCATGATATGTCTCGATATATTCGCAAATTTTTGTAACAGAAACATAAAAAAATGTTCATACAGCAAAAGCAAACGTCCTTGACCGGCGTTACAAAAGGGCGCACGCCGGAGTTCCGGCGTGCGCGCAAAGCAGTTGCAGCAGATGACTTTTTTCGATTAAATCCACTGCGAGGCAAAGCCAGTGCAGTCCCGGAAGTCCTGGAGGACTGCGTTTTGGATGGCGGCGCGGGTGGCGGCATCCCTCCCGCCCACGCTCAAGCCGTTCAGCGTATCGGCGGCAAGGCAGAACTTGGTGGTGGAGGTTACAAGAATTTCATCGGAGGATTTCAAAAAGTCCAGGGTGAAGGGCTTTTCCAGCACCGGAATGCCCAGCCGGTAGCAGACGCGGATCATGTGGCTCTTGGCGATGCCCCGGAGAATGAACTCGTCGTTGGGATGGGAGTACAGCACCCCGTCCTTCAGGACGGAGACGTTGGAATGGGCGCATTCGGTGACGATGTCGCCCCGGTGGAAAACGGTCTCCGTGCATCCGGCGCGATGCGCCCGCTGGGCGGTCATCACGTTGCACAGCAGATTCAGGGATTTGATGTTGCAGTGGAAGAAGCGGGTGTCTTCCTCGTCGTTAAGACGGATGAGGACGTTGGGGTTGGGGATGACCTGGGGACGAATCAGCACCCACAGCTTGCCGGGCAGATTCTCGGAATAGGTGTGGCTGCGGTTTTCCATGCCGCGGCTCACCTGCCAGTATACGAAGCAGGTCTCGCCCTCCACCTGCCGCGTCAGCCGGGTAAGAAGCTCGCCCAGCGCCTCCTTTTCCATGGGAATGTGGATATCCAGCAGCCGTGCGCTGGTGTAAAATCGGTTAAGATGGTCTTCCAACAGGAATATGGTGCCGTTTGCCGCCATGGCGGCGTCATAGCAGCCGTCGCCGAAGAAGTGGACACGGTCATTGAAGGGGACTGTCAGTTCCTCGGGTGCGCCGATCTTGCCGTCGTAATAGGCCAGTGCTTTCATGGGATCCGCCCTCCTTATAATATATGTGTTACTCTGCGATTCTCCGCGCCACGGCGACGCCGCTGGCGGAGGCGTGGGACAGGGAATGGGTGATGCCGCTGCCGTCGCCGATGACGTACAGTCCCGGATACCGGGTCTGCAAATGCGCATCCACCGCCACTTCCATATTGTAGAATTTGACCTCCACGCCATAGAGCAGAGTGTCATCATTAGCGGTGCCGGGGGCAACCTCATCCAGGGCATAGAGCATCTCGATGATGCCGTCCAGGATCCGCTTGGGCAGCACCAGACTCAAATCGCCGGGGGTCGCGTCCAGAGTGGGGGTGACGAAGGACTCCGCAATGCGCTTGGGGGTAGACCGCTGCCCACGGATCAGGTCGCCGAAGCGCTGGACGATGACGCCGCCGCCCAGCATATTGCTGAGGCGGGCGATGGACTCGCCGTAGCCGTTGGAATCCTTGAAGGGCTCGGAAAAATGCTTCGCAACCAGCAGGGCAAAATTGGTGTTGGAGGTCTGACGTGCGGGGTCTTCGTAGCTGTGGCCGTTGACGGTGATGATGCCGTTGGTATTTTCGTTGACCACTGCGCCCTTGGGGTTCATGCAGAAGGTACGGACGAGATCGCCGTACTTTTCGGTGCGGTAGACGATCTTGCTTTCGTACAGCTCATCGGTGAGGTGGGAGAAAATCTCCGCGGGAAGCTCCACCCGGACGCCGATATCCACCCGGTTGGACTTGGTGGGAATGTCCATGTCGCGGCAAACGGATTCCATCCATTTGCTGCCGCTGCGCCCCACGGAGATCACACACTGGCGGCAAGAGAAGCTTCCGGCCTTGCAGGTGACCTGATACCCGCCGTCCACAGTGGCCACGGATTCCACCGGCGTGTCAAAGTAGAATGTGACCTTGTCTTTCAGATAGGCATAGAGATTTTCCAGCACCACGTAGTTGATGTCGGTGCCGAGATGGCGCACGGAGGCGTCCAGCAGATGGAGGTCGTTCTGCATACACAGCTTTTTGAATTTGGTGCCGGCAGTGGAATAAAGCTTGGTGCCTTCGCCGCCGTAGGCCATGTTGATCTGGTCGACGTAACGCATCAGCTCCAGCGCCCTGGCCTTGCCCAGATACTCGTAAAGCGTGCCGCCAAAATCGTTGGTAATGTTGTATTTTCCGTCGGAAAAAGCGCCTGCGCCACCGAAACCGCTCATAATGGAGCAGTTTTTGCAGGCAATACAGGATTTGACCTTAACGCCGTCAATGGGACATTTGCGGTTTTTCAGCGGATGTCCGGCCTCGAAGACGGCGACCTTCAGTTCCGGGCGCAGCCGGGTCAACTCATAGGCGGAAAAGATACCGCCAGGCCCCGCGCCGACAATGATCACATCGTAATTCATGACTACCTCACAACGTATAATTTTGCAGTCAACCATTTACGGCGGTTGGTAGAAACGCTCAACCATATTATGAGCTTATACCCGTCCAGTATAACACAGCCGAAGCGGGTTTGCAACCAAAACCGACTGAGAAAGAACAAAGGTGCCAACGATACCGATAAACGCAGCAAAAAATCCCAGAACCGTTACGGTTCTGGGATTGATTGGTGGGGGAGGACGGATTCGAACCATCGAAGCGAAACGCAGCAGATTTACAGTCTGTCCCCTTTGGCCACTCGGGAACTCCCCCATATTTTGTTTGTTCGGCTGTAGGCTCTGAGAACCGCTCCGGTTCTGGTGGAGCCGGTAGACGGACTCGAACCCCCGACCTACTGATTACAAATCAGTTGCTCTACCAACTGAGCTATACCGGCGTCTCGAACCGAACACGCTTATTATAGCACGGAAAGTCGATTTGTCAAGCTTTTTCGTGCGGCTTTTTGGAAAAAGTTCGGGAGCGGATTTCCCGCTCCCGAACAGCAACATTTTAGAGCTTTTTTCGGGAAAAATCAGAATTCTACGTCCATTTTTGCCACGACGGCGGCGCAGCGGGGGCAGAGTCCCTCGGCGTTTGCCTGTAGGCTGTGCATCCAGCAGCGGGGACACTTGGTTCCCTTGGCCTCGGAGACGCCGATGGTCAGGCTCGGATAGTTGACGCCTGTGCCGATCTCAGCGCCTTCCTCGGGCTGCGCCCAGACGCAGTCGGAGACGATGCACACCTCGGCCAGATTCACGCCCTCGCAGGCGGACTGAATGGCAGCGTCCTCCGTTTTCAGGGTGACGTGGGCTTCCAGCGCCTTGCCGATACGCTTGTCGGCGCGCGCCTTTTCCAGAACGCCGTTGACGTCCTGACGCAGCTTCATGACCACGTCCCACTTGGCCATGGCGGCGTCTTCCAGCGCGTACTGGGCAAAGCCCTCGGGCATCTGGTTCAGCAGAACATTCCGGGCGTCATCGGTGGCGCGGTGGGGCATGGACTGCCAGATCTCGTCGCAGGTGAAGGCCAGGATGGGAGCAAACAGCTTGGCCATGGCGTCCAGAATCAGGAACAGAGCGCTCTGGGCGGAGCGGCGGCGCAGGCCGTTCTTTTCCTCGCAGTAGAGCCGGTCCTTGAGGATGTCCAGATAGAAGGAGGACAGCTCCACCACGCAGAAATCGTTGATGGCGTGGGACACCACATGGAATTCGTAATTGTCGTAGGCCTTGCGGCAGGTCTGCACCAGCGCGTCCAGGCGGGTCAGCGCCCAGCGATCCAGTTCCTCCATGTCTTCGGGGGCAATCAGGTTGTCGGGGTCGAACTCGTTCAGGTTGCCCAGGCAGTACCGGGCGGTGTTGCGGAATTTCAGATAGCTCTGAGACAGCTGCTTGAAGATCTCCTTGGAGCAGCGGACGTCGGCGTGATAGTCGGCGGAGCCAGCCCACAGACGCACGATGTCGGCGCCGTATTCCTTGATCAGGTCGGCGGGGTCAATGCCGTTGCCCAGAGACTTGTGCATGGCGCGTCCCTGACCGTCCACCGTCCAGCCGTGGGTCAGAACCTGCCTGAAGGGTGCGCCGTGTCCCAGCGCGCCAACGGAGGTCAGAAGGCTGGACTGGAACCAGCCGCGGTACTGGTCGGCGCCCTCCAGATACACGTCGGCAGGCCACAGCTCGGGGGTGTCCCGCATGAGGGAAGCGTAATGGGTAGAGCCGGAGTCGAACCAGCCGTCCAGGGTGTCGGCCTCCTTGTCGAAGGACTTGCCGCCGCAGTGGGGGCAGCTCAAGTTTTCGGGAATCAGCTCCATGGCGTCCTTCTCAAACCAGACGTTGGAGCCGTACTCGTCGAACAGCTCGGAGATATGGGCGATGGTCTCGTCGGTGCAGACGGGTTTTCCGCAGTCCCGGCAGTAGAACACGGGAATGGGCAGACCCCAGCGGCGCTGACGGGAAATGCACCAGTCGGCACGCTCCCGGATCATGCTGATCATCCGCTCGCCGCCCCAGGCGGGCAGCCATTTTACGTCCTTGCAGGCGGCGATGGCCTCGTCCTTGAAGGATTCCACAGAGCAGAACCACTGAGGGGTCGCCCGGAAGATGATGGGCTTCTTGCAGCGGTCATGGTGGGGATAGGAGTGAACGATCTCCTCGGAGGCGAACAGAGCGCCGCTTTCCTTCATGTCCGCGAGAATGACGGGGTTGCTTTCCTCGGTCTTCATACCGGCGTACTTGCCGGCGTAGTCGGTGTGACGGCCGTAGTCGTCCACGGGGACGACCAGATCCATGCCGTAGCGCATACAGGTCTGGTAGTCGTCGGCGCCGAAGCCGGGAGCGGTGTGGACACAGCCGGTACCGGAATCCATGGTGACGTACTCGGCGTTCACCAGACGGGAGGTCTTGTCCAGGAAGGGATGCTGCGCCAGCATATTCTCAAAGAACTGGCCGGGATAGGAGGCGATGACCTCGTAATGCTCGAAGCCGCCGATGTGCATGACCTTGTCCATCAGAGCCTGCGCCATGATATAGGTCTCGCCGCTCTCGGCCTTGACCAGAACGTAGGTCTCCCTGGGGTGCAGGCAGATGGCAAGGTTGCCGGGCAGCGTCCAGATGGTGGTTGTCCAGATGACGAAGTAGGTGCGGCTCAGGTCAAAGCCTGCCAGCTTGCCCAGATCGTCCTTCATGGGGAACTTGACGTAGACGGAGGTGCAGGGGTCGTCGTGGTACTCGATCTCGGCCTCGGCCACGGCGGTGGCACACACGGGACACCAGTACACGGGCTTCAGGCCCTTGTAGATATAGCCCTTGTCGAACATCCGGCCAAAGACCTTGACTTCCTGAGCCTCAAAGTGCTTGTCCATGGTGCGGTAGGGGTGCTTCCAGTTGCCCACCACGCCCAGGCGCTTGAAGCCTGCCATCTGACGCTGGATATAGGTTTCGGCAAATTCCTCGCAGGCGGCGCGGAACTGGGGGACGGGCATGGCCTTGTGGTTGAGCTTGCTCTTTTTGATGATGGCGGTCTCAATGGGCAGACCGTGATTGTCCCAGCCGGGGACATAGGGGGTGTAATAGCCCATCATGGCGTGGCTGCGGACGATGAAGTCCTTCAGCGTCTTATTCAGGGCGTGACCCATGTGGATGTCGCCGTTGCTGAAGGGAGGGCCGTCGTGGAGCACAAAGGGGGGGAGATCCTTGTTCTTTTCCAGCATGGCCTCGTAGAGGTCCTGCTCCTCCCAGCGGCTGAGCATACCCGGTTCCCGGGTGGGCAGACCCGCCTTCATGGGGAAATCGGTTTTCGGTGTGATGATCGTGTTTTTATAATCCATCGGAATACTTACCTCCAAAAATGAATTCATGATAATGTGGGGCAGGGAAGTGCGACCCTGCGATCAAAAGGAAAGCGCCTTTGTCTCGTCAAAAGAGACAAAGGCGCGTTAACCTCTGCGGTACCACTCTCGTTCCGGTAAAACCGGCACTCATGGGGAATCTCTGAATCAGAGCTTCCCTTACGCTGTATCGGGCGTGTCCCGGCGCGGCCTACTGCCTTTTAGGTTCGGCGCGCTGCTCGGAGGTGATGCAGACCGTTTCCTGCTTACTGCCTTGCACCAAAGCGGCAGCTCTCTGAAAGCGGCGGAACGGCTTGCGTGTCCTCGTCAAAGCGTGAAAATATGGGAACCTCCGCCTTTTATCTGCGGGAGGTGGGGTCGTAGTTGCGACCGAATTGCAGGTTCAGGCTGGCAAAGCGGCTGGTGGTGGAATCATTGGCGGTGGGATGCTTGGGCGCGGCCTTGGGGGCGCTGTCCGTGGTGGTGCCGATGATCGCTTCGATGTTCTGGGAGATCTCGTCGGCTACGTCGTCGCTGCTGGCCTTGGGGGCAGGAGCGACCGGGGCAGCGGGTG
>ERZ791802.2107-NODE-2107-length-12843-cov-4.009853_pt1 | contig 12843 bp, 12 predicted proteins | sample MGYA00510308_ERZ791802 | MGnify/ENA primary metagenome ERZ791802 (study PRJEB30046, sample SAMN00792028) | human gut metagenome | study: EMG produced TPA metagenomics assembly of the A metagenome-wide association study of gut microbiota in type 2...
AGCAGCTGCCGCACCTCGCTCGCCGTATCGGCACTTAGAATTATGCGGTATTGCCCTAAAAACACCCCACCGGGGCTGTACGCAATGCACAGCCCCGGTGGGGTGCTTTGTATCAGGAATCGCTTTTATAACGAGGAACGCGGTTGCAAGCTTAGTCGTTCAGCAGGGCGATCTTGCGGATGGACGGATCGTGGGTGTCGTTGAAGTCGAAAGCGGCCTGGGCGTCGGTCAGCTTGAAAGTGTGGCTAATGGAGCCGTTCAGGTCGATCTTGCCCTTGTTGATGAGGTCGATGACGGTCTGGAAACGGTGGTTCTGCAGGCGGCTGCCGCGAACGTCCAGCTCTTTGCTGGTGATGACGAACTGGTTGATCTCATCGGGGGCGATGCTGAAGCCCATGGTGATGACGCGGCTTGCGTTGCCGGCGGCCTTGCAGGCAGTCAGGAAACTGCCATGGAAGCAGGCGCAGTCGATGACGACCGTCGGGCCGTAGCCATCGGTCAGCTCCTTAGCGCGGGTGACGACATCCTCGGTCTTGGAGTTGATGACGTCGGTAGCACCATTCTGGAGGGCGGCCTCCAGCTTGGGCTCGTCGATGTCCACGACGATGATCTTGCGGGGGCTGTACAGGTTGACGATGCGCAGCATGCTGCTGCCCAGAGCGCCGGCACCGATGATCATAACGGTGTCCTGGAACTCCAGCTGGGCACGGCTGCAAGCCTGCACGGCGATGGTGGTGGGCTCGATCATAACGGCATCCTGGTAGCTCAGGCTGTCGGGCAGGACATAAACGTCGCTCTCGGGCACGGCCATGTACTCGCGGTAGCCGCCATCGATGTGGACGCCGCGGACCTGCAGGTGCTCACAAACATTGGGACGGCCCTTGCGGCAGGCATAGCAGGTGCCGCAGGCAGTGACCTGGTCCACGATGACGCGGTCGCCGACCTTGATCTTCTTGGCGTTGCCGCCGACTTCCTCAACCACACCGACGATCTCGTGGCCGATGACGCGGGGATAGGTGGCGGCGGCGTTGGTGCCGTGGTAGATGCCCACGTCAGAGCCGCAGATGCCAGCGGCCTTGATCTTGACCAGGACGTTGTTCTTGGCGTCGATGGTGGGCTTATCCATATCGATGATGCGGAGATCATTGGGCTTTACGATCTGAACTGCTTTCATGTGTAAACCTCCCGGGTTTCTCATGTACAGAAATGACTTGGTTTTCCTCATTCAGCGAACTGACATGCTGACATGTCAGTTCCAACATCGTCATTGTAGCATGGCGGGTCAGGAATGTCAACACCTGTTTTGTAATTCATCAAAATAACAAAAGCGGCGGTGGTTTTTTGCACATTTTGCATAAGTGTATCGTTAAGTATTTAGCGAGCATGCGCCTATTTTTGTGTATTTGGGCAGTCGATCTTTCTGGTTCCGTGGTTTTTCCATTTACCGCTTGCAGTCCCCTGCCGGATGTGTTACAATAGCAGTAAGCCATCTGGCATACTGACATGTCAGTTACAGAGTAAGGAGCACATCATGCCCAGCCCGACCAACAAAGCGCAGGACAATTCCATCCGGGAGAATGTCTACCGCGTTATCCGAGAAAATATCACCTCGCTGCAGCTGGCGCCCGGCACCACGGTAAGCACACAGGAGCTGGCCGCGAAGCTACAGGTCAGCCGCACACCGGTGCGGGAGGCGTTCATCCGCCTGCAGAAAGAGGATCTGGTGGAGATCACACCGCAGAAAGGCACGATGGTCTCCCGCATCGATCTGACCCGTGCCGAGAAGGAGCGGTTCATCCGGGAGAGCCTGGAGACTGCCATTCTGCCGTTGTTTTTGCAGAACTGCACTGAGCCGGACCTGAAAGAGCTGGAGCTTTTGATCGAGAAGCAGAAAGCCTGTTTTGCCGGGCTGAAGCCGCTGGAGTTCATCGCGCTGGACAACCAGTTTCATCAGCAGTTCTTTGAGCTTGCGGGGCAGGATTTAAGCTGGGACGTGGTGGCATCCACAAACCCACACTACAACCGCCTGCGCGTGCTGACGGTGCAGAACGCCGCCACCTTTGACGGCGCGGTGCGCCAGCATGAGGTGATGATGGACCAGATCCGCCGCCGGGACATCGACGCCCTGCGCCGGGAACTGACCGACCATGTAAGGAAAATTATCGCGGAGAAGAACGTTTTGCTTCAATTGTATCCTGATTACTTTGCAACGGCTCAACAGGAGATGAAGTTGTAATCGATCTTTGGCTTCCTCTGCGCGACAGAGGGGCCCGGCTGCGTAAGCGGTCCCGCGAAGCGGGTGAGGGAGAAAGCTTCGTATCCGCAGCAGCTAAAAGTTTTGTCTCTCCCTCCGCCCCTGCGGGGCACCTTCCTCCCAGAGGGAGGCTCCGGGCAAAAACGGCAGACACCTATTACAGGTGCCTGCCATTTTTAATGCAAAATTTTCTTTAATGTTTCTATTAACTTCGGTATCCCGATGGGCTTACCGATATGGCCGTTCATGCCAGCTTCCAGGGCGGCGCATTTGTCCTCAGCGAAGGCGTTGGCTGGTGGCCACGATGGGGATGGACGCCAGCACATGGTACGGCAGGGCGCGGATGCGGCTCATGTCCAGTACGTCGTTGATGAGGGAGAGCACCCATGAGGATGCGCACCAAAAACACCACTGCACATGCCGTGGATCCTAGCGCCGCGCTTTTGCGGTCGGCCTCGTCCGACTGATCTTAGATCTGGTCGTACTGCACCCGTTCCAGCCCGCCGTACAGCAGGATTAAGAATTTTTGATTATTTTCCCTGTTTCTTTCCTATCCGCGTTTTATTCGCCCTGCGGGCCTTGAGTATTGAACTTGACCCTGTGGTGTGTTATACTTTCATCGTATACTTATTTATAATAATAGGATAATAGGGAGATTGTGTGATGGAGAACCTCCGATCCAAACCGTTCTGGGACCGCTCGCCGCTGGAAAGCCTGGCGGACGGCTATAAAAAGCTTCCGCGGAACTTCAAGCTGTGCATGTTGGCGACCTTTATCATCGGCCTGGCCGCGCACATGTACTGCTACACCAATATGCTGACCGGGGCGGATGATGCGTTCCTGTTTTCCGACACGCGCACCTTTGCCGACGGTGCTTCTGGTACACGTTGGCTCCTTGCGATATACTTTGCCTTAATTAAAACGATCCGCATGCCCTGGCTGCTGGGCGTCATGACCCTGCTGCTATACGGCGTTGCGGCATGGCTTGTGTGCGAGACTTTGTCCATCACCTCTTCAGTAGGTATTATCCTTGTTTCCGGGCTGATGGTCACCTCCCCCACGATGATCTCCTCCAACTTTTACCTGACCAGCGCCCACATGTATGCCGGTGCCCTGCTGTTTGCCTGTCTGGCCGCGTATGCCTACAAAAAGTGGCGGCACAGCTGGATTGCCGCGTTTGTATTTATGCTGCTATCCGAAGGTAGTTACGCTGCTTACATCAGCATGACGCTGTGCCTGTTTTTCCTGTGCAGCTTGAAAGAATTGCTGTTTGACCAGGAGGCCAATGACAAACACAATCTTGTCCGCCATTTCGGCATGCTGTTCCTGTTCGGCGGCTCGATGGTTGCTACTACCGTGATCTGCAACCTGATCACCGCTAACAACACGGCCGGCCGTGTGCAGGATGCCCAAGCACAGGCTGCCACCGATTACATTGATAACACCATCACTTCAGTACAGCAGGTATTTGCCTTCTTTCTACCCGGCACCTCCAACTCCTATTTCCATGGCGAACGAGTCATGTACTCGCTGTTCTTGCTCTGCGCAGCGTTATCTGCCGTGCTGGTCATCTGGCTGCTGGTAAAACAGCAGCTGTGGAAGCGCCCGCTAGGGTTGTTTTTGCTGGTGGCAGACATTGTCTGCCTGCCTCTGGCCATGAACGTCATCGGCATCGTATCCAAGTGGGTACACACCTTGATGACCTTCTCCTACCTGACGCCGTGGCTGTTTTTTGTGATGGCCGTTGAGCAGCTTTACCGCCGGGACGACCTGCGCAAAGATTGGGAAAGGCTGCTGCGGTGGGGGTATTCCCTGCTGGCCTGCGTGGTAGCCGGGCTGACTGTTTTGTGCAGCATCCGATTGGCAAACATATGTTACACCAAGGCGTATGCACGGTACACCGAAGGCCTTGCCGATTCCATCCGCTTGACAAACTTGATTGAAGCCATTCCGAATTATGTGAAGGGTGAAACGCCCGTTGCATTTGTTGGTGTCAGCGACAATGATTTCCCGTGGCAGGATGCTTATGAACTTACCAGCGACATTGCTGGCATTGGCGATTTGTATTATTGGCAAGGCATGTACACAGCGCCTTTTGTCTTGGACAGTTATGTAAATCAGCATTTGCGTGCCAACATGCTTATCTTCCCTCAAGACGCCGCTATTTTTACCGCAGATACTATAGCAGATCAGTTAAATGATGCAGGCATCAATGCTTCTGCTGATGAAATCAAAGAACTTCTGCAGGATCTGCACGCATTTCCGAAAGAGGACTGCTGGACCTGGTATAACGACGTACTTCTTATTAAATTATTTGCAAATTAAAGTGAATTGAGGATGTTCTATGATGCAGGATATGTGTATCCTTGTTGTCTCCTGTGATAAATATGCCGATTGCTGGACGCCGTTTTCGGACTGTATGCGCAAGTTCTGGCCGGACTGTCCTTATCCAGTGTATCTGTGCACTGAGAGTGGAGAGCCGGAAAATGGGGCAGTGTACAGTAAGGTATTCCACGAGCAGACCCAGATTTGGACCGCCCGTGTGCGCAAAGCCTGCGAGAAAATCAAGGAGTCACACATCCTCGTCGTTCTCGAAGACCAGTGGCCTTCTCTTTCGGTTTCTACTGCTACCGTGCAAAACATCCTTGGTCTTATGCAATCGCAGGAAAACATCGGCATCGTTTACCTCGATAAAGAAGTTCACGGCATGCCGTTATGGCAGCAGAACAGCCACTTTTATCTGCTCCCTCCCGAAACTCCCTATCGCATGTCGGTCGTCCCTGCCATTTGGGACCGAGATTTTCTGTTGACAGCATTTCATGAAGATTTAAGTGCCTGGGATTTTGAACGGGTCGGTTCCTTTGAAAAAAGCACCTATTCCAAAACGGTTCTTGTCACTGTTGACCGGGTTTTTGCCCGTGTATGTGAAACCGGTGCCGTCATGCAGGGCAAATGGCTGCGCGGAGTTGCAGCCTTTGCTAAAGAGAATAATTTAAAAATCGACTTTTCCAAGCGCGAAACATTGAGCAGCAAAGACCTATTTTTAAAAGATTGCAAATCGTTTGTCTACAACCTCAATCCCGCTTTGATCGTCAAGATCCAGAACTGGCTGTACCATCACAGCCAGAAGAAATAACACGCCGCTGTATGCCAGGAGGTACCCCATGGCAAAACTGTCAGGCAAGCTTTCCGTACTGATGCCTGCTTATAATGAGGAAACCATCATCTACGAAAACGCGCTGGAAGCTGCGCGGCAGATCTGCCCGCTGGCGGATGATTACGAGCTGCTGGTCATCGACGACGGCAGCAGCGACCGCACCAAAGCAGAGATCGAGCGCGCCGCAGCCGAGAATCCGAAGATCCGCTGCATCAGCTACCAGCCCAACCAGGGCAAAGGCGGTGCACTGCGCGAGGGCACGGCCCACGCCACGGGTGACTATATTGCTTTCTGTGATGCCGATTTGGATTTAGCGCCCGAACAGCTGGCAGACTTTATCGATCGTATGCAGCGGGAAAATGCTGATGTTGTCATTGGCAGCAAGATGCACCCGGAATCCAAGGTCGATTACCCGGCCATCCGGCGCGTGTACAGCTGGGGTTATTATATTCTGCTGTTAATTCTTTTCCGCTTGAACGTGCGGGACACCCAGACCGGCCTGAAGCTGTTTAAGGCCGAGGTCCTCAAGCCGGTCATGCGGCAGATCCTGGTCAAGCGTTTTGCGTTTGATATTGAGGTTTTGGCTATCATCAATGCACGCGGATATAAAATCACTTCCGCACCGATTGAGGTAGTGTTCCACCGGGCTTCTTTCGGGCGGATCGGATATCAGGACATTCGCAATATGTTTGTCGATACGCTGGCAATTTTTTATCGGCTGCATATTTTGCATTATTATGATAAAGTCGAAGCACATCCAGAATTGAAGGAGTAAAACCTATGGCGGGTGTCATAAAACTTGAATCTGATCCTCGCATCACCGTTTTAGCTTTGTCCTGGCGTGACATTAAAGCCCCGAAAGCTGGCGGCGCTGAAATTCATACACATGAAATGCTCAGCCGTGCAGACCATAAGAAAATCCGTTTTATCCATTTTTCTCCGCTTTTTGATAGTGCTTCGCCTGATGAAACAATAGACGGTGTGCGCTATCTGCGGCAGGGAAATATCTTTTCTGTTATATCGGCGGCACACGCTTTTTATCGGGCCAACCGGGATAGAATCGATTTTGTAATTGACCAGTGCAACACACATCGCTTTTTTACACCATTTTGGGTCCCGCAGGAAAAACGGATTTTTTATATCCATCAGCTTACAAGAGAAATTTGGGATATTCAGGCCACATTTCCTGTCAGCACACTCGGGAAGCATCTGGAAACGCCGATGCTGCGAATGAATCGGAACGACCGTGCCATCATTACGGTTTCTGAGTCTACCAAAAAGGACCTCGTTGCCGTTGGTTTTCCCGCAGAGCGAATTACTATTGTGCCCAATGCTTTATCAAGGGATACCCGCGCTTGTGCGCAGAATATTCCAGAAAAAGTGACTCCTGCCACTTTTATTTATGTGGGGCGTTTTGCCCATTATAAGGGAATTGATGCCGCTATTGAGGCGTTAGGCATCGTAAAGAAAACATACCCCGACGCACGCCTATGGTGTGTCGGCAAAAAAGACGACACCTATATTGCCAACACATTGCATCCGATTTGTGAGCGCTACGGCTTGACCGAAGGTGCCCCCGAAAGCAATGCCGATGTGATTTATTGGGGATTTGTAAGTGATGCCCAGAAGATGCAGCTGCAGGGGCAGGCGAAAGCGCTCCTGTTCCCTTCTGTACGCGAGGGCTGGGGTATCATTGTGCTGGAAGCGGGTATCATGAACACTCCCAGCATCGTCTACGATGCCCCAGGCTGCCGCGATGCCGTAGACAATGGCAAAACTGGCTACCTTTGCCGCGAGAATACCCCACAGGAACTTGCACGGCTTATGTCTCAAATCCTTGATAATCCCAGTGAATACGCATCCATGCAAAAGGTGGCCCGCGATTTTTCCAAGCAATTCAGCTGGGACAAATCTGCAAAAATCTTTACAGATCTCATTCTAAATCTGGGGAAAGGATCGGTCTAACCATTGGAAAATGTAACTCCGAAAGCGCCGCTTATCAGTATCGTCATGCCCGCATACAATGCCGAGCGCACGATTGAACTGGCGCTGCGCAGCATCCGTATGCAGACGATTGCTGACCAAATCGAAATTTTGGTCATTGACGGCGGCAGCACCGATGCTACCCGTGAGATTGCCAGGCAGTATGGTGCTGTGATTTTGGAAAATCCTCATCGTTTGCCGGAACCGGCAAAGCTGATTGGCATCCAACGGGCTAAGGGGCGGTATATTATCGAACAGGATACGGATGAGGAATTGCTATTTCCTGATCAGTTGGAAAAAAGACTGTCACTGCTGCGGGCATACCCGGAAGTACATCTGGTAGTAGTGGACGAGCAGGCCCCGGGCAGGCTGGGCGGAGTTGCCACACGATATGTCTGCGTCTGCGGCGACCCCTTTACCCAGTTTATCTACACCCGCAAGAATGGCGTGCTGGACACTTTCCGCCGCAATATTGCGGAACAACAAGGCGATTTCTGTCTGCTCAAATTCGCACCTGGCGACCTGACCCCCATTGGAGACGGCGGCGCCTCGTTGTTTGACCTGGAATGGATAAAGCAGCAGTTCCCACAGGATTGGAATTCCATTTCTTTTGTGTGTTCCATGGCACAGCAGGTTCAGACCAAATCCGGCTGCTGCGGCTGTATCCGTGGTGATAACATTCACCACCACGCCCGCGCCACATTCAGTGGGTATTTGGCCAAATTACGGTTCCGGGTCATCAACAACCTGTTTCACAAGGAGGAAAGCGGCTTCAGTGCGCGGGCATCCCAGCAGCCGCGCTCCCGCTACACCTCCCGCAAATACCTGTTTGTACTGTACGCCGCCACGCTGATCGGCCCTCTGGTAGACAGCATCCGCCTGGCACTGCACCATAAAGACGCCACCATGCTGCTGCATTTTGTGTACGTGTATTACACCTGCCTGTGCATTGCCTGGTACCTCCTGCGCGCCCTGCTGGGCCGCCCGCCGGAAAATAAGACCTACGGAAAATAATTTTACAAACATAAACAGAGAGCTATCCGCAAAAGGATGGCTCTCTGCTTTGTTTTGTAAAGCTTTCTCTGCAAGGTTGGTGTAGCGGAAATACTTTTGCGTTTTGGAAGCGATGACTATGAATAATGCTTACTCGTCTGTGCGGACACAGCGCAGCGCATACCGTGCCTGGCCGGTCGTGGTACAGGTAAACAATGTCAGGTCCCAGTTGTTTTCGGGCGTTTTGACCGCCATCTCCTCGATTTGGGTCGGCTGCAGGACCTCTGTGTCCGAGACCGCATAGTGCCATGTGTTGTCATTCATATAGGAGTATGATGTTTACTAATGTCGGCTACTCCCGTAGAGGCTGTTTTGTATTTACAACCTCAAGAAGAAGAATAGACTTTTTTGCAAAGATATGTTATAATACATCAAATGCACCGAAAGGATGTCGATTCTATGGCGAAGAAAAATTCGAAACGCGGGTTTACGCTGGTCGAACTCATTGTTGTACTGGTGATTCTGGCTATTCTTGCAGCACTGCTGATTCCGGCACTTACCGGGTACATTGACAAAGCAAGAAAGAGTCAGGTTGTGGCAGAAACGCGGATGCTGACGCAGGCTGTGCAGACGGAGATGTCTACACTGTATGCATCAGACGAATACGCGACTCAATCAAATGCAGGCACGCAAACATTTACGGCTGCAGCGAAAGATGGAAATTCGGTAATTCCGCATGAGCAAAAACTGTCAAGCCTTGTAGACCGATATAAAGCTATTGTAAAACTCTCAGAGGTTCCTAGTCTTTCTGATGGTACAGGCTCCTTCTTTGCGGTTGCAAACTACAAATGCCAACTTAAGTGGGTGGTTTACAGTGACGGAAAAGGATATTATGGCGTTTATTGTCAAGCAGACGGTACAGTTACCGGCTATTCAAATAAAGAAGTAACGGGCTATGAAACCTATTATGTTAAAAACATCGGGAAGGTTATCTGTGACGTTACAGCCGATGTGGCAGACCAGACGGAAGTGCTGCCGTGGACAAAAGCTGGAGTATATTATGGTCTTGGTCTAGTGAATTAAAAGTAAATCCCTCAGAGCTAGTTGCTCTGGGGGATTTTTTCTTGGCAAAATATTAGAACGTCAATCGCATCTGATGCCACGCAACATTGCCGTGCGTGGACTTGTTGGTCACGCCCTCGCCCGCAAATCCGAACCTGGCGTAGTAGTGGACAAGTCGGTTCTTGCTGGACAGGACAAGACCTTTGCGGCCCTGCTCCTTCGCATCGGCTATCACCTCATTACTTCCGCGCAGAAATGCACAACTGCATAAACAAAAAAAGCAGAGAGTCATCCGTAAGAGGATAACTCTCTGCTTTTTTGTAAAGCCTTTTCTGCACAAGTTTGGTGTCAATGTGGTGTCAAATCAGCCAAACCGGGTTGATAAAAGGCGTGGAATCAATGCTTTTTAGTCGATAGGCTTCATCGTGGGGAAGAGGAGGACGTCGCGGATGGAGGCGCTGTCGGTGAGGAGCATGACCAGGCGGTCGACACCGAAGCCGAGGCCGCCCGTGGGGGGCAGGCCGTACTCCAGGGCGGTGACGTAGTCGTAGTCAACCTGGGCCTTGCAGTTGGGCTCGATGGCCTTGCGCTCGGCGACCTGGCGCTCAAAGCGGGCCTTCTGATCGATGGGGTCGTTCAGCTCGCTGAAGGCATTGCCGTACTCGGTGCAGTCGATGAAATACTCGAAGCGCTCGGTGAAAGCCGGATCATCGGGCTTGCGCTTGGCCAGCGGGCTGATCTCGACGGGGTAATCATAGATGAAGGTGGGCTGGATGAGCTTATCCTCGACAAAAGCGTCGAAGAACTCGGCCAGGATGGCACCCTTGGTGGGGACCTCGGGCAGCTCGACGTGGTGCTCCTTGGCAGCAGCGATGGCATCCTCGTCGGTCTTCCAATCGTTGAAGTCAACGCCGGAATACTTCTTGACGGCCTCGATCATGGTCAGACGCTCCCAGTGGCCCATGTCGATTTGCTTGCCCTGGTAGGTGATTTCCAGGCTGCCACAGACCTTGAGGGCCAGGCGCTTGTACATCTCCTCGACCAGGTCCATCATGCCGTGGAAATCGGTGAAAGCCTGGTACAGCTCGATGGTGGTGAACTCAGGGTTATGCTTGGGGTCCATGCCCTCGTTGCGGAAGATACGGCCGACCTCGTACACGCGGTCCATACCGCCGACGATCAGGCGCTTCAGATACAGCTCGGTCTCGATGCGCAGCACCATGTCCATATCCAGCGTGTTGTGGTGGGTATAAAACGGGCGGGCGGAGGCGCCGATCTCAAAGGGGGTCAGGATGGGGGTGTCGACCTCCAGGAAGCCCTTCTCGTCCAGGTAAGCGCGGATCTCCTTCAAGATCTGGCTGCGCTTGACGAAGGTGTCTTTGACCTCGGGGTTGACGATGAGGTCAACATAGCGCTGACGATAGCGGGCCTCGCGGTCGGTCAGACCGTGGAACTTCTCGGGCAGGGGCAGCAGGCTCTTGGAGAGCAGCGTCAGCTCGGAGATGCGGACGGAGATCTCGCCCATTTTGGTGCGGAACACTTCGCCCTTGACACCGATGATGTCGCCGATGTCCAGCTTTTTGAAGGCGGCGTATGGCTCATCGCCCAGCAGGTCACGCTTGACGAAGATCTGGATATCGCCCTTCTGGTCGCGCAGGTGGGCAAAGCTGGCCTTGCCCATGATGCGTTTGGACATCATACGGCCAGCCAGCGAGACGATCTTGCCGGTCTCGGCTTCGGCGGGCAGGTCGGCAAACTCGGCTTTCAAATCAGCGGAGTAAGAATCCTGCGGATATTTGGTGATGACAAAGGGGTCGCTGCCGGCGGCGCGCAGGTCGGCCAGCTTCTGGCGGCGAACGGCTGCCTGCTGGCTGATGTCCTGTTCGGTCTGGGGCTTATTCTGCTCCATGTGAGATCGTCCTTTCGTGTTTTTAAATCATGAATATGCGGCGGTTTCCGCTTACTTGGAGCGGGTGACGGTCAGCAGCTTGTAGGTGACGATGCTGCCGTTGGGCAGGGTGACGTCGACTTCGTCGCCGGGCTTATGGCCGATCAGGGCGGCGCCGACGGGGCTTTCGTCGCTGATGCGGTTCAGGTTCATGTCAGCCTCGGTGGAACCGGTGATGTCGTAGGATTCCGGCTCCTCGCCCTCCTCCTGGATGGTGACGTTCATACCGATGGAAACGGTATCGCCGGACAGCTCGCTGTCGTCGATGACGCGGGCAACTTTCAAGGTAGCCTCCAGGTCAGCGATGCGGGCCTCGACAACGGCCTGCTCTTCCTTAGCGGCGTCGTACTCGGCGTTCTCGCTCAAGTCGCCGTAGCCACGTGCAACCTTGATCTTATCAGCAACCTCTTTACGTTTAACGGTGCGCAGTTCGTCCAGGTCATGGACCAGTTTATCATAGCCCTCACGGGTAACAACGACTTCTTTCGCCATGGTAGTTTCTCCTAACGTGTAAATAGTAAAAGTTGTGCGGCCCAATACGAGCCGCACTAACTGTAATATTATAAACGGTTCAGCGCCGTTTTGTCAAGTGCATTTTGCCGGATACGAGGCAGTTTTAGCTTATTTATCCAGCTGCAGCAGGCCCACCTTGCGGTAGACTTTGTTGACGGTGCGGTTTGCCAGGCGGGAGGCACGCTCGGCACCGGACTTGAGCACCTCATCAACATACGCTTTATCGGCAAGAATCTTGCCGTACTCGGCCTGGACGGGGGCCAGCGCGTCGGCGGTAACCTCGGCGACAGCCATCTTGAAGTCGCCGTAACCCTTGCCCTCAAACTCGGCGGCGATCTCGTCCATGCTCTTGCCGGTGAAGGTGCCGTAGATGGTCATGAGGTTGGAAACACCGGGCTTATTTTCGCGGTCGAAGCGGACGCAGCCGTCGGAATCGGTGACGGCGCGCTTGCATTTGCGCACGATGGCGTCCTTGTCATCAGTCATCAGGATGAAGGCGTTGACGTTGGTGTCGGACTTGCTCATCTTCTTGGCCGGCTCGGCCAGGGACATGATCTTGGCGCCGGAGGCCGGGACGTAGCCCTCGGGCAGGATGAAGGTATCGCCGTAGATGCCGTTGAAGCGGCCGGCGATGTCGCGGGCGATCTCCAGATGCTGGGTCTGGTCCTGGCCCACGGGGACGAGGTCGGCGTTATAGATCAGAATGTCGGCTGCCATCAGGACGGGGTAGGTGAACAGGCCGCCGTTAACGTTATCGGGGTGTTTGGCGCTCTTGTCCTTGAACTGGGTCATGCGGGACAGCTCACCGAACTGGGTGTTGCAGGCCAGCACCCAGGACAGCTGGGTGTGGGCAGGCACGTGGCTCTGGACGAAGAGGACATGCTCCTTGGGATCGATGCCGACGGCCAGCAGCAGGGCGGCCAGCTCGCGGGT
>ERZ791802.2132-NODE-2132-length-12713-cov-2.564623_pt1 | contig 12713 bp, 10 predicted proteins | sample MGYA00510308_ERZ791802 | MGnify/ENA primary metagenome ERZ791802 (study PRJEB30046, sample SAMN00792028) | human gut metagenome | study: EMG produced TPA metagenomics assembly of the A metagenome-wide association study of gut microbiota in type 2...
GTAAAGGTTATGAATTTTACTGACGAAGAGATTAAGACTTGTTCGGCTACAAAAGGAGATTTGCTTGTTTGTGAAGGTGGTGCTGGTTATGGACGTTCAGCAATATGGAATGAAGATTATGATATTTGTCTTCAAAATCATGTTCATAGATTGCGTCCGTGTGTTAGCGGCATATGTGAATATGTATATCATTTCATTTACCTATTGAAAGAAAGCAACAATTTGGCATCTGTTGGAACTGCCATGCCTGGACTGTCTGCAAATCGTTTGAAAGGATTACTTTTGCCTTTTCCACCTCTATCAGAACAAAGAAGAATTGTGGCAAAGTTAGCTGAACTATTACCACAAATAGAGAAATATAATAATGTTCAGAACAAATTGGACGAACTGAACACTACTATAAAGGATTGTCTTAAAAAGAGCATCTTACAAGAGGCAATACAAGGTAAGCTCGTTCCGCAACTTGCAGAAGAAGGCACAGCGCAAGAACTGCTTGAACAAATAAAGACAGAGAAGCAGAAACTCGTTAAAGAGGGCAAACTAAAGAAGTCTGCCCTCAAAGATTCCGTTATCTTCAAAGGTGACGATAACAAGTATTGGGAGAAGTCAACTGAATGTATGGAGTGTATTGACGATAAAATTCCATTTGAAATACCTTCAACATGGTGTTGGGTTAGGCACAATCAATTGTTTGAAATATCAGGCGGTTCACAGCCTCCTAAATCTCAGTTTGTTGATAGTCCTAAATCAGGATATATAAGACTGTATCAAATCAGAGATTATGGTTCAAATCCTATGCCTGTTTATATACCACAAGAAAAAGCAAATAAAATAACAAAAGAAGGTGATATTATATTAGCAAGGTATGGCGGTTCTTTAGGTAAAGTCTTTTGGGCTAAAGATGGAGCATATAATGTAGCGATGGCAAAGGTAATTCCTCTTTTTGACTCTGAGTTCGTGAACAAACAGTATTTATTCTTGTTTTATCAGTCAAGCATATACCAATATTTGGTAAAAGATCATTCCAGAAGTGCCCAAGCAGGATTTAACAAAGACGATTTGAAGGATTTGTTTTTTCCATTGCCTCCTTTAGAGGAACAATCTCGAATTGTTGAAATATACAAGTCTGTAACAAGTATTATGAGTTGATAGACAACAGCCCTGTTTGTATAGACGAGTTTTTGCCGTTCCAAATACCCGAAACATGGGCTTGGTGCAAGGTCAAAGACCTGTTGGAAATACAAACAGGGGCTTCGTTCAAAAAAGAACAAGTAAACGCAAATAAAAAAGGCATTAGAATATTGCGTGGGGGAAATATTTTGCCCAATAAGTATATATTCAAAGATGATGACGTATTTGTGTCAGAAGAGTTTGTCAATGCGAATACCATTCTAAAAAAGAACAGCATCATTACTCCTGCTGTTACCAGTTTGGAGAATATTGGTAAAATGGCAGTGATAGAAAAAGACTACAAAAATGTTAGTGCTGGTGGTTTTGTATTCATCATTAGCCCATACATTCAAGACTTTAATCTTTCCTTGTTACTTGCGTTTTTTCTTCAAAGTCCATTTCTAATTGAGTCTATGCGAGGAATAACCAAGAAGTCTGGTGCTGCTTTTTATAATCTTGGAAAAGAACGGCTGAAAGAGTTGTATCTACCATTGCCGCCAATGGCAGAACAAAGAAGAATTGTAGGCAAAATTAATGAGGTTTTATCAAGTATTATGAGCAGATAGGGAGCGAAATAACTGAGATTGACCTTCCTTTTGAGTTTCCAAGTTCTTGGTCTATTGCTCGATTAAATGCAGTTTGCCAACTTACAGACGGCTTGAAAACCACTGGCAAGCAGTGCTTGTTAGATGCTAAATACTTACGTGGTAAAAGTTCTGAAACTATTGTAGAACATGGTAAATTTGTATATAAAGGTGACAATATAATGCTTGTGGACGGTGAAAACTCTGGTGAAGTTTTCATCGTTCCACAAGACGGTTATATGGGTAGTACTTTCAAGCAATTATGGATAAGTTCCTCTATGTACGAACCTTATATTTTGGCTTTCATACAGTTCTACAAAGAAACTTTGCGCAATTCTAAGAAAGGTGCAGCAATACCACACCTCAACAAAGAACTTTTCTATGGTCTTATAATAGGTATTCCACCATTACAAGAACAAAGAAGAGTTGTGCAAAAGATAGAGCAATCATCGAAGTTGCTTAAATAGTTGTTCGATTTTGTTTACGATACGTTTTTGCTCCTCAATTGGAGGCAGTGGATATAGATAATCTTCAATATGACAGTTGTTTATGGAGGGCGAATTATCACCCTTCATAAACGCATTAAGACCATCAACCACATAATTTGACAACATCAGATAAAACAAAAACACAGGATAATATCCTAAACTTGGCGTTATAACATAAAATCCTGTACTTGCAATAGCATCTATATATATATCATCAACCAAAGCGATATTTTTCAAGTATGGACGAACCATTGAAAACAACAAATCGTTTTTGTGGAGTTTCCTTGTTGCTCGACTTGGAGCGTTTTCAAATCTTACCTTTTTAGGATTATCTATAATGTTTAGCCTATTATTGACGGCATCCACATCAATATAAACGAAATCAGATAACGGCTTAGTTGATTCCATTGGCATAAATACAGCCATACCTCTTGCCCAACTCCAAGATTCGGGCAAATCAAATGGGATTTGCTCAGTTATATCCAAGCATTTTTTGCCTATCTGCTCATAATACTTGTTATCGTCACCACGGAAGATAACAGAAGTAGCCAAGGTGGACTTCTTTAGCTTACCTTCCTTGACGAGTTTCTGCTTCTCTGTTTTTATTTGTTCAAGCAACTCTTGTGCAGTACCTTCTTCTGCTATTTGCGGAACGAGTTTGCCTTGAATAGCCTCTTGAAGGATGCTCTTACGAATAGTATAGGAAAGTTCTTCATTTAACTTATTAAGTTTATCCTGCGCTTTTCCATACTCATCTATATATGGCATCAACTCCTTTGCTTTTGTATCAATACGGAACTGCTCCGAAAGAGGTGGAAGTGGAACTAACAGAGACGTCATTGTTTCTGTGCTTACACGAGGCATTTTTACACCAAACGTTGCAGAATTAATGTAATCATCTACGTAAGGTGATTTCAAAAAGCTAACAATATAATCTTTGCATATATTGCCGTAGCAAGTGAAAGGTATGATTTCTGGAGTGCAAATACCTCCTTCAGGTGCAACAAGTATCTTTAATAAATATGGACGAAGTTTGCTGTATAAAATGTCACCACGGTTGAAGACGGTCTTGTCACCGATGGCTTTTCGTTCACCAACAGTTTTAATATTCAGCAATCTTCCGCCTTTTTCTATATCTTCCAAATCCAATCCCCATAATTGAGTATCGGCATTCGATGCGTTGATTTTTCTCTTTGTTTGGGCATAAGTTGAGATTTCTCCTAATCGACACCATTCCCATCCCTTTGGTATCTCAAACGGCACCTCCTCGTCGATGCACTTCACCTCTCCCGTGGCAAGTATCTTCTCATAATAGGAATTGTCCTCACCACGGTAGATAATGGATGCGTTCTTGTCTCGCTTGATTTTCTTCTCCTTGATCAAGCGTTCTTTCTCTTGGCGAATCTTATCAAGCAAAACGCTTGCTGGTTCGTCATTAGGGTCTTGCGGTACAAGTTTTCCCTGTATCGCCCATTGTAATATGCTATTCTTTAATTGCTTTCCGTTCATTGTAATTTTCTATCGTTAGAAATCATTGTCCTTATTCTTCTGCTTCAAGAAGAACTGATAAAGTTTCTTGCCTATTTTATCTTTGGCAAATGTCCGCTCATGCTCAATAGGTATGGTAGATAACCTTATCTTAGCCACACCATTTTTCAACATCTCAAATTGTTGTGGACTTATCTTGAATTGTGCTGTAGAACTGATTTCTGTCACTGGAAGGACTATATTGCCAGAAACAATACCTGCCGTTTCAGAGCCGCTACCAATCTGAGAACCATAAAGTTTAATAACTTCACCATCGAATGTTTTCAACAACATGGTTGATTCTTTCAGTAAATTCAGTCGGTCTGACTTTACGGTTGCGATAATGTAATATGCCGTATCTTGCTTTGCAACGCTATATTTCATGTTGCATCCCTCGGCAGCCAAAGGTCGATATGTATATCCAACCGTTTGTGCATTTATATTGACACTGCACATAGTCAGTACTATAGACAAAATAATTTGTATTCCAATATTACTTTTCATAATTATGCTATAAAATCGAAATGTCCTTATTTTATTGTTGTTACTCTGCTTCGTCCAACAACTTGTCAAGTTGCGCTTGCAGTTCTTCACGCTTTGGCAAATAGAGTTGGTAACGTGCCACAAACAATTGATTGGTTATACCCTCCAAGGCATATTCCATCAGAAGTTCGTCTTTTCTTGCTCCCAAAACTATGCCAATGGGTGGATTATCGTCAGGTTGACATACTTCTGTTTTGAAATAGTTAAGGTAGAGGTTCATCTGCCCAATATCACCATGCTTTATCTCTGCTCGCTTCAAGTCAATCAACACATAGCATTTCAAGATACAGTGGTAGAACACCAAATCCACCTTGAACTGTCGGCTTCCTATCTGCATGGAGTATTGTCTGCCCACAAATGCAAAGCCACGTCCCATTTCCAAAAGGAACTGCTCCATGTGGTCTTTAAGAGCCTTTTCCAAGTCACTCTCCTTATAGCGTTTCTGTTTGGGAAGTCCTGCAAATTCAAGCACGAAAGGGTCACGGATGATGTCTTGCGGAGTTTGTACTTGATGCCCCTCGTTAGCCAAAGCAAGAACTCCTGCTTTATCTGTGCTTAGTGCAAGTCGCTGAAACAGACAACTTTTCATCTGTCTTTTCAGTTCCCTAACTTTCCAACATTCCTTGATGGATTCCTTATAATAGAACTGCATTTCAAGTGCATTATCACACTTCAACAGTTCATAGTAATGGCTCCATGTCAATTTGTGGGACAGTGTCCCACATTTTGGGAATGCCAAGTATAACTTACGCATATAGGTAAGGTTTGTTCGGTTAAAACCTTTTCCATTTCTTGCGGTCAAATCCTTTGCAAGGTTTACAAGTAACCTTTTACCATATTCAGCTCTTTGTTTACCACCCTGTTCAAATTCAACGATATACTTTCCAGTTTGCCAATTGGCATCAAGCAATTCCGTATTGACCGCAGCAATGGCTTTTGACTTCGCCTCACCCCATAGCGTGGTTATGTTGTCTATCAACTTCTGATAGGCAGCATCATTTATGTTTGTCAAACCTTTATTCTCCATGCCAATCTTTTAGATTTGTGGAACACCGTTCCACGTTTTACAATTCGTCCACATTTACATTTATGCCCAAGATACGCTGTATCTCTGCCAATGTCTTATCAATCTCATGATCAAGAGCCTTGCGCTTCTTGAAATAGTCGGCAAGCAATTCGGCTGGCGGCAAGATTTCTTCATCCTCTTTCGGGAACTTGCACAAGTCGAAGTTGCAATCTGTGGCGATAAGGTCTTCAACCGAATAGCAACGAGATTTCTCGTCACCATCAGCAATAATAATCTCCTTACGGTCGTTCCACCACTCACGGATTGGGTCGCAATGTTCCGACTTCATAGACTTTGTCTTGGAGAAATGCTTGTAACCCTCTGGCATATCTAAACGATAGAACCACGTTTCCTTTGTAGAATAACCTTCTGGAGCACCCTCCGCACTGGTATTGTCGAAGAATAAAATGTTCGTGGCAATCGAAGTGTAAGGTGCAAAGATACTGCCAGGCAAACGGATAATGGTATGCAAGTTGAAATCTCTGAGTAGCTTGGTCTTGATGGCTATCTTTGTGTTGTCCGCTCCAAACAGAAAACCGTCTGGGACAATGACCGCAGCACGACCATTCTTCTTCAGTCGGTACATGATGAGAACCATGAACAAGTCTGCAGTCTCGCTACTGCGCATATCAGAAGGGAAATGTGACTTGACATCCGACTTCTCGTTTCCACCGTATGGTGGGTTCATCAACACAACATCAAACTTGTCGCCGTCTGTATAGTTGAGCACATCTTTTGTAAGCGAGTTGTCGTGATATACCAATGGCGTATCAATACCATGCAGCAATAGGTTTGTCACACATAGCATATACGGGAATTGTTTCTTTTCTATTCCAAATACAGACTGATTGTACTCTTTGCGGTCTTCAGCAGTCTTTACCTTCTTGTCCAATTCACCCAACCAACTTGTGATGAAACCTCCTGTACCACAAGCGAAGTCTGCCATTTTCTCACCAATCTGCGGATTGACTATCTCTGCCATAAATTCGGTTAAGGCTCTTGGGGTGTAGAACTCACCAGAGGAACCAGCCGACTGCATTTCTTTGAGGATAGTCTCGTATATCTCACCGAAAGCATGACTTTCCTCATAGTCACCAAGGTTCAAACCGTCAATCACATTCAGCACTTGACGAAGTTGAACTCCATCTTTCATATATTGGTTGGCATCCTCAAATGTGGTCTTTACAATCGCCTGACGGATAGGGGTAGTTGGTGTTACTTCTATGTTTTTGAGTTCCACAAACAATGTGTTGTTGACAAACGAAAGCAGCTCATCACCAGTCAAGGCATTACCGCTTCCATCGTCATGCGCCCAGTTGCGCCAACGGCATTCTTCTGGGATGATAGACTTGTAATCATCATCGTCCAGCTCCCAATCATTCTCTTTCTCGTCATAGACTTTCAAGAACAGCATCCATGCCATTTGTTCTATGCGTTGCGCATCACCGTTGATACCGGCATCATTGCGCATTATATTGCGTACTCGTTTTACGAAATTTGATAAACTCATATTTTGTTTTTACTTTATGCTATATTATATATGTTTTGTTCCAGTTCCTTTACGGCATCGAGATAGCCTTGCTTGCCACCAAAGAACTTCACGATGTTTGCCTTTGAGCCCAATTTGCGGAATGGGTCATTTTCAAGCACAGTAAGGCTTTCCAATTCTGCCACACCTTCCTTGGTGTACTTATCCAACAAGGCTTCAAGCACAAGTCGTGCCTGTTCTCCATACTTGCTGAATATGTCTCGTTTCTTCACTTGTTCGGCACGTTCATGTCGTGTAAGTGTTTTCTTGCCGTAGGCTATATGGCAGATGAAATCGAAATCATCCACATCGTCCATTTCTTGGTCATGCTTCAACACCGCAAGGTCAATGCCACTTTCTTTAAGCATTTCAGCAATGTCTGACTTTTTCTTGGTTTCTTTCCATTTGGAAGTGAACGTATCAATCGTAGCGTATGTGTCTATGATACTTTTCTTTGTATAGTCGGTAATGCTCTCCGTGCGAAGCAACTTACCGTTTGTGTCATATACAGAAACAACCTTGTTGATAACCTTTACTGTACAACCATCCGAATTGACTATTGGCTTAGGTTGTTTGGGCGGTTGTTGACAAATACATGGAATCTGACCACATACGGGGCAGGGCTCTGGTGTCGGTTTGGGACACACGCATGGATTCTGTCCACATACATGGCAAATATGTGGTTTAGGCGGATAATTCGGGTCTATCTCAATCGGTCCGTCCCAATCAGGGTCAGCGAACAATCGTGTTACGTTGCGGAAGTCCATTACTGTGAAGTATGTCTTTCCTTCTTTCTCACGAAGACGAGTGCCACGACCAATTATCTGTTTGAACTCTGTCATAGAGCCGATTTGTTGGTCAAGAACAATCAGTTTTGTCATTTTGCAATCAACACCAGTTGAAAGCAACTTACTTGTTGTCGCTATGACAGGGTATTTCTCTGCAACAGAAATGAAATAATCCAACTTGCCTTTTCCGTATTCGTCACTACCAGTTATACGAACCACATAGTCGGGATTTTTCTTACACATATCAGCATTGGCATTAGCCAAAGCCATACGCATACGTTCCGCATGAGTTTCATCAGCACAGAACACTATGGTCTTAGCCATGCGATCTGTACTTTTCAGATAGTTGGTTATCTCATGCGCAACTTCCCTTATACGGTCTTCTATGACAATGTTATAGTCATAGTCGCTGTTGTTATAAATGCGGTCTTCTATCTCGTTGCCGTATATATCCTTTTGTCCCTTTGTCGGTCTCCATTCGTCACCGATGTTCGTTGTGATGTTGATAACCTTGAAAGGAGCAAGGAAACCGTCCTCAATTCCGTTTTTAAGACTGTATGTATATATAGGCTCACCAAAGTAGCCAATACTTGACTGGTACTTTGTTTCTTTTGGTGTTGCAGTCATACCTATATGAGTAGCCGAAGAAAAGTATTCCAAGATGTTTCGCCAGTTGCTATCATCCTTTGCGCTACCTCTATGACACTCATCAACGATAACAAGGTCAAAATAGTCTGGATTAGGAAACAACTCCTTATAGTTCTTGGCATCATTCTGTCCAATCAACTGTTGATAGAGAGCAAAGAACACTTGATAAGACCCCAATTCTTCCAAGTGGTTTTTGTCCTTTGAGTAATCTATCTTGTGCGTTACCTTTTCTAATGGTTTGAAGTCCTGCTGTATGGATTGGTCAACCAATATGTTGCGGTCTGCAAGATACAACACTTTCTTCTTCAAACCACTTTTAAGTAAACGCCATACAATCTGAAATGCAGTATATGTCTTGCCTGTGCCAGTTGCCATGACAAGGAGCACGCGGTTTTGTCCTTTAGCAATGGCACCAACTGTGCGGTTTACTGCATTGCGCTGATAATATCGTGGCGTAAATATATTCTGACCAGTACAAAAAGGCTGCTCTATGATAGCCAGTTCTTGTTCGTTAAGTCCGTTTCCATCGTTAGCCTCATTTTTATATCTTTCGACAAGTTCTTCTTTTGTTGGAAATTCGTCCATAGCAAAAGTGCGTTCCTTGCCAGTCAAGAAGTCATGTTCGGCAAAACCTTCACCATTTGAACTGTATGCAAACTTCACATCAAGCATTTGGGCATAGGTCATGGCTTGTTGCAATCCATGGGAAACAGAATGATTGGCATCCTTTGCTTCTACAATAGCAATGGGTGTTGCCTTATTTGCATAAAGTACATAGTCGGCAAACTTCGGTTTCTCTCTATGCACAAGGTTACCATGAAGGCTAATTTTACCGTCAGTAAATTTAACCTTCTGTTCCATGAATATACTATCCTTTGACCATCCCTTGCTTGTGATGGCTTCGTTGATATAGCGGAACTTGATGTCCTCTTCTGTAAGTTCTTTGCTTATGCCCATGTTCAAATAACGTTTTATTATCGGAAGTTATTTTGTCCAGTTCTAAAAATCCAGCATTTGGCGTTTTTACTCTCGCTCGTCCTCGTCTGTTATCAAGTCCTTCAAATCGACTTGCAGAATTTTTGATATTTCAAGCAATGTTTCCAAATCTGGCTGGTATTTATTTCTGGCGTAGCAGTTTACTGTACTAAAGCTCTTCCCAAGCTGTTTTGCAAGCCATGTCTGAGAGATGCCTTTTTCTTCCAACGTGTCTTTTATTCTGTTCAGTTTCATATTTACACCGAATTTTACTGCAAATATACATTAAATTTTGCGATAATAATTCGTTATATGGCTCTAATAGGCGAAAATATAACGATATTTCACACTTTCATACCCATTTGATACGAAATAAGGGAATAAAGAGAATTTATCCTCCTTACTCCCTTTCTTTTCTTCCCTAATTTCCAAATACCTTTTCCACTCGCTTGACGGCATCCGCTCTCATCTGCATGGCTACGGAAGCATACATCTGTGTTGTCTTAACACTTTTATGACCCAATAGTTTGCTCACAGTCAAAATGTCACATCCTGCGAGGATAGCCAATGTTCCAAAAGTGTGCCGACTTGTGTGAAATCCGAGAACCTTTGTAATGCCAGCTCGTTTTGCCATGTGCTTCAAGGCTCTGTCACAGTTGCAGATTTGCGGTGTGTTGAACACAAGGCTATCTTCACTTTTATCTTCCTTGTCGGGCAACCATTCCAATGCCTTTTTGCCTAATGGTATCAGAATGGGGTGCTTGGTTTTCTGCATACGAGGCAGATAGATTGCCAATCCCGCATCAGTTTGGCGAATATCCTTCCATTTTAAGTTGGATATGTCGCTATGTCTTAAACCTGTAAAGCAACAGAACATATAACATTGTTTGGTTGCAGGACTGCCTGTTTCTACGGAAGCCAATGACATGACCTCTTCTTTTGTCAATGCAACGATATTACTCTCTGCCTTGCTGACCCTTTCCCTTATATCCAATGAAGCAAAAGGATTTGCACTTATCAGACCGTTTCTGACCGCCTTGTTCAATATGGTGTTGAGTGTGGTCTGCATTTGGTGCATGGTGGACTGTGCCAACTTCTGAGGGTTGCTTGGAGACTTTGGCGAAACATAGATGTCCCTCATATAGTTCAAGAAGCCCATATATACGTTTTTATTGAAGTCTATTAATCGTATGCCACTTTTATGGCTGTATTTCATATATTGGTGCATGATGGCTATCAGCTTCCATACATTCTTGATGTAGTTCTGAGAATACGCTTGGCTGTCAACCAATCCCTTGTGATAATCAAGCAGCCATTCATAGAAAACAGGCGATGCCTTTCTCAATGCCGTTTCATCTGGAGACTTTGCCTCCTTACGAATACCAAGGAGTCTTTCAGCCTTTATAGCGACCGCCTTTTTCATGGCGTTCTTGTTCTCTCGCTTTGCGTCTTCGTTTACCTCTGGAACAAGGTACAAATGCAGTGCCTCATATTCCCTTTTACCATTCTCATAGCAGTCAAGGTATAGCGACCGACTGCCATTTTTTAACACTCTTGTTCTTATCTCTATACTCATTTTCAGTTACCTTTTTTATTAGTGCTAATCAAATAGATTATCAACCTTGTTGACCGCCTCCACTTTTTTCTCGTCTACTATCTTACTGTATATCTGTGTTGTAGAGACATTGCTATGCCCCAATAATTTGCTTGTTGTATAGATGTCAACTCCAAGTGTCAGCATCATCGTGGCGAAGGTGTGCCGTGAGCAGTGAAACGAGATGTGCTTTTTAATATCAGCATTTTGCATCCATTTACGAATGTCGTGACATACCGTTGGAGTGCCTGGCAAAGTGAATATCGGCTCGTTCGGGTCTTCCTTTTCATTAAGGCAGTTCAGAGCCTCTTTTGATAATGGAACATTGACGAGTTTGTTTGTCTTCTCCATAATCGTGCGGACAAACTTTGTTTTTCCGTCAGATGCGAGAAACACCTTGTTCCATGTGAGCGCACGTACATCACCCAAGCGCAATCCTGCAAAGCAAGAGAAGATAAATGCCTTTTTTACTTCCGTGTTGGCGCAGTCCGCTTCCATAATGGCTTTCAACTCGTCAATGGTCAGATATTCTCTTACGCTTTCGGCTGGTTGATGCTTCTCCTTAGCATCCAACAGTTTCATTGGATTGCTTGCTATAATACCCTCACGCACTGCCTTGTTCAACGCTCCATTGAATACCGCTTGATGATGATGTGCGCAACCTTGACTGATAACAGCTGTAGCGTCTTTCTTCACTCCATGATGTGCCGTTTTCAAAAACTTCACGAAGCCACGGCAGAAATCAACATCTATTTCTGACAAACAGATATTGATGTCGCCAGTCGTGGCAAGGTATTGTTCTATCTTGTGGCGCATCTCCTTTCTGCCTTTCAATGTGGATTTGGCAAAGTTGCCGTCCGACTGCTCATATTTGCAGAGCCAAGTCAGCAGTGGCATATTCTCCTGCTTGATTTTCTCCCATTGTTTGATGCCACGGTTCTGCAACCCCAATATTCTTTCTGACTTCACCTTGTTTGCCACTTGCATAGCGTGCCTGTTCTGGTCTTTTGAAATTGGGTCTTTCTCTGGAACGAGATAGAGCGACAGCGACTCGTATTTTCTGACACCATCTGAATAAATGTCGAGATAGAGGCTGATATTTCCATTCTTCAACTTGCGCTGACGAATGCGAACAGGCTCTTTCGGTTTTGATACTTTCTTTTGTCTTCCCATGCTGTTATATGATTTTATTTGTTTCTATTTTATGCCCCCATTCGGGTTTCTCAGAGGTCAAAGTTATAAAGATTATTTTGTTTCGCGTAACAAACGTGCAACAAAAATGCACCAAAAATAGATTTTTAACAGTCAAGAAAGTAAAAGAAATCAAATCAAAGAAGTATCTGTGTATCAATGTGATAACGTGCTTTTTCTTTGATTTATTACGACTTTGTTTTACGCCATAATATCCTCTACTTCAAACTCTTTCATAAGTTCTGGGAACTTGGCGATATCTCTATATCCGTTCAAACCCATATCGATTATTTTACTGTCTAATCGGAATTTTAAATCGTTTCCTTTGCTAATTTGTAATTGGCTATTGGGATAGTACCGTAGACCAATGTCGTAACACCTCTTGATAAAGTCATCTGAATATCTTCCTGTTTTATGCTCATAATAATTTAATAAGTCACATATACAAAATGCAACAGATTCAATTTTTGATAATGGTTTCATAAATAAGCCACTTTCTATAGCAACTTCAGAAACATTGAAGGTTTCCATGATAAAGCTTGATCGGGAAAATGTTCCTGTTGTCATTTCCAGATTCCACCAATTTCCCTTCTCATCTTTGTGTTTTACAT
>ERZ791802.2146-NODE-2146-length-12597-cov-7.386302_pt1 | contig 12597 bp, 10 predicted proteins | sample MGYA00510308_ERZ791802 | MGnify/ENA primary metagenome ERZ791802 (study PRJEB30046, sample SAMN00792028) | human gut metagenome | study: EMG produced TPA metagenomics assembly of the A metagenome-wide association study of gut microbiota in type 2...
ACCTGAAGGACAACATGAATATAGTAAGGAGCAAGATGGGGTTATAGAGATAAACTTACCCGGGTAAAATTAATTAGTGCATATTTAATTCTGTTCTACTGTTTAGTGTTTTTACATCATACTATTAAAGTTGTCAGGACATTATATTGACATAATACTATGTCCTGACACTATTATAATATAGAGGTGCTATGTTATTGCATTATTATGTTATTAGGGCATTATGTTGTTGTATTATTACGTTATTGCAATGTTATGTTATTACGTTGTCAAGGTATTACACTATTGCAATATTACAACAGAATTTATTTTATATACACACTGATTATCAATGCATTACGGAATTTATTAAGCAGTACATACAACCTTACTATAAAATCTACATACTATTATATGATACAGATTGATAGGTAATATCTGTAAATCAGGATACCATAGTACAATACAGCATACAACTTTCAATATTGAATATCTAAATTTCGGCAAATAACTAAATATCAGACACTACCATTCACACGATATTCAATTCTGCATACAGGATTGTCACAAACTGATATTTATATTTTTCATCAAGTAAATACGACTCTATTTTATAGCTATAAATGGGCATGGAGCCACAATCCACTTTAAGTGGATTTTCTGTTCAAACGAACAGAGCAAGTTGTGTTTTTGTCCGACAGAAAGTATTCTGCCAGACAAAAACCAACTTCCTCTCTCCTTAAGCTTCTCCAAAGTCGGAAGAATCAAACTGTTATCTATATTTCTAATCTATTAATATAAAATTATAGGAACAATAAAAAGGAATGCTTTCAGAAAACATGAGACCAAAAGCTACAAATTATTATACAAAAAAGAAGAATAGATAGTCCTATTTATGGCCTAAATAATTATAACACGAGTCACCCATATACCAAACGTGCTGAATTAACAGTTTATTCGTTCATTCGTAAACATCACTTTCAATTATTCCCAAATACTCCATAATATCGTGTTTCATTTTGCTCAATGGTCTATCAAGAAATTTAGATGGAATTGATTCAGTTCCAAACAACATCTTATACACATCTTCCTGACTAAAACCAACGTTTCCAAGTTCTTCACTAATCTGATTATAAATTTGTTGAAGGTATGTATTACTATATGCTTGTGCAAACTCCATTAATTCTTTGACCTCTAGCGGCCCGTGCATATCATATATTCTATCAAGCTCGAAGGCTTTAATGGTGTTATCTACTTCCGGATGAGTAACTTTATCTCTGTCTAACACTACTGTCCATTCTCCTTTGTCACTTATGCTTGGGACAAATTTGAATTTTGGGTCATCATCTTTTTGCTCGTAAGGATGTACAAATTCAGTCAGTTGAAAAACCTTGTCTCCTTTTGCACCACTATTGCAAATAGCACAACACGGAATCAAATTGTAAAGATTCAAGGACAACAGAGGAAATCGTGATTTAGGGAACCAATGGTCAAAGGCAGGACGGGTTATCCTTTCACCATTATTCTTACCGCTTACAGTAAATGTATATTGCCGGTTGCAATAGGTACATGAATTGTGTCCAATATGTTCTGCCAACCAATAAGATTTACTTTTCGAGTCTCCCAGAGCCCCATCATAATCAAATACACAAGCCAGAATACGTAGCCTTCGTCTGTATTTTTTTGGCAGAATTTTTTGTGTCAAATCCGCTTCACTATAACCAACCACGAGTTTTTTCATCAATTGCTCATTAAGAGCACGAGCCTCTGTCGGTTTTGCTATAAGTAATTTTTCTAAGACATCCGTCTCTACTGGATGATCCCTATTCCAATCTGGCAAAAGTTCCGACCGGAAAGATTTGTACAACGATGTTCCTCCTTTCCAGGTCTTTACACGGGTCACAAGGTCATGCAACATCTTATCTATATATTCTGTCTCAAAAGACTTGTCGATATTCAGTTTCCACATAATCCTATCCTCCTTTTATTATTCTTCCAAAGCTTTGATCTGCTCCATCAATAAAGCCTTCAAAGATTCTTTATAATCTTCTTTTTTTTCAGGGAAAGTCCGCTTATAGTCATCTAGCAAAACACGTCTTATAACAGGTTCTCCAATGAGGTTTATCTGTGACAGAAGAACCTCTGGTGAATACACATATTGAAATCCTTCTTTGCTGAATTGTGGAAGATTTGTTAGGGACTTAAAGTCCTCAATGAAAGCGTATTCCTCTGGTATATCCTGCAATGATGTGAAAAATGCAGGCGCAGGTTCTATCTCATTTATCCAACGATATATTCTTAGGCACTTTGCTATTCGAGCTGTAGTCCATGTTGCTAGGTCTCCTGCAGTTCCATGTTTCAAAAAGAATGAAAGCTTTAGCATATCATGAATATTAGAGGCAAAACAAGGAATTTTTGACACGTCATCTCCGTCTTTTCTTAATGCAAGTACGTTATTTGAAGGTATATCCGATAGTACAAAGGGAGAATGAGTAACGATGCAAATACTAATCCACTTAATGTACCTAAGATTGGCTTGCTTTATTCCATCCAGAATATTTTTTATAAGTTGCCTCTGTAATTCTGGATGATAATACAATTCCACTTCTTCCAAAACTAACTGAATATACGGATAAGCAGCTCTTTCAGAAGAACTGTTGTCATCACTTACTGAATCAAGGTTCTTCAGATGGTAAACAAGTGCACTGATTGAATATGCTTGTTGCTTTTCTCCAGAACTCAGGTATTCAAATGGTACATACACACCAGTATTTAGTTCTACAAGCCCAATTGCAATGTCAAAAAAAGGTGGTGGAATGGAGGCTTCAGTAATTAACGAAGACCCTATATTGCTAGTTAGTTCAATCCTTCTTTCATTAAACGCATTCCTCCATCTTTCATTGATATCAGTAATTCTAATTTTAAGTGGTTTATCTTTTGTTTCTCCATGTATTTCATAAATATCCCAAATCAGGTAAGCAATAGTTCTATACAATTTATTGGCTACATGCGAATTGTTGGCGATTGTCATTTGAACTAGTTTCTGAAAAGATTCCTCATCAAAAGGATCTTCTTGTACAATATACCTATATCGGAATTTACGATACTCATCGTATGTGCAAGCAATTTTCAGTGTTTTATACACAAGGTAATTTATAGCTTGTCTTCTATACACATACGATTGGCTATTTGCCACAATATCAAATCCCAGATGCGAATTCCATGTTTGCAATAGAATAGACTTCATCTTTTCATAATCATCCGGTCCAAATTGTCTGAATCCGAGTCTTTGATGAATGTAATCCAAATCATAGCTGCATGGCTTTCTTTTCAAATCAAACGATGTCACATGAAGGTGTCCATTGATAACTCTGCCTGCCTCATCTTCCCTCACCATAATGGAAATCAGTCTCTCATAAGCCAATTTATTTTCTACATTAATATCATAGTTGCCCTTAAATCTGTAAGGAGTCAGTACTATGGGAATTTGGTAACCATCGTTTTTGTGGAAAAGTCCACTCAACCAACATCTATCTTCGTTGGTATATGGAATTATTTCGTCTTTTTCATTTTTATTATGCCCATGTCTGACCTTTATCTCATATTCCTCGTCATTGCACTCTGATGCAAAATCGTTCGTGTTATAAGCATAAGCCGATTGGTTCAAAACGATAGTATAGAAGAACCTTGGCAATAGATTCTTCAGTGATTCAAAGTATCTAGTGAAATAGACGCTTTTTATCGGTTCTCCCATCATTGGAGCACTATCACCATTTATAATCTCAATTGGGTTATTAAAAACAATATAGCCATTACCCTCTTCTTCTTGCCAATGATAGCAGTAAAGTTTCACATCGCGCCCTGTTACGCACAGCCGATATACATTCTGTTTTAGTAGATAATACAATTCACCCTCAACCCCATCTATAAAATGCAAATGTGGCCATCCACTAACTTTAGCGAACTCTCCAAATACGACCGCTGAAAAGTTGTTGATAAGCCGCATTTCAAACTCTATTACGGAACTTTTCCCTGCTCCGTTTTCACCGACAATTGCAGACACTGTAATGTGAGGAGAAGATATTCCGCCTGCCATATAATAGTCATAGACAGTCCTCATGTAGCGATCTTTGCTAACCATGATTTTGTCCTCATAAATCTTAAATCCATCAAGAAGATAATATGGCTTACCATAGATAAGTTTTCTTTTACCTGTACTATATTCAGAGTTTACTTGCACTGCAAATATATAGAATGCATCATCAAGATCTGGACCCACTAATGGTGCATTCTGCATGCGCTTGAGTAGTTTTTTGACTTTTTTTATTTTATAAGGATTCATATTTCTTAGTTGTATTTACGACTTATTTACCTCTTTCAATTCCCTTCCTGAGAAGGTTCCATAACTCTTGCCTAAAACTTCACCTTTCTTGTAATAGTCACACATGGCCTTAACTACTGTTTCAAAATCTTTGCGGTCATTAATCTTGATATGCCCGTCTTTTCCTATAGGTATTCTTTCACCATATCGCTCGCACACTTTATCCATTTTTCTAATAAGAGTGGTATTAAGTTGGCTTAAGCCACTATTATGGTAAAGTTTAACAAGTTTCTTATGCAAAATTGTATTCGTCTTCAATTCTTCTTCCATACAATCTAGACCGTCAATCAGCCCGGTGTTTTTCATTAAGCTAACGACCTCAACTGCTCTAGTATGATACTCCTCTTGAAGGCCTACAATCTGCTCAAAGGGGACCTTCTTTAACACATAGAACGTTTCTTCCCAATAAATACAATCTATTTGCTTGTCCAAAGTGACGGCCTCACCCTTCATTAACGTAAGTTTTTTGGACGTGGTATTAAACAATGTTCTTATTTGACGCTTAATAAAATTCTTCTCACTATCATTATTTTCGTCAATAGCAATCTTGCTAGCTATTATTTTCCTAAATGTATATATCCATTCTTCTTTTTCTTCGTCAAGAAAACCGATACAATATGCCCACAAATCTTCATTATCGGACACTATTCCATCTATACTTTCTACCTTAGGCAACTGCTTTCCTAACTGATTTACTACTACATCAAAAAATGTTGACGTTTCCGCTTTTAATTTGTATGAAAACAAATGATCTGTGTCATCAGAAATAGGATCGTAATCAATCAAGGAATAATCCTTGGACAGTGTTCTTTCCAATTCATTAATTGACAACTCATACAGATATTTCCTAATTTCATCATCCACATCTATTTGATATGCTTTGAAAACGTATTTATTCAAAGACTTTTCACGTTTTCCAATGCCTTCTCTCAGTAATCGAGTGATAAAATGTAGTTTTACGTCTTCGTCTTTCGTGATTTTAATCCTATTTAGAACCTCGTCCAATTTTGAGGGTCCCTTAACTTTCATGTCTTGCTTTGCCATAATATAACTTAAAACCTATTTGATACAACTGATAGTTTTCATCCTCTTTAAAGTCTTTGTTTTCAGTAATGATTAGTGCATCGTGCGTAACTCCTGCCTTATCACCTATCACCATATACTCCACTTCTAACATTGAATACTTTATACTCAAAAGAGGGTTTATAAGTATCATATTTGATTTGGTGTATATAGAATAAATCAAAACCATTACAAAAATGAAGATAGAACTTTCAAACCAATTAGAGAAATCACTAGTTAGAAAGGGAACTATGTATGTTGCAATATAGCCAATGGCTTCATTGTTTCTGTTACTAATCTTCGTTACCTTAACCTTTGTTCCGTTTTTCAGGTTGGACTTCAAGTTATGGAGAAGGACTATGATTCCCACTATTCCTGTTATTGACAATAGCGACAGCATAACAGACATTCCAAAGTGGGACAGAAAACATTTTATTGATTCTTCGCTCCATCCTCCCCAATATAAATAGTCCCAACCATCGTTAAGTTGTTCCACTATCAACATGAAGAATAATGGAACATAAGACGTTATAAATAAAGAGAATAACGCCCCTTGCTTGAGATTATTGTTATTGCTTGTTTTCATATTAAGACATAATATTATATAATAACAGTCATAATAGTATAAATAACAAATATAGCAAAATAAATCTATCTATCGAATATAATTCACTATATTTGCGTAATATAATTACATCTAAAAATGAAATTAAATAGAATAAAGGTTGTTTTATCGGAGAAAGGGATTTCACAAACGTGGTTAGCGAAAAGACTGGATAAAAGTTTTAGCATGGTCAATGCGTATGCTTGTAACAGAATCCAGCCTAATTTGGAAACCTTACAGCAAATTGCTGAAATTCTTCAAGTTGACCTGAAAGATTTGATAACGGACAAGGATGAACGCCAATAGTTTGTTCTTTGTAGATGTTATTTTTCTAGCATACAACTTCCGATAATATAAAATATAGGAATATATGACACCAGAAGAAAAAGCGAGACAAAAAATAGATCAATGGTTTACTGATGCTGGATGGAAAGTGGTTGATAGAAACAACTACGAACCAAACTGTACTGCTGTAGCCATAAGGGAAGGACTTTTAAAAGGCAACCTAGAAGCTGACTATTTTCTTTTTATTAATGGAAAAGCTGTAGGTGTGCTTGAAGCCAAAAGAGAAGAGATAGATCCTTTTTCCAATACTGTGTGCGAACAGGCTGTTTTATATGCCCGGAATGTTCCTAATATCTATCAAGTATACCAAAAGCCTTTGCCTTTCATATTTACTTCAAATGGAAAAGACCTGTATTTCTGCGACTTTCGTAAAAAGGATTCTTGTTTCAAGCAAATCTTAACGATCCCATCTCCTCATGAATTGGTTAAGCTGTTGGGAATAAATGATTATTTTGCCGGACTCCCAACTTTGCGAAAAAAAGGATTACGTGATTGTCAATATGAGGCAGTTACTGAACTGGAAAAAAGTTTCAGAAGTGGGCAGAATCGCGCCTTGATGGTATTGGCAACAGGTGCAGGTAAGACATATACCGCATGTCTTGCTGCATATCGTCTTCTTTCATATACTCCAATGAGAAGAGTATTATTTCTTGTGGACAGAAATAACCTCGGGAAACAGGCGGAGGGAGAGTTTGGAACTTTCCGGTTGACAGAAAATGGAGATGCATTCAATACAATATTTACAGTGAATCGTCTTCGTTCCTCTTCTATACCATCTGATAGCAATGTCGTTATTTCAACAATACAGCGTCTTTTTTCTTTTCTGAAAGGCGATGTTATTGAGGATAATGACAACGATGATGATAATGATCCTACAGAAGAAGTTGTATTGCCTCCTAATCCCAATTTACCACATGATTATTTTGATCTGATTATCATAGATGAGTGTCACCGCTCCATTTATGGGAATTGGCGTAAGGTATTGGAATATTTTGATACAGCCAGACTTGTTGGATTGACAGCCACACCAATTCCAGAAACAATGGCATTCTTTAACAATAATCGTATAGTTAACTACACATTGGAAAAAAGTATCGTTGATGGTGTAAATGTAGATTGCCGTGTATATCGAATCAAAACTCAGGTTACAGAAAATGGCGGTGCTATATTAGAAGGAGAAAAAATCAAAGAAGAAACACGATATACCGGAGATGTAAAAACCATTTCCAATAAAGAAACGAAAACATATACCAATAAAGAGCTAAACAGAAGTGTCATTAATCCTGCGCAAATAAAACTTATTCTGTCTACTTACCGTGATGTAGTCTATACTGAGTTATTCAATGATCCACAGCGGGATGCCAATTTTAACTATCTGCCAAAGACTTTAATCTTTGCTCTAAATGAGACTCATGCCAGCAATATCGTAAAGATAGCTAAAGAAGTATTTGAACATACAGATGACCGATTTGTGCAGAAAATAACTTATTCTGCGGGCGATAGTAATGAATTGATACGTCAGTTCCGGAATGACAAGGATTTCAGAATTGCTGTAACTTGTACATTGGTAGCAACTGGTACAGATGTTAAGCCTCTTGAAGTATTGATTTTCATGCGTGATGTAGAATCTTTACCGCTCTATATACAGATGAAAGGACGTGGTGTACGCACAATTGGAGATGAGCAGTTACGAAATGTCACCCCAAATGCGTTCAGCAAAGACTGTTTCTATTTGATTGATGCCGTAGGTGTTACTGAACACGAAAAAACAATACCTACGATAACCGATGAGCCTACTACAAAGATTATCACTCTTAAAGAGCTGTTGGAACAGATTACCCATGGTTACCTTCCTGATGAGCATCTGAAACGTCTTGCTGCAACACTTTCTAGAATATACAACAAAGCAGATAATTCACAGCGGAATGAGTTCGTACGTTTGGCTAATGACGACATGAAAGAACTTGCTTCAAGGATTTACGAAGCATTTGAAAACAATACCCTGCCGCCATTCATAAGTACCAAAGAGCCTAATAACGAACGGAAAGGTTTAGTAGCTCCACTTGCAAATCACGCAGATGCGCGCAGGTATCTGCTCATTCTTGCTGCTGGGTTTGTCAACACGCTGATGCCTGGTGAGGACACGCTTATTTCTAAAGGTTTTTCAATAGAAGAAGCTAAAAGTACAACAAAAGCATTTGAAGATTTCTGCAAAGAACATTGTGATGAAATAGAGGCTCTACGTATAATTTATAATAATGAAGGTGAGCCAATTACCTATTCAATGCTAAAAGATTTGGAAAACAAACTCAAGATGGCTAACAATCATTTTACTTCCAAACAATTGTGGAATTCATATGCCATTCTGAATCCAAACAGTGTTCGACGTTCTTCTACAAAAGAAGAAAGCGATGCTTTGACTAATATCATACAGCTTGTACGTTTTGCTTTACACCAAATAGAACGATTAGATAGTGTAGTTTCTACCTCTAAACAGTATTTTAATCTATGGTTAGGACAAAATCAGCGCGAAATAACAGATAAACAACGTGAAGTTATCAGTCGTATTGTAGATTATATTGCTTCCAACGGAGCTTGTACGATCAAAGAGATTCGTGAAGATGATGCAACTCAGGCAGCACAAATGATTCGTGCTTTTGGCAATATGCAGAAAGCAAACGACGCTTTACAGTCTCTATACACATTTGTGGTTTTAAGAAAAGCAGCATAATAATGGCAACCATACAAATAATAGATAGTATACGATTGAATAGAATAGGTTTGCAAACAAAAGATGCAAATGGGAAATGGGTCAATATACATAAACAACAAGGTGATTTAGATGGAGCATGTTCTGTTTATTCACTTATAATGGCTATGCTATGCCAAGGGATGATTGAAGAGCAAGATATTCAACTATATAAATTCCCCGATAGGCGTACTCCTAAAGGCAAATTCTTATATCATTTTTTCTATGAGCAAGGATTTGTCCAAAATGGTTATAACTACACAGCATTAGCACGTGAAATCAACGAACAGCCATTTGAGATTAGAGCAATACACAAAAGGCCAAGAACTAATGATGATAGGATTGAATTAATAGAACAATTCGTAGATCAAAATATCCCAGTAATAATCTCAACAGAATTCAATGGTGGTGCGCATGCTTTATTAGCCATAGGAATAGAACGCGATGAGGAGGATGTCATAACTAAAATTTTCTGTCTTGATCCGGGAGCTCCTTCTCCAAAGGTTTCCTCGTGGAATTGTTTTATTGATGTCTCAAAAGAAGGCAAATCGCAATATCCATTCTATTACGTAACTGAAATAAATACTTATAAGGTCACATTAGATGACATGCTTATAATAGAGCATAAAAGTTTTGATTAAAAATATGGCAACAAATAATACAACAGAGCAATCTCTCACCAAAAAAGTTTGGAATCTGGCAACGACTCTTGCCGGGCAAGGTATCGGTTTTACAGATTATATTACACAGCTCACCTATCTTCTATTTTTAAAGATGGACGCAGAGAATGTAGAAATGTTTGGAGAAGAATCAGCAATACCATCTGGTTATCAATGGAGTGATTTAATATCTCTTGACGGTCTAGATTTAGTAAAGCAATACGAAGATACTCTGAAACAACTGAGTGAACAGGAAAACCTTATCGGCACAATTTATACAAAAGCACAAAACAAGATTGACAAGCCAGTCTATTTGAAAAAAGTCATTACCATGATTGATGAGGAACAATGGCTGATCATGGATGGAGACGTGAAAGGTGCTATCTACGAAAGCATCCTTGAGAAGAATGGACAGGACAAGAAAAGTGGTGCCGGTCAGTACTTTACTCCACGCCCGCTCATCAAAGCAATGGTAGATTGCATAGCCCCACAAATTGGAGAAACGGTTTGTGACCCGGCCTGCGGCACCGGAGGCTTTCTCTTGACTGCATATGATTACATGAAAGAACAGTCTGCCAGTAAAGAAAAACGTGATTTCTTGCGTAACAAGGCACTGCATGGCGTAGATAACACACCATTGGTCGTAACGCTAGCTTCCATGAACCTATATTTGCATGGTGTGGGAACAGACCGGAGTCCGATTGTTTGTGAGGATTCTTTGGAGAAAGAGCCATCCTCCCTTGTAGATGTAATACTTGCCAATCCTCCTTTCGGTACTCGTCCAGCAGGTTCTGTGGATATTAACCGCCCGGATTTCTATGTAGAAACGAAGAACAATCAGTTGAACTTTCTTCAACACATGATGCTGATGCTCAAAACCGGAGGTCGTGCAGCCGTAGTATTACCAGACAATGTCCTTTTTGAAGGTGGTGCTGGAGAAACAATTCGCAAGAAGTTACTCTCAGACTTCAACTTACACACGATACTTCGTTTGCCTACAGGTATTTTCTATGCACAAGGCGTAAAAGCAAATGTATTGTTCTTTTCCAAAGGTCAACCGACAAAAGAGATTTGGTTCTATGATTATCGTACTGATATCAAACATACGCTTGCTACTAATAAATTAGAGAGACATCATTTGGATGATTTTGTTACATGCTATAATGCAGGAAATTTAGAAGGACGCAAAGAGTCATATGATGCAGAAAACAATCCTCAAGGGCGTTGGCGTAAATATCCGGTAGATGATATTCTCACTCGTGACAAGACAAGCCTTGATATAACCTGGATAAAACAAGGAGGAGAGTCTGATGACCGCTCCTTGGCTGAATTGATGGCTGACATAAAAGAGAAAAGTAAAACTATTAGCTCAGCAGTTGCAGAACTTGAGAAGCTGCTTGCAAACATAAATGAAGATTAAGCGTATGAAGAATAATGATATCGCAAAATCAATAGAACAACAATTCGGAGAAATCATAGATATTATTCTCCAACATAAAAGTAATGCTTCAAAAGCCGTAAATGAAGAGCTGCTACTCACAGCATGGCATGTAGGCGGATATGTATCTGCTAAACTGAAGAGCGAAGAATGGGGAAGTAAGGTCGTTTCGCAACTGTCTGAATATATACGTTCCCAACGCCCTGACATCAAAGGTTTTGGAAGAAGCAATATTTACAATATGGTGTTGTTTTATGAAGAATACTCTTCTAAAACATTTTATACAACAATAGTAAAATATCTGAACTCTGAATTTGTCCAGCCAATAACTGGACAAATTGAAGCAAGAAATCATACACAGGAAACTACTGTAATTGTGCAACCGTTAGCTACACAATTTGTCCAGCCAGCAATTGGACAAATGCCTAAGATATTGGAGTTAACGAGTTTGACTAATCATATAGAAATATTATGCCGATGCAAAAGTAATGAAGAACGTTTGTTTTATATACTCTATGCCAATAAAGAGCATTTAGTAAAACGAGAACTTCAGCGTTGTATTTCTAATCAAACTTATGCCGGGTTATTAGGTAATAAGGATAATATGTCAAAAGGATTGCTTGAAACATATCCTAATGCACCAATAATGTTCAAAGATACTCTATTTGTTGATTTTCTTAATTTGCCTAAAAAGCATAGCGAATCAAAGCTAAGAAGTAGTTTAGTAGAACACATGAAACAGTTTATTCTTGAACTGGGAAAGGACTTTATATTCATGGATCAGGAATATCGTCTTAATATAGGAACATCTACATTCAAGGCAGATCTATTATTCTTTCATCGTGGCTTACAGGCATTAGTTGCTGTGGAATTGAAAAAGACAAAGTTTCATCCTCGCGACCTTGGACAGTTGGAATTTTATTTGGAAGCACTTGACCGAGATGTAAAACGTTCTAACGAGAATCCGTCTATCGGTATTATTCTCTGCCCAGAAGCAGACCAGGTAGTAGTAGAATATGCCATGAGCAGAAGCATGAGTCCTACCATGATTGCTGAATACAAGCGTATTCTCATTCCACAGGAACGCATGCAGCAGCAACTGAATGAGTTTTGCAATCTATTCTTAAACAAAGACTAATCCAAATGGATACAAAGAAATTACGTCAAAAAATACTAGACCTTGCCATTCGTGGTAAACTTGTTCCTCAAGATCCGAATGATGAACCTGCATCCGTATTACTTGAACGCATTAAAGCAGAGAAAGAACGTCTAATAAAAGAGGGAAAAATAAAGCGTAGTAAAAAAACAGCTAAAACTTCTGATACGCCCCATTATGAGAATGTTCCATTTGAAGTGCCAAAGGGATGGGTGTGGACGACG
>ERZ791802.2149-NODE-2149-length-12560-cov-8.592323_pt1 | contig 12560 bp, 5 predicted proteins | sample MGYA00510308_ERZ791802 | MGnify/ENA primary metagenome ERZ791802 (study PRJEB30046, sample SAMN00792028) | human gut metagenome | study: EMG produced TPA metagenomics assembly of the A metagenome-wide association study of gut microbiota in type 2...
ACATCGGTAGTAGATTCTCCAAAGCCACAAGACGAGAATACATATCCGGCAATACAACGTGCAGATTGTTGGCTGATGAGAGAACAAAGATAATTATTCTTTCCAATACCTTCATTATCAGCAGACATATTGAAAAGAATTTCTGCACCTTGCAGTGCTAATGAAGAACTCGGAGGTATAGTAGACCAAAGGTCCTCGCATATCTCGATGCCAAAAGTCGTATCTGAAGTCTCAAAAAGCAGATTAGAACCTATCGGAACGATTTGTCCACAGAGACGTACATTATTTGTTGTCAACTGAAGCGCCGAGGTAAACCAACGTTGTTCGTAGAATTCTTTATAATTCGGGAGATAGGTTTTAGCGGTAACTCCTAACACTTTTCCTTTTTGAATCACTGCAGCTGCATTAATCACTGTCGAGTTGACCACCACAGGCATGCCAACAATAGAAATAATGTCTAATTGGCGGGTGTTATTCAGGATTTGCATCAGTCCCATTTCTGCTTCTTCCAGTAAAAGTTGTTGTCCGAATAAGTCACCGCAAGTATATCCGGTAATACTCATTTCCGGAAAAATAATGATCTGCACTCCTTTTCCTTCGGCTACTGCAATCAGACTTTCTATCTTCTCTACATTGAATTTGCAGTCGGCCACTTTTACGTGTGGCACAGCTGCGGCTACTTTTACAAATCCGTAGTTCATCTTATACCTTATTTATATATAATGGGTGCAAAAATAGGAAATAGTTTTGAATAATTATCTTTTCTGTGTTGAATCCTCTCAATAAGCTATTTGGTATGAGTTACGATATTGTTGTTTAAACAATTAAAACAGCTATTAAAATGAACGTTAATATTTAATTATCCTTGAAATATACTATGGATTTACTTCTTTAATGGACTATATGTACTTAAATATGTAGCAAAAAGACATTAGTGGAAATATGGTATAAAATATGCGACATATAGTTTCATTTATTTAAATATAATATATATCTTTGTAGACAAAATAAAACGATATTGAAGTACACCTAAACAGAACAAGTGATATTAGTGTTTAATTTATAACTTAAGAGAGCAGATGGTCAAACCTTTAATTCACACAGCAACAACACGAAAAGTCTATTTGGATATTTGGCGCAATATTAAGAATTTGCCAAGTTAGTCTATTCCTATTCTATATTTATAGATAATAATAGCCTATCCCGGGTCGGTGCAGAATATGCTTAAAACCGATTTTGGGGGAAGGGGTGTATTGTTATTTCCTACGCAAAGATAAGCGTATTCCTCATTGTAGATAAATCTATAAAAATAAATCAATTTCATTAATTTTAATTCAAGTATCAAAGATGAGAAAATCAATTCTCTTGTTTGTACTCTTTACTCTGACAAGTATCCCCCTGTTGCTTTTTGCGCAGGGTGGATATCAGGTAACCGGACATATTATCTCGGCGGAAGATAATCAGCCGATGATTGGTGTGTCTGTTTTGGAGAAGGGTACGACGAACGGAGTAATTACCGATATGAATGGTAATTACAGTATCACAGTGACGAAGTCTCCTGCTACTTTGCAGTTCTCTTATGTCGGTATGAAAACGATAGATAAGCAGGTGACTGCTTCTACTCGTATAAATTTGACAATGGAAAACGATGCACAGATGGTGGAAGAAGTGGTAGTTGTCGCGTATGGTGTACGTAAGAAAGGAACAATCGCAGGTTCTGTATCTACGGTAAAAGCTGAAAAGATGGAAGATGTTCCTGCTCCGAGTTTCGACCAGGCACTGCAAGGACAGGCGCCAGGATTAATGGTGCTTTCTGATTCTGGTGAACCCAGTAAGGCAGCCACTTTTCGTATTCGCGGAACAAATTCAATTAATTCGGGAAAAGATCCTCTTTTTATATTGGATGGAGTAGCTATTTCAAGTTCGGATTTCAATACAATTAGTCCTAATGATATTGAAAGTATTTCAGTATTAAAAGATGCTTCTTCTACTTCTATTTATGGGGCACGTGCTTCCAATGGTGTGGTCGTTATTACATCCAAGCGCGGGCGTATGGGGGAAGCGGCTAAGGTTACTTTCCGTACACAGCTCGGATTTTCTCAACTAGCCTCAAAAGATTGGGATCAGATGAATACGGATGAACGCATTCAATTTGAGAAAGAAGTTGGACTGGATAAAGGACAAGATTATGAAAAGTTGAGTAAGACAAATATCAACTGGCTGGATAAAGTGTACAATGATACTGCCCCTTTGCAGAATTACGAGTTATCTGTAAACGGAGGCACGGAGAAATTGAATTATTATGTTTCAGGAAGTTATTACGATCAAGATGGCATTGCAGTAGGGTCTACATTCGAACGTGTCGGTTTTCGCGCCAATGTAGAGGCAAAAGCTAATAAATGGTTGAAGATAGGAACAAATTCAATGTTTGCCTATCAGGAAGTTGAACAGAGTGATGATGGAGAGTATGCGTTATGGGCTCCTATTTCCGCGTCTTTTTTTATGTTGCCTTACTGGAACCCTTATAAGGAAGATGGAAGTCTGGCACTTCAGGATGACGGGAGTTGGAAGGGAACGACAGAAAATCCGTTGGCATGGATGGCAAATAATCCGTTGTCGAATAAGAAATACAAACTTTTATCCACTTTTTATGCCGAGGTTACTCCGGTAAAGAATCTGACAATCCGTTCACAGCTAAGTGCTGATTATGGTCATACTACCTCTTTTTATCAAAGTTTCCCCAGTTACAAGCCAAATAATAATTATGGAGGTGCGCAGCGTAGCTCGTTTGATATGCTTAACCTGATGATTACAAATACGGCAAACTACCGTTTTATGTTGAATGATGTTCATTCATTCAATTTTATGGTTGGTCAGGAAGGTGAAAACTATCATTATGAAGGTTTCCAGTTAACTACTCGGGGACAGACAAATGATATTTTGACAAACTTAGCTTCAGGCTCAACTGCTTCATCATGGTCAGATCCTGTCACAGAATATTCTTTTCTCTCTTTCTTTGCCCGGGGCGAATACAATTATGATGACCGTTACTATGCTGATTTCTCGATTCGTGGGGATGGATCTTCACGTTTTGGTACCGATAACCATTGGGGAGCTTTCTGGTCAGTCGGTTTTATGTGGAACCTTCGTAAGGAGAAGTTCATGCAAAAATATGATTGGCTTACTAATGCGCAAATTGCGGTTAATACAGGTACATCCGGTAATTCTTCTATTAATAGCTATGAGCATCTGGCTTTAGTTTCCGGTGGATATAAGTATGATAACGAATCAGGTATTGCAATTTCCCAGTTAGGAAATGAAGAATTGAGTTGGGAGTCTACATGGGCTACTAATGTGGCGTTGCATTTAGGTTTTATTGATCGTATCAATTTGGATGTGGAGTTTTATAATAAGAAAACGACCAATATGTTGATGGCGGTTCCTATTTCTTATACATCTACCGGTTTTGGGACCCGTTGGGATAATGTGGGAGCCATGCGGAATCGTGGTGTAGAAATTAATGTCGGCGCAGATGTACTCCGCATCAAAGACTTTAAATGGAATGTGAATGCCAATGTATCCTATAATAAAAATGAAATAACCGAGCTCTATAATGGGGTGACAGAATATGTAGCTTCCGATACCGGTAGAATGGTTGCGGTAGGTCATCCGTTAGGAGAATTTTATCTGAACCGTTATGCGGGAGTTAATCCGATTAATGGAGATGCTTTATGGTATACCAAAGACGGTGAAATTACTATGGAATATAATGAAAGCGACAAGGTGATGCTGGGCAAAACACATGAAGCTCCCTGGCAAGGTGGTTTTGGTACTACACTTTCCTGGAAGGGATTTTCACTTTCCGCACAGTTCACATGGGTGGCTGATCGCTGGATGCTTAATAACGACAGAGTCTTTCAGGAGAGTAACGGACTGTTCAGTGCCTATAACCAGTCAAAACGTATGCTTTACGACCGATGGAAAAAACCGGGAGATGTGACTGATATTCCCCGTTATGGAGTAACTCCCCAACTGGATTCACGATTCCTTGAAGATGCATCTTTCCTGCGTCTAAAGAATTTGATGCTCAGCTATACGTTCCCACAGAAATGGTTGAAGCGGACTAGCTTTTTGAATAGTGCCCGTATTTATGCGCAGGGACAGAATTTGTTGACATTTACAAATTTCACGGGTATGGATCCGGAGTCTACGTCCAATGTGTACAAGGCCCAATATCCGATGTCACGTCAGTTCACATTCGGACTGGAAGTTTCATTCTAAAATAAATCAGTGATGATAAGAAAAATAAAATTATATATAGCTTTGGTTGCGGTATTGCTTTCGGCATCTTCCTGTCTTGACAAATATCCGCAAGATGCTATTCCGCAAGATGATGCTATTAAGACAGTGAGCGATGTGCGTCAAGCTTTGATCGGTATTTATGCGCAGTTTAAAAACAGCAGCCTATATAGCGGTTACTTGACCTTGTTACCTGATATTCAGACAGATCAGGTTTACGCTGTTAAAGGATATACGAATGTCTATGGTGATGTATGGCGTAATGAGATATTAGCTATCAATAAACAGGTGGAATATGTGTATGGTGGTTTGTATGCCGTTATCGGACGTTGTAATTTCGTTCTTGATAACATGGCTGCCGTAGAAGCGGCTACTTCCGATGACGAACAACTGGATAAGTTGGATAACTACAAGGGACATATTTATTTTGCCCGTGCGCTGGCTTATTCGGAACTGCTGAAGTGTTTCTGTAAAGCTTATGACAGTGATGAAGAGGCTGCCAATGAACTGGGAGTTGTATTACAGTCCAGTTACGTTAATCCAGGACCTGTAAAACGTGCTTCTTTAAAAGATTCCTATCAGTTTGTTTTGGATGATTTGGCTAAAGCTGCTGAATATCTGGCTGCGGATGATGATGATACTGCGGTTATCTATAATTCTGCATATTTCACGGTTGGTACAGTCAATGCTTTGTATGCTCGTATGTACCTGTATATGCAGAAGTGGGAGAAGGCCGTTGAGTATGCCACTAAAGTGATAGATAGTAAGAAGTATGCATTAGCTGATGCTACAAAGAACAGTTATTCGGTTACTTACAATGATTTTGCGTATATGTGGCAGTATGATAATTCTACTGAAATCATCTGGAAAGTAATGTTTGAGGTAAATTCCTATGGAGGCGCATTGGGTACCGTATTCCTCAATTATGATTATACATCTTATAAACCGGATTATGTACCGGCTAAATGGGTATTGGATGCCTATGCTAATGCTGATTTACGCTACAATGCCTATTTTGGTTCGGTAACAACCGGCTTCTCCCATGCGTTAACCTGGCCGCTTTTGATCAAATATATGGGTAATCAGGATTTTATAAGCCAAAGAGTATTATGTGTTTCCATGCCGAAGCCGTTTCGGTTGGCAGAGCAATATTTAATTCGTGCAGAGGCTTATTGCCGGATGGGAACAGCTTATTATGGAAAAGCCGGAATTGATATTTCTACTTTACGTATGGCTCGTTATTCTTCCTACGGTGGTTCTACCACACTAACAGAAGAGAACTGGTTTAAGACTGTCAGTGAAGAACGTATGAAAGAACTCTTTATGGAAGGTTTCCGCCTTAATGACTTGAAACGTTGGCATGAGGGATTTGAACGTAAAGAACAAACCTCGACTGTCTCTCCGGGCAATACGCTGAAGTTAGAGAAAGACGATCCGCGTTTTGTATGGCCTATCCCGCAACATGAGTTGGATGCTCCAGGTGTGGATTTAATGCCTAATGAAAGCAATAAATAATGTATAAAGATAATATAGAGAAACAATGAAACTATTAATAACAGGGATCGTAGCACTGATAACGCTGGCTGTCGGATTCTGGGGATGTAATGATCTCTCCCGAACGACTTACAGCGGTTCCGACTACGTGATGTTCTCCGATACATTATCTATGTATCCGGTGCAGGACAGCGAGAAATGGTTTGAAATTCCGGTAGTAGCTACAAATATATGCGATTATGACCGTTCTTTTGGCGTAGAAGTAGACGATAAGGCTAGTAATGCAATTGAAAAAAAGCAATATGTGGTTGAATCAAATACGGTAACCATTAAAGCAGGGGAACGGGTAGCAAAGTTTCGGATGAAGGGTATTTATGAGAACATTGATAAAACGGATTCTTTGTCGGTTACGTTCAATTTGCTTGCCAAAGATGAAAATGTATGGGATTTGTACGGTACCCGTACTCGTGTTCAAATGCAAAAAGCATGTCCTTTCGAACTTAGTACATTTGAAGGCTATTGTCTATTGACTTCCTCTTTCTTTAGTGCATATATGACGAATACGGAACATCGGTTATTACAAGCGGAAAGAGACAAGACTGAAGATAATACTATAATATTACATGATTTCTTCTATAAGAATTATGATCTTAAAATTAAGTATGATCCTTCCGATCCGTTGAAACCATTTGTAGAGTTTGATGATCAAATTATAGGTAGTACGGCAGAAGCCTTCGGAACCATTTACGGTAATGGAAAGCTGATGTGTACTCAGCCTGTTGCGTACGATTCTTATTATAATGTATGCCAGAAATTTGTATTCTTATATAGCACTATTTATGTGGTGGGTAAAGGTACGGTAGGTACTTATGTGAATATTCTGGAGTGGATTAGTGATGAAGAAGCGGAGCAGTATAAAAAAGAGGAAGGACTCTAAACTATAATCGGAAATAAATATGAAAGATATAATAAAATATTATTTGCAATTGATTGTGTTGATGTTCTGTCTCTTCACGTCTGCTTGTAGTGATGATGATGAGACTGTAACACCTGTGTTTCCGGATTTGCAGAAAATAGAATGTGCAGTCGGAGATACCAAGACACTGACTTTTGAAGCTACTGATAACTGGATATTGATTTCGTCGTCGTTGTGGTGCTATTTTGAACAAGATGGTGAACAGACCTTCACTTGTTCAGGTGGTGTTGGCGAACAGACTGTCACCATTCATATTAGTGATGATGCTACGGAACTGATGAAATCCTATAAGGCGGAGTTGACAATGACGATGGCGGGAAGTCGGCAGGTAATAGCAGAAGTGACACGTCCGTCTACAGGTTATGAGTTGCATGCATTCGATGCTGAACAAACTATAGAATATACAGCGGAAAATCCTTATGTGCAAGATTATGGTGGTAAAGCATACTTTTGGGTTAGCTCAAACGCTGATTGGATTGTAGAAAGTTCGGAGAGCTTAGATTTAAGTAAAACGAATATTTCTGGAGAAGCAGGTAATAATGTGAAAATTACTCCGCTTTTGAAACAAGGTACTGAAAATCGTAAAACAGCTTGGACACAGGAACTTATTTTTAAGAATAGGAAAGGGGAAGTAATTTCAAAATTACCGGTTCATTACGATGGAATTCCTGCCGATAAAATAGAATTTAGCAATGATAATATTTATTCGAATAAGATTAAAGCTTCTGTAGATGGCGAATCATATACATTTAAGAATCAGTCTTATGAGGCTGAAGGAGTACCTTTAACAGTCATCGCCAGAAATGATGAGTATACTTATGTTTGTGTAGAATATACATCAACTATGGGACCAGAGACAGGTTGGAATGAAGAATGGAGTTTTAAGTTACTTACAGGCTTTAAAAATTGGTTGTGGATAGAGGATGATAGTGAAGGGAATTTGATGATCGCAGCAAAAAGTAATGATGGTGCTTCTCGTAGCGCATATTTGATGGTATTTCCAAATTTGGTATATGCTGAAGTCGAAAATGATTTTGAAAATAAAGTATTTTCGAAGGAAGGCATTGTAGGAGAATATAGTAATTATATTGGAGCACTTATAGAACAAGATGCATTTGTTGCTACTTCAGGACTTTCAATTATGGACTCATATACATTTAGACCGTTATATGATGGTGCTGGAAATGCAATACAGGCAGAACCCTATGCTGGCGAAATGACAGAGAATGAATTGATTGAAAAGTATGGTACTTCTAATGTTTATACAGTCTATTCGTTCACTTTAGGAATGTCTTATACTCAAATATTTGTTTTACCTAATGGATATACTGGATCTAACTTGCAAGCTACTACTATATTGAACGGAAAAAATACTGCATGGTCTGGAATTAGCTTAGAACCAGGACAGAATTCATCTGGACAAATGGGAATCAATATTTATGGTATGAATTCAGAAGCAAATGGAGATGAAATGTGTATAACGATTAAGAATGGAACAGAGCCATATGCTGTATTATTAATTGAGACACGCTATAGTGACTGATAGAGAAATATATTAATATGAAAACGAAGATATTATTTATAAGAATGTTTGTCCTTTCCTGTATGCTGTTTACTTTAGGGTTTACAGTAGGAAGTTGCTCTGACGACGACGATGCTGTACTTCAGGCAGGATATGGATATGCTCAGTTCAAACTCTATAAGAGCTGTTTGGCAGAAACGAAAGTGACGCGTGCTAGTACGAATGAACTGAACTATTTGCGTGATGCGCAAAAAATGAAGATTGTGCTCATCAACCAGGAAGACGGTACTGAAGTTGTGCAGACTGTAGGTCTTGAGGCAATGGGAGACGATAGTGAATTTGGTCTGCGAAGTGAAAAACTTCAGTTGATGGCAGGTACTTATCAGATTGTCGGGTTCTATCTATATAAGGCAGATGGGACTACACAGGATTTGAAACAAATTCTTTCCGGAGAACCGGATGAAAAGACGATTATTACTGTAATCAATGGCGGATTAGCTGTACAAGATATACATGTGAAAGTAGTTAAGCGGGGTATGGTGAAATTTACTGTGACCAAGAATTTTCTACCATCCACTCGTGCTGCATTAGGAGAGGATTATCTTTTCTCTGATATCAAGTATATTAATGTAACAGTGCAGGAGCAATTTACGAAAAAAGATACGACTTTTTCTAATGTTGCCGTAGAATATACAGAGAAACTGGATGGCAATGGAACGAAAATTTCCGTAGCCGTCAGTGATTCAATTTTTCGACTTTCTGCGGGTAAGTATAAAGTCAAGAATTATACGACTATAAAGAAGAATAAAGGTTCTTTGGAATATGGAGAGGTGAATGGGGCTGATTTTGAAGTTTCGGATAATGTGACTACAGAAGTTAAGATTCCGGTTAATTTCAGCAAAACTACTGGTAGTATCAAAGATTATCTTGTTTTGAAAGAAATTTGGGAAGCCTTGGGAGGTCCGGCAATACCTGAAAAGAACCAAAAAGGATGGCGTTATTCAGGTGTTACATATCTTTTAGGAACTAACTGGAACTTTGATAAGGATATTGATTTATGGGGCGATCAACCAGGTGTCGAATTGGATGCCAAAGGACGTGTCGTGGGACTTTCTATCGGAGCATTTGCTCCTGAAGGCGATATTCCCGAATCCTTAGGAGACTTGACGGAACTTAGAACTCTGTCATTAGGTAACCATTCCGATCAGGTAGGTGATAATATCATTGAGGAAACAATGGGACTTGAACTGACGGAAGCGCAGAAGAATTCTGTACGGAGCGATTTCTATAATAAGTTTGTAAAGAATGATATTGCATTGTACTTTTCTGAACCTATACAAGCTGCCTTGAAATGGCAGAAAGAGGGAATACCTACAACTTTCTCACCATCTGTTGTAAACGATAAGGCGAGTCGTCCTTCTTTAAAAGATGTACCGGCTAACCGATTGACCAATGGAATACATAAAATTCCAGTTACCATTGGAAATCTAAAGAACTTGCAATACTTATATATTGCCAACGGTAAATTTGAGGGATTTGAAGAAGGGACTGATCTTGGCAAATTGGAAAACTTGACAGACCTTGAAATTTACAATTGTCCGTCTATGAAGAAACTTCCGGAAGAGCTGCAACAATTACCCAACCTTCAATCATTCAATTTAGCGAGCAATCCGAATTTGGGAGATTTTCATGAGGATTTAGGTGAGTTTGTGGCTAGCGAAAATATAAGCAAAACGTTACAGATCTTCTATTTAACTTTCAATAACCTGACTGTTTTACCGGATATGTCGATGGTGAAAAAACTAGGTAAACTGGATTGTGCGTACAACAAAATTAAAACGATTGAGAAAGCATTTGGTAGAGATGTGAACTTGGTGCAATTATCAATGGACCATAATCTGATTGAAGAATTGCCACGTGATGAAAACGGTAGCTTCTGTGGATATGCCGATGTGGAGTCATTCTCTTTTGCTTATAATAAATTGAAAAAGTTCCCGAATATATTTAGCTCACAATCTGTATATGTTATGTCTTCGGTTAATTTTTCATTCAATGAGATAGATGGATTTGAAGGTGAAGAAGACGGCACATTCAAGGGCGTGAATGCCAATACGATTGCCATAGGCGGTAATAAACTGAAGAAATTCCCGACTATACTATTCAAAACCAATTCACAAGTGTCTGCTTTAGGATTGAATGGTAACGGTATAGAAGAGATTCCGAAGGGTACATTTAGTGCTTCAAAATATTCGTATATGATGAAAACGCTTGACTTGACTTATAATAAGCTGTCAAAGTTACCGGATGATTTTAATGGTAGAAATATGCCTTTCCTTTATGGAGTGGATGTAAGTAACAATCGTTTTACGGAAGTTCCTACCGGACCGATGGATGCAGCTACATTAACAGTGTATGCTGTCCGTAGTCAGCGCGATGAGAATGGTAACCGTTTGTTAAGAAAATGGCCGTCTAATATATCTTTATGTCCAAGTTTGCGACAGTTCTGCATAGGTGGAAATGATTTGCGAAAGATTACTGATACGATTTCATCGTATATTATAGTCTTTGAGATAAAGGATAATCCGAATATCTCTCTTAATCTTTCCAATGTCTGCAATATGATTAAGGCGGGAGCATATCTACTTATTTATGACCCGGAGCAGGATATTCGCGGATGTGATTATGTGAAATAAGAAACGGATAAATAATAAAAAAGAATCTATATGAAACCATTGTTTAAAATATATTTATACCTCTTTGCAGGTTTGCTCTTTATTGCAGCTTGTAATGATTCGGATGAAGAGGGGATTACTGGTTTCACCATTGATACCCAAGAAGTCACATTAGGTGCTATAGGAGGAATGGAGCCGGTTAAAGTGGCTTCAGGCACCAAATGGGTAGCAAAGGTAAACCAACCTTGGGTGAAGGTGATGCCTGCTAACGGTGTAGGAAGTACTAATTGCGAAATTGTAGTAGATTCTACACTTTCTAATGATGTGCGGCACGCTGTCGTGACATTTGTGCCGGAAGGACAACCGAAACAGGAATTGAAGATACATCAGACCGGATATGGAAAAATGATCGGACTGGATAAATATGAAGTCGAAGTTGCCAACATGGCCAACGATGATAAAAGGTATTTTGATATATCCGTGACTACGAATGTAAAGTTCAAAGTGGAGTATTCACAGGCGATAGGATCTTGGGTTACTACTAATAATAGAACACCTGATGTTTCTTTGGATTATGGAGCTCGTCCCCGTACTCTTAAAATGCGATTCAAATGGGACATGAATACTGACCCGCAAGAGAGAATAGCTTCTATAAAATTCCTTCCGGTAAACGCGGAAGATGAATTGGAAAAAGAAGTGACATTGACTGTAAAGCAGGAAGCTGCACCTGAAATAACAGATGATAGACGAGGTGATTCTATTGCTATTGTCATTGCAAGTACAAAGATGCGCTCAATGATGAATTGGGATGCCAGCGAACGTCTTGACTACTGGTTAGGGGTGACAGTTTGGGAAAGAACAGATAAAGACGTAACACCCGAAAAAATTGGACGTGTACGTTCTGTTGAATTCAGATTGCTGAATACAAAAGAAGTGTTGCCTGTTGAAATCGGTAAAATTAAGTATCTGGAGACATTGGTTATCTATGGCAATACGAACACTAGTTTACTTCCTTCTCCTTATCGTATAGGAAATGCATTGGCTGAATTAAAGTATCTGAAAAATCTGACAATAAGTGCATTGGGCATTACAACTATTGATAAAAATGAATTAAAAGAACCTTGCAAGGTTTTAAGGACTTTGGATGTAAGCGGCAATAATTTTACGAGTATTCCGTATGATTTGACTCCTACTAATTATCCGGAACTACTTAACTTAAGTTTAACGGGGAATCGTCGATATAGTTCAATTACTGATTTGAGTACTGAAACGCGCGACAATCCAGGGTTACGTATAGATGCTTCTTCTTCTTCATTTAAGAATTTATTGAAGTGGGAAAAGCTGAAATCTTTGTCATTATCATATAATTTGATTTATGGTCAACTACCAACATTTATTAATAGCTATAATGGTAGTCTTGAATATGGTGTATCTGCTTACACAGATGAGGATATCCTGAAAAACGATACATTAATGAGTGCTAGCGATGAGGTTAAAGCAAAACTAAAAACAATTCCGAAAATTTTGCCTAATGCCGAATTGTTCTCTATTAACTTGAATTTCTTGACTGGTGATGATTTGCCGGATTGGTTACTCT
>ERZ791802.2166-NODE-2166-length-12473-cov-11.442664_pt1 | contig 12473 bp, 7 predicted proteins | sample MGYA00510308_ERZ791802 | MGnify/ENA primary metagenome ERZ791802 (study PRJEB30046, sample SAMN00792028) | human gut metagenome | study: EMG produced TPA metagenomics assembly of the A metagenome-wide association study of gut microbiota in type 2...
TTTATATCCGAAATCTGCTGTTCGACGGACACTTCATGCTTCAACCGGTAAATGGTGAACAGGATATAAACCGCCACAAGAATGATAATCAGGATAAACAGCACATAAAGCACATACGCTACCGGAGTCTCCCAGAAAGAGGGAAGGATGACAATATTCAGCGTACGCTCGTTATCCACCCACACACCGTCGCTGTTTGTAGAACGTACACGAAGCACGTACTCCCCTTTCGGGAGATTCGTATATGTCACGTTACGTTGCTTGTCAGCAAACGTCCACTGTTTTTCAAATCCGTCCAGAATATAAGCGTATTGCACATTCTGCGGATTCGTATAATCGAGTGCCGCAAACTGGACTGAAAAAATATTCTCTTTGTGCGAAAGCACCAATTGCTCCATATCATCTATATCCACCCGCAACAACGATTTATCACCGGGCACAATCTCTTCATTGGTTACCATCAATTTGGAGAATACGACAGGCGGAACATAACTGCTCTTGCGGATAGAATCAGGATTGAATATAAAGACTCCGCCACTTGCTCCGAAAAGCATGCTGCCTTTCGCCGTCAACGCGGAAGCCGCCTCACTAAACCGCACCGGAAAAGTAATGCTACGCTCATCATAACTCTCAAACCGTTCACCGGACGGAACGAACTTACAGATTCCATTCTCGGTACTCATCCACAAATTCTGCTTATTATCCTCACGGATAGAAAGCAGCACGTCCGAAGGAAGCCCGTCCTGCACCGAGTAAGACTTGAACGTCCCGTGGCCGTCCTCACTGATAGATACCAGTTTGTTGAGCCCGCCACCAAAAGTAGCCAGATAAAGCTCCTTATTCTTTGTGGGGATAATCCAGTGCACATCATTGTTACTCAGGCTTTGCGTATCGTTCGGCATACGGGAGAAATGGTAGAACTGTACATCTTCCGGCTTCTTGAAATTCTCGTCAAAGGCTACGGCTCCCGTAGTCGTCCCCACCCACAGGCGACCGTTATTGTCGGAAGTGATAAAACGGGCCTTGTAGCAGGGGTCGATAGGATACCCTTTCAGATTGTTACGGTGATTGATAAACATGACCTTTCCGTCCTCATTCTCCGTGAGATAATTAATACCGCTGCCAAAGGTAGCCGCCCAAATCCGTCCGTTATGATCTTCGTACACACAATACACATTGTTATCGCTCAAACTGTACATATCATCCTCATGATGAAGATAGCGGGTCAGCTTGTACGACATTCCCGAAGAAGAGGTTGACTCGGCACGGACAAGTCCGTCTCCTTTGGTAGCAATCCAGATAATCCCTTTCGAATCCTGAATGACAAAATAGGCTGTCCCCGTCATCGGAGTACCGGTAGTAGAGACAACGCCGCTTTCCGTCAGATACCCCTTATACGTTCTGTCAGCATCATACAAACGGAGCAGGCCGTCCTTCACGCCTACCCACAGATTGCCCAGATTATCTTCACAGAGGGCACGTATTTCATTATGAAGCGATTCATATTCCTGCGGCACGGGAGTCATCATCGAAAAAGGTACATTGCGATAAGTCACCTTTTCCAAGCCTTTGGAATGGGTGCACATCCACAGATTTCCCTGTTTGTCGGAGAAAGCCGAGTGAATCTTATTGGAGAAACGCCAGTCACGGCTGCCCAACCCGTTATAAAAAGGAACCAGCCGCTTCTTCTGAGGGTCAAAATAAGAGAATCCGCCCCCATACGGATGTACCCACAGATAGCCATTCACATCTTCATGGATATGGAAGGCCGGACGCGAACGTTCGGGATTGCTATATTCGATAAGAATCCGCTCGCGTGTCACCACTCCGGTGGCAGGATTGAAATGAGCCACCACGCCCGGTTCTTCCTGCTCGAACCACACTTCCGAGGAGCGGTCTACATAAGCGGAAAGAATCGGCTTCGCAGGCAACTCCCTGCATGTCAGGAATGAATAATGTACCGATGCCTTCGTTCTCAGATTATAGGTAAAGAAACCGTCCGAGTCCGTAGTAACGACCGACATATCCGGTGAAACCATATGAATGGAAGTGATTCGTCCTTTTGTCGGAAGTTCGAGCAACGTAAATTCTCCGCTTCCTTTCTGATACGACCAGATACGGCCATGATCCGAAGCGAAACAGATATCTTCATCACGCTCCTGTACGGCATAGAAAGCCTGGTTCATGCCGCCGAACTTTCCCTTAGTCTCCGTAAAATAAGAAACAGGCTCTTTTTCTCCGGGACGAATCATACCGAGTCCGTTGTCTGTCAGCAGCCAGTCGTTGCCTGCATTATCCTGATGAACTTTGAAAACATGCAAGGAAGGGAATAATTCCGTTTTACTGGAATAAATATCCCATGTCAGACGATTGTTCTCGTCCGGATGGGTAAGGATACGGATCGCTCCGTCATTTTCAGTCAGCAACCACACTGTTCCGTCCGGCATCACTTCGACGGTATGTACATTGAATGCACTCCCCTCTTCTCCCGCGGCAGGCACTTGTTCAAAAGTCTCCGTTTTCGGGTCGAAACGATGTACACGGTTATCATAGGTCAACAGCCAGAGAAAACCGTAACGATCTTCGTACATACGGTCTACACGGTTGTTTGTCAGACTGATGTAATTCCCCTGACGTGCCTTGTATGTCTTGAACGTGTATCCGTTGAAACGGTTAATTCCATCCCAAGTGGCAAACCAAAGGTTATCTTTATGATCCTGCAAGATGTTCATCACCGTATTTTGTGATAATCCGTCTTCAGTAGAATAATGGGTAAAAAAACAATGTTGCTGCGCATGTGTCATGAACACGACAGCCAGCAATAGAATCACTGAAATTAAGGTTTTCTTCTTCATATTACGCGGTTCTGTGGCGTAAAGATAGAAAAATCAAATCGAATCTACGCATAAACTTTATAAAATCCAAACCGAACATATTATATTAGTCCCGAAAATCCAAACCAAAAGAGAGGGAACTAAAAATTGTACCAGCGTACTTATTCTCTCTACAGCTTTAATAAAAGTTTCTGTATGAGTATCTCATGCTATATTACGGAAAATGAGTATCTTTGGAAATTAATTAATATGCGCAATGGAAATAGATAACCTTGAAGATATAAAGGAGCGGATAGCCCAAACCGAAAATGAGCAGGTGGAATTTAAAGAAACTACTGGACAACTGGAGCGTGGTATGGAAACACTTTGTGCTTTCCTCAACGCAGAAGGCGGAACGGTCTTATTCGGTATTACTGATAAAGGCAAAATAATTGGACAGGAAGTGGCAGATACGACCAAAAGAAGTATTGCAGATGCAATCAACAGACTGGAACCAACGGCAATTGTACAAGTATCATATATATCCATTCCCGATAACAATAAAAAGGTAGTAGTTCTTCATGTTGAAGAGTCAAGGTTGAATCGCCCGTTTTGCTATAAAGGACGTCCGTATTACCGGGTGGAAAGTGTAACCACTACTATGCCGCAATCGGTATATAATGAATTACTAATGCTACGCGATGGAGCAAAACATCGTTGGGAAGTATTCGGGAATCCAGACTTCACATTGCAGGACATAGACGAGAACGAAGTACTGAAAACGGTAAGGTTGGGTATAGAATATGGCCGCCTACCTGAAAATACCGGTAATAACATACCTGTCATTCTTGAAAAATTCGGATTGTTAAAGAATGGCATATTAAACCATGCGGCAGCCGTACTATTTGCCAACCGGGAAATGGTGGAATACCCCCAGTGCCTTTTGAGGTTGGCCCGTTTCAGAGGTACGGACAAAATGGTCTTTATAGACAATCAGCGCATACAGGGTAATCTGTTTACGCTATTAGATGCGGCTATGGCCTTTATTTTCAAGCATCTTTCATTATCCGGCATAACAGAAGAGCTGGAACGAGAGGAACATCTGACCATACCTTATAAAGCAATACGCGAAGGGGTAGTCAATAGCTTATGTCACAGAATTTACCGTACTGTTGGTGGTTCGGTAGGCATTGCCATCTACGATGACCGTGTGGAAATAGAAAACCCCGGCACGTTTCCGCGTGATTGGGATATGGAAAAGATGAAGTCCGAACATTGTTCCGAACCTCAAAATCCGCTAATCGCCAATGTCCTCTACAAGCGTAAGTTGCTAGAAAATTGGGGGCGAGGTATCAGCCTGATGACAGAAGAATGCAAAAAAGCCGGATTACCCGAACCCGAATACAAGTTAGGCGGTGGTTTTGTAGTACTTGTGTTCCGGTTCGCCAAGTCTGACCCGACAAGTACCCGACAAGTACCCGACAAGCACCCGACAAGTACCCGACAAGTGGAATCGCTTATTAGATTGATTGGTAAAAATCTATATTCGGTAAAGGAAATGATGGGAATGACGCAATTGAAGGACAGGGAAAACTTTTTGAATAATTATTTGAACCCTTCCATTGATGCAGGGTGGGTAGAGCCATTGTATCCTCACCAGCCTAAGCACCCTAAACAGAAATACCGTCTCACAGAAAAGGGAAAAAAGTACCTTTGCGATATTTTAAATTAATATAGTCATGATACATACTGTACCTAATCCCAAAATGACTGTCCACGAAGTTGAAAAGTTTCGTGATAACCTCTGTAAATGTATATCCGGCAAACTCACACTCAAAGAGAAAAAGGCAATAGAAGCCAGAATACAGAGAATAAACCGTGTTGCTAAAAGAATAATAGCTAACAACGGTGGCAAAAATCCAATTCTTGGATATTAATAATATTTCTTATAGAAAAAACACCCTTTAGGATTCATCAACTGATGAGAAAAAGCGGTACACAGCTTTGGATTGCCTACTTCACAACGGCTTTGGAAAACGTCTTCTCCATAACTGTACCACCCAATTGGTTATTCGGGAAGCCAAAGATTCGTCCAAGCTTGATATAACGGCTCTTTCGATTTCATGAACCCGTTCCAATTCCATGTCAAGCACTTCCGAGATCTTCTCTAATTCGGTTATTTTCCTTTGTAGATGGTCTATTTTCATCTTCTGCACTTTTATGGCTTCACGATACATATCGTTCATAGTAGTCTGATTATAACAAAACATTTCCAAATCATCCAAATAATCTACCGAAATACGACATGTCTTTCGCCAGACCAAGTATTCTTCAAGTATCTTACCATTTACCCAAACTTCGTCCTCTCTTTTACGAGTTCCTTCAAATTTCTCCAATTCTACCCACAGACGAATGGTTTCTTTCTTAACTCCATACTTTTGGGCAGCCGCTTCCAAACTAATCATTTCTGACATAGTGTTTGTTTTTAAGTGTTTAACAATAAAGAGTAAATAACAGTATATTGAATGATAGAAGAAGCATTCATGCTTTCAGATTCCCAATCGGCGGGCTATGGTGGTAGGGTCATTCCACGGGAAACGAAAGACCGACCGGATATAAGAAAGGCATGAATGCTGTTGTATCATATATCCACTTTCGAGGCCTTAGCAAACCTTTGCAAAAGATAATGATAACAACAGACACCCACGCCAATCGTTTATATATAACACATCTTTAAGCGATATGTTGATACATAGCCATTCACGTGGAGTATCTGTCGTATCATCTCTCTTTGCATGAAAAGTGCTAAGTTTTCGAAAGTGAGAGATAATACGTCTTTACTCCGTTTAGAAATAAAAACCGCTTTCTGCCTATTCCATTTCGCTGATGGGCAGAAAGCGTGCGACAAAGATAGACATATTTTTTTAATACAAGAATAATACAGAGTAGAAATATGGAAATAGATATGAGAAGTTTTGTATTAGTCCGACTAAGCATTCATTCAAAGTTAGTTCAACAAGTATTAGGTTTCCTTATTAGCCACAGTTATTACTCTATTGATTTTTCAGAATGTTGTAAACGATATTACGGTCGAGTGTACGATAACTCCACATTTGTTCTTGCGCCTCTTTCAGATACCATGCACGGGCTTCCGGATTACTCACTTGCATAATTCTCTTATAATGAGACCACGACAATATTCGCCACGATGTAGCGAATATTTCGGGAAAAGTGATGTAGAACTGACGATAATAATACAAAGAGCCTACAGAGAACCCCTTTCCAAACTCCGATGTCAATGCTTTGGAGATAATAGTTTGAGCTAATCAGTCAACGTCTTACATCCAACAACTTATTCCCCTCTTCTATCGGATTCCAACCATCATCCCCTGCCAGAACTGTTTTCATCTCATATCCTTTTAAATTCTTCAACTGACGGGAGAAAGCGACACGCGCTTTGGGGTTGGCTCCTTCGCCACGGCTTTCGTATTCGGCGTAAAAGGCAGTTTTCTCGTTTTCCTTTTTTCCCCAGTTGTTCCATCCTTCGGGAAGAATATGTCTGCCCAGTTCGCAACGGATAAATACGGCTTGCGCATATGGACGCCAGGGACGGGACAGATATACTTTCGTGGCTTCCGGTTCAGCGGTGAGCTTGCAGTCGTAAAAGACATAGCCGTATTTTTTTCCTTTGTCGGTAGAAGGGGCGGTCACATAGCCGTCACGCTTGCTATGGATATGGCAACGGTTGAAGACAGCGGTAGACCAGCCGAAGATAAAATCAACGGTTCCTTCGATGTAGCAGTCTTCGTAATATTGGCGGCTCTGTTTGCTGTAAGTGTAGAGGGTGTCTTGGAAACCTAAGAAGCGGCAGTTCTTGAAGAATGCACGGTCGGCAGAAACGAAGCAGGCGACGGCTTGTCCTACGGGGCCGGACGAGTTCTCGAATGTGATATTCTCCGCATAGAAGTCCGGAGCGTAGATATAGCAACTGGATGAACCGGAAGTTCCCATGTTTTCGCCGAATACATTTTTCTTACTGGCGAAATCATCATTAGTCAGCACTGCACCGTCTTCTCCAATCAAGGAGATATTAATCTTGCTTTCAGGGATGATTATCTTTTCTTTGTAAGTGCCTTTGCGGACAAGAATCGTGGTACGGATATTTTTACGGAAGTCGGGGACGGCATTGATTGCTTCCTGTACGGTGAAGAAATCACCGCTACCGTCTTGCGCCACTACATAATCGTAATGACGGATATATTTTGCCAGTTCGGGGATTTCCCTGCCGATAGCATCAACAGCCAGGCCTGCGATGGTTCGTGCTCCGTAGACATTCAAGTGGGTATTGTCTTCACGGCCTTTCGGAAAAGCGGGAACCTGATTGGGTTCGACGAACATGAAGAGTTTCTTTGATTCTACCGGCCCGAGCCCTTCCACCAGGTCATGCGTTATTTTATTCATATCAATAAATACGACTCCAAGCTCCTTTGCCACATTGCGCGGAGAATCCAGATAAGCTCCATGAGTGTCGAACAAGACCGTCCCTTCTTTGGGTTGCTCTTTTTCCCCGGGTGTGCGGCGGACATCTTTAGCGATGGAAGCATCTTGCGGTTGAACGAAATTACGACGGACGATGGAATTGAACAATACAGGGATGCCGCCTTTGGCGCGGGTTTCGTTTACATAGCGGCGGAGATTGTCGTCGAAAGTGGTTCCCGGCTCGGTGTGGCGGGTGGAATCCGCCTTTTCATCGTTGTGTCCGAACTGGATAAAGACATAGTCGCCTTTCTTCACTTTGGAGATGACTTTTGCCCAACGTCCTTCGGAAATAAAGCTTTTGGAACTGCGTCCGTTGGCGGCATGGTTATCTATCTTTATGTCTTCGGAGAAAAATCCGGGAAGTACCATTCCCCAACCGCGTTCAGGATTTCCACCATCCAATTTCTTGTTGGCCATAGTCGAATCCCCTATCATAAAGATAGTTACGGCAGGTTTGTCCGCACGAAATGCAGAGCAAAAGATAAAGGCAACCGCCAACAACAGTACTAATTTACTTCTATTTTCTTTCATTTTCTCTATACTACTCCCTATAATAAAAAATCATTTTTCTCTTTCACCTATCACCGGCATCCTTCAAACGCCCTATTCATCGAGGTTTCAAGCGGTGATAGGTTGTTTTTCAACCTATCACCCAACCTATCACCTATCACCGCTTCCCGACCTTCTTTATTTCTTCATTTCTTTATTTTTTCATTCTCAAACGCTACCGGAAGTAACATTTCTCCCGTTTCCAAGTTTGCTTATCCTTAACAGAAGAAAGTGTTCAATGCCTTGAAACAAAGTGTTTCGAGCCTTGAAACACTTTGTTTCAAGCAGGGAAACTATTAGTTTCAAGCGTCTGAAACTTTAGTTTCCTACTGATGAAACTCTAGTTTCAAGCAATAGAAACTTTAGTTTCAAGCCTATGAAACTCCGGTTTCAAGTAATGGAAACAACAGTTTCAAGCAATAGAAACAAAAGTTCCAAGTAACGATACTGATGGTTCAAGGCAGGAAACAACTATTTCGCACCGTAGAACCTGTCAAAAGCGCTAATGTTTCTACTTATAAGGATACCAGTTGCTACTTTCCTTAAAGATATTCTCCGGTGTGTACCTCAATGCTTCCTTTTTTGTGAGCTGTTTCCCCCATGTGACACGCCCGGAAATCTCTGCGCCGTCACCTGTATTTCCAAATTCGGCATAACGGGCTGTCTTTTCATTCTCCGGATTCTTCCAGTTATGCCATCCTTCGGGGCGGATATGGTTGCCAAAATCACAGTTAATGAACACCGTAGCGGCGTAAGGACGCCAGGGACGACCTAAATATACCTTTTTCACTCCCGGAGCAGCAGTCAGTTTGCAGTTCTTAAAGACATAGCCGAATTCTTCATTTTGAGGAGTTGAAGCGGCAGTGATGTACGAATCACGCTTGCTGTGCAGTTCGCAATATTCAAAAAGTGCGGTAGAAGGGCCGAAAATAAAGTCGGTAGTACCTTCTATATAGCAGTTGGTAAATAAAAGGCGGGCACCTTCCGCACCTGTATAGATAGTATCCTGATTGCCGAGGAAGCGGCAGTTTACAAACATCAGGCGGTCACCTTCGGTGTGAAGGGCTACTGCCTGTCCCAAAGGAGCGGCATTGTTCTCAATCGTCAGGTCTTTGAAAGTGATGTCATTGCCTTCCACCTTGACGGTATAGGTGCGGAATGTTCCCATTTTGTTGATATTGGCATGGTCATCGTACGTGATAATCGTCTTTTCTGCATCTTCGCCTACCAACTGTACGTTCTTCACCCAAGAGGGAATCACCAGTTTTTCTTTGTACGTACCGTTCTTTATATAGATAGTCACCGTGTAGTCCATAAAAGCGCGGACAGCTTCCACTGCTTCCTGAATATTGCGGTAATCTCCTGTCCCGTCACGTGTGACGACTAACGTGTCTTTGCGTTGCTGTTGTTGCGAAAAGACCGATGTTCCTGCTGTGCCCAACAGGAGAAACACCATCATTCCTTTAAAAATAGTCCTTTTCATCGGTAGAAATTACTTTTGTAAGCGTTCGTATTCCAAGCTCGCCATGATAAAAGGCCCTACTGCTTTGGGGTCATTATTACGGATCGTTTCATTGATATAATAATCATAATCACCCGAACGGTAAACCTTTCCGCCCAGTCCGGCTACGGCACAGGCGTTGGTAATGGTAACCAATCCGTCTTTATCCACTTCGATAAAATTCTCCAGGAAACCTTTGTAGCCTTTCAGTGCCACATCGAGATACGATTTATCAATATATCCCAGGCGCACTGCCTTGAATAAGGAATAAATAAACATGGCAGAACAGGATGATTCGAGATAATTACCTTTTTCGCCACTCTTGTCGAGCACCTGATACCATCCGCCCGTCTTCGGGTCTTGCAGTTTCTTCACTTGAACGGCAATATTATCCAGGATAGCGAGCAGTGAATCTCTTCCGGCTTCATGCTTCGGGATAAATTCCAGTGCGTCTACCAAAGCCATGGCATACCAACCCATAGCACGTCCCCAACTGTGTTTGGACTGTCCGGTCACCGGGTCTGCCCAGCGTTCAGTGCGGCTTACGTCGGCTGCATGACGGTAAAGACCGTTTTTGGGGTCGTATGTATGACGGGCACAAGTGACAAACTGATTGATAACATCCGCATAGTCCTGCGGAAGATTGTTGCGGAACGCATATTCCGCATAGAAAGGAGCACCCATATAAAGTCCGTCCAGCCACATCTGATGGGGATAAATCTTCTTGTGCCAGAAACCGCCGTCCTCATTGCGGGGCTGTCCTTCAAACTGGCTGTAAAGCAAATCAAGGGCTTTCTTATATTTAGGATGCTTCGTCTGTTCGTAGATACGGAAAAGAATCTTTCCCGAGTTGATGCGGTCGAGACTGTAATCGGTTAATTTATAAGCGATAATCGAACCGTCTTCGTGTACCATCGTATCTGCGTACGCAATGGCATAATCGCGAATTTTCTTGTCGCCATACGTGTCATAAACGTCGAGCATGGCTCCCAGTTCCAGTCCGTGGCAATAATCCCACTTCAACTTCGGCTGGAAATCGAGCTGCCAGGATTCAGGATAGCGTATCATCTCCGATTCAGTCATCCGTATAGACCAGGGCAGCTTGCTGTCCACCTGCTGTGGGGATGCCGGAAGGGCGATTATGACCAGTAGAGCCAATATAAAAAATTTAGAAAAGAGGGTTCGTCTCATGGTTTGTTATTTTAAGGATTAAACATACGAGTCTTTCACGGTACGAAAGTAGTGCTTTTCCTCCAAAGCCGGTTGGATTTTTTAATCAAGTAGGTGCATTTTTTGTTTTTCGTGCACGGAAACGACTAATTTTGTGCACGCAAACGTCAAAAATGTCCATTTTTGATGCAATATCTGATAAATTAAGAGTTTCGTTTTGGAAGAAAGCAAAAAAGGTCTTACTTTTGGCACGGTTTACAACTAATACCCTCTGGGGAAACACAGGTAATTTATCATTAAAACAGAGAAAAAATAGAACAGAATGGAAGAAGTATTCAAGTACATTATCGGTCTCGGGGCGGCAGTGATGATGCCGGTCATTTTCACAATTTTAGGAGTATGTATCGGAATTAAATTTGCTAAAGCGCTGAAAAGCGGTTTATTAGTAGGTGTCGGTTTCGTCGGATTGTCGGTAGTGACAGCGTTGCTTACCAGCAGCCTGGGCCCTGCACTAAGTAAAATGGTAGAAATCTACGGATTGGAACTGGGTATTTTCGACATGGGTTGGCCGTCTGCGGCAGCAGTAGCCTACAATACTTCGGTCGGTGCTTTCATTATCCCGGTTTGCCTGGGTGTCAACATCCTTATGTTGGTTACCAAGACAACACGTACTGTCAATATCGACCTTTGGAACTATTGGCACTTCGCATTTATCGGAGCCATCGTTTATTTTGCTTCCGACAATATCTATTGGGGATTCTTCGCTGCCATCATCTGCTACATCATTACGCTGGTAATGGCTGATATGACTGCTCCCGCTTTCCAGAAGTTCTATGATAAAATGGACGGTATCTCTATTCCCCAACCGTTCTGCCAAAGTTTTGTTCCGTTCGCTATTGTTATCAACAAACTGCTCGATATGATTCCGGGATTCGACAAACTGAATATCGACTCGGAAGGTATGAAGAAGAAATTCGGTCTGATGGGAGAGCCGTTGTTCCTGGGTATCGTGATTGGTTGCGCTATCGGGGCATTGGGCTGCGGAAGCTGGAAAGAAGTGGTAGACAGTATTCCGGGCATTCTCGGACTGGGTATCAAGATGGGTGCGGTAATGGAATTGATTCCCCGTATCACGAGTCTTTTCATCGAAGGCTTGAAACCTATCTCTGACGCTACCCGCGAACTTATCGCTAAAAAATATAAGAGTAACACAGGTTTGAGCATTGGTATGAGCCCCGCACTGGTAATCGGTCATCCGACTACGCTGGTGGTTTCACTGCTTCTGATTCCTGTCACTATTTTCCTCGCAGTTATCCTTCCGGGCAACCGTTTCTTACCGCTGGCATCCCTGGCAGGTATGTTCTACTTGTTCCCGATGATTCTGCCTATTACAAAAGGTAACGTGGTGAAATCATTCATTATCGGCTTGGTAGCATTAATCGTAGGTCTGTATTTCGTGACAGAACTTGCCGGATTCTTCACACTAGCTGCCAAAGACGTATATGCCGCTACGGGCGACCCGACGGTGAATATTCCTGCAGGCTTTGAAGGCGGCGCACTCGACTTTGCTTCCAGTCTTTTCTGCTGGGGTATTTTCCACCTGACTTACAGCCTGAAGATTATCGGCCCTGCCATCCTCGTAGTTCTCGCGCTCGGAATGGCTATCTACAACCGTATCCGCATGACTAGAAATGATGCCAAGGCTGCATTGAACAGTAATAAGGAATAAGTAGAAAACTCGTAACTGACAATAAGTAGTATATAATATATAATCCAAATAAAAATTCGAAAGATGAAAAAATTAGCAATTGCAATGATGTTGGGTATCGCAGCTATGTCTGCTTCTGCCCAGGTGAATTACAAGATGCAAGTGGCTTGCAGTCCGCAAGACGTGAAAACGT
>ERZ791802.2167-NODE-2167-length-12467-cov-3.935949_pt1 | contig 12467 bp, 9 predicted proteins | sample MGYA00510308_ERZ791802 | MGnify/ENA primary metagenome ERZ791802 (study PRJEB30046, sample SAMN00792028) | human gut metagenome | study: EMG produced TPA metagenomics assembly of the A metagenome-wide association study of gut microbiota in type 2...
ACGATACCGGGGATTATTATCTGAACAACGTACTTATCAAAGACTTGAGCGAAACCAAAGCCGCCGAATACCGGAACCGTATGATCGGCTTTATTTTCCAGTCATTCAACTTAATTTCCTTCAAAGACGCCGTAGAAAACGTTGCACTTCCTTTATTCTATCAAGGGATCAGCCGAAAGAAACGAAATGCACTTGCACTGGAATATCTCGACCGATTGGGACTGAAAGACTGGGCACACCATATGCCCAACGAAATGAGCGGCGGTCAGAAACAACGTGTAGCTATCGCCCGAGCACTCATCACCCAACCGCAAATTATCCTGGCCGACGAACCGACGGGAGCATTGGACAGCAAAACTTCAGTAGAAGTGATGCAAATCCTGAAAGACCTGCATAAAATGGGAATGACGATTGTAGTGGTCACCCATGAAAGCGGAGTGGCCAACCAGACCGATAAAATCATCCACATCAAAGACGGTATCATTGAACGAATTGAAGACAACATCGATCACGACGCTTCTCCTTTCGGCAAAAACGGTATCATGAAATAAATCAAAATATACTACTATACAAACGATATCATGATTGACATCTGGCAAGAAATTTATAGTACTATCAAACGCAATAAGCTGAGGACCTTCCTTACAGGATTTGCCGTAGCATGGGGAATATTCATGCTTATCGTCCTATTGGGTGCAGGCAACGGACTGATTCATGCATTCGAGCAATCGGCTTCGGAACGGGCGATGAACTCTATCAAGATTTTCCCGGGTTGGACAAGTAAATCCTACGATGGATTGAAAGAAGGAAGACGGGTGCAACTGGACAATAAAGACGTAGACGCTACCAACCGGTATTTCCCGGATCATGTCATCAATACCGGTGGAACGGTATGGCAAGGAGGCGTAAATCTTAGTTTCGGGCAAGAGTATGTAAGCCTGAGTCTTTCCGGTGTATATCCCAATCATACGGAAGTAGAAGTTGTAAAACTCTTCAAAGGACGTTTCATCAACGAGATTGATATCAGGGAACGACGCAAAGTGATCGTGCTCCATAAGAAGACTGCTGAAATCTTATTCGACAAGACCCATACCGATCCTATCGGACAGTTTGTCAATGCCGGCAATGTGGTTTATCAAGTGGTTGGACTTTATAACGACAAGGGAGACAGCGGAGACAGCGACGCCTACATTCCTTTCAGTACTCTGCAAACCATTTATAATAAGGGTGACAAACTGAATAACCTCATCATGACTACCAAAAATTTGGAAACAATAGAAGCCAATGAGAAGTTTGAAACCTACTACCGCAAAGTTTTGGGAGCCAATCATCGTTTTGACCCGACCGACCATAGTGCAATTTGGATATGGAACCGATTTACCAATTATCTACAACAACAGCAGGGGTCGGCCATGCTCCGTATAGCGATTTGGGTTATCGGTATTTTTACATTACTAAGCGGAATTGTCGGAGTTTCCAATATCATGTTGATTACGGTAAAAGAACGTACCCGCGAATTTGGTATCCGCAAAGCACTCGGCGCCAAACCGCTTTCTATTCTTTGGCTGATTATCGTTGAGAGTGTCACTATTACCACAATATTCGGATATATAGGCATGGTGGCCGGTATCGGAGCAACCGAATGGATGAACAACGCTTTCGGCAATCAGACAATGGATACCGGAATGTGGACAGAAACGGTTTTTCTGAATCCTACTGTCGACATCAGAATCGCCATACAAGCTACACTCACATTAATAATAGCTGGAACATTAGCCGGATTGTTCCCTGCCCGGAAAGCAGTCAGTATCCGGCCGATCGAAGCACTTAGAGCAGATTAAGATTATGAGAATAGACATAGATACTTGTGAGGAAATCCTCATCACTATCACAAGAAATAAGACAAGAAGTCTGCTGACTGCATTCGGTGTGTTCTGGGGAATTTTTATGCTTGTAGCCCTTATTGGCGGCGGACAGGGACTGGAATATATGCTAAAAAAGAACTTTGAAGGATTTGCGACTAACTCCGGTTTCCTAGCTTCACAAAGGACAGGAGAAGCGTATAAAGGTTTTCGCAAAGGAAGGTGGTGGAATCTGGAATCTACAGATATCGAACGCCTTCGTTCGCAGGTCAAAGAAGTGGAAGTCATTACCCCCTCCGTTGCACGTTGGGGATCTAAAGCTGTATACGAAGATAAGAAATATGATTGCAGTGTAAAAGGACTATACCCCGATTATCTCCACATCGAATCACAGGAAATGGCGTATGGACGGTTTATCAATGAAGTTGATATACGCGAAGCGCGAAAAGTTTGTGTGATCGGCAAACGAATTTATGAAAGCCTTTTCAAACCGGGAGAGAACCCGTGCGGCAAATACGTGAGAGTAGACGGGATTTATTATCAGGTGATCGGGATGTCTTCTTCCGAAGGAGATATGAATATACAAGGAAGAGCTTCGGAAGCCGTCACTCTACCTTTCACCACCATGCAACAGGCTTATAATCTGGGAGGGCAGATTGATGTAGTATGCTTCACAGCCAAACAAGGTGTCAAGGTGTCTGAACTGCAACCGAAAATGGAACAGATTATCAAAGCTGCCCATTATATCGCCCCTAACGACAAACAAGCAGTTATGTATCTGAATGCCGAAGCGATGTTTTCTATGGTAGACAACTTATTCAACGGCATTAATATATTGGTCTGGATGGTAGGATTAGGAACGTTACTGGCAGGTGCTATCGGTGTATCCAATATCATGATGGTGACCGTAAAGGAACGCACGACCGAAATTGGTATCCGCCGGGCTATCGGAGCACGTCCGAAAGATATCCTGCAACAGATTCTATCGGAAAGTATGGTGCTCACCACGATTGCCGGAATGTTCGGGATTTCTTTTGCCGTAATGATATTGCAAGTAGCAGATATGCTAGCCAGTTCAAACGGAGGAGACAGCCATTTTCAAGTCAGCTTCGGATTAGCGGTCGGCACTTGCGCACTTCTGGCTGCATTGGGGATGTTAGCCGGCCTGGCACCTGCTTATCGGGCAATGGCTATCAAGCCGATTGAAGCAATCAGAGATGAGTAGAAGTTGAGTATTGAGAAGGAAGAGTTGAAAGTTGAATAAAGAATTAAAAATTAAACATATATAATCAAGATGAAAAAGTATCTGAAAATCGTATTATTGGTAATTGTTGCCATAATCCTCGTCGGAACGTTCGTATTCCTTTATCAGAAGTCGCGCCCGAAGGTTGTTGTCTACGAAACCCTCAAGCCGGAAGTGACTGATCTGCAAAAGACCACCGTAGCTACCGGAAAAGTAGAACCAAGAGATGAAATTCTAATCAAGCCCCAGATCTCGGGTATTATTGACGAAGTATACAAGGAGGCAGGACAAGCAGTGAGGAAAGGTGAGGTGATAGCCAAGGTAAAGGTTATCCCCGAACTCGGACAGTTAAACTCGGCAGAAAGCCGTGTCCGTCTGGCGGAGATTAATGCAACACAGGCGGAAACGGATTTTTCCCGCGTGAAGAAACTGTATGAGGACCAACTAATCAGCCGGGAAGAATATGAGAAAAGTGAAGTAGCCGTCAAACAGGCACGCGAAGAAAAGCAGACTGCCAAAGATAACCTGGAAATCGTAAAAGAAGGTATTACCAAAAACAGTGCTTCATTCAGCAGTACCATGATTCGTTCTACTATCGACGGACTGATTCTGGACGTACCGGTAAAAGCCGGAAACTCGGTGATCATGAGTAACACCTTCAATGACGGAACAACTATTGCTACGGTAGCCAACATGAATGATTTGATTTTCCGTGGTAATATTGATGAAACAGAAGTAGGCCGCATCCATGAAGGTATGCCGCTTAAGTTGACTATCGGAGCTTTACAAAATCTGACATTCAACGCGATATTGGAATATATATCTCCTAAAGGAGTAGAGACTAACGGAGCTAACCAGTTTGAAATTAAAGCTGCTATTTCAGTTCCGGACTCCGTACAGGTTCGTTCCGGTTATTCGGCGAATGCGGAAATTGTATTGCAGCGTGCCAATAAGGTACTGGCAGTACCCGAAAGCACCGTTGAATTTAAAGGTGATTCTACATTTGTATATATCATGACTGATTCCGTACCCGAACAGAAATTCCAACGTACACAAGTGACCACAGGAATGAGTAATGGTATCAAAATTGAGATTAAGAAAGGGGTGACTGCCAATGACAAAATTCGCGGCGCCGAGAAAAAAGACAAATAATTCATTTTCTATGAAAACAATCTATAAAACCATAGCTATCTTTCTACTCGCCGGAACAGGAGTAGATTCCGCACAGGCACAGAACGGTTCTTCGCAAACCTGGACGTTGCGGCAATGTATTGATTATGCTATCGAGCATAACATCAATATTCGCCAGACAGCTAATGAAGCAGAACAAAATAAAGTGGACGTAAATACAGCCAAATGGGCACGCCTCCCGAATCTAAGCGGAAGTGCGAGTCAGAATTGGAGTTGGGGACGTAGTGCCTCGCCGGTAGATAACTCCTACAGTGATATCAACAGCGCGAATACGAGCCTCAGCTTAGGGACCAATGTACCGATTTTTACAGGTTTACAGTTATCAAATCAATATTCATTAGCCAAGTTGAATCTTAGGGCCGCTATCGAGGACCTGAACAAAGCTAAAGAAGATATAGCCATCAACGTTACCTCTGCTTATCTGCAAGTTCTATTTAACCTAGAGTTAAGCAAAGTCGCCTTTAATCAGACGAACTTGAGCAAAGATCAGTTGAAACGCATCAAAGGACTCTTCGAAGTAGGTAAAGCCTCACCATCGGAAGTGGCTGAAGCACAAGCACGTGTGGCACAAGATGAAATGACTTCCGTACAAGCGGACAATACATATAAATTATCATTGCTAGACCTCAGCCAACTGCTTGAGTTACCGACTCCCGAAGGTTTCATTCTCGAAAATCCGAAAGAAGAACTGGAATTCGAAGCGCTAACTCCGCCGGATGATATATATACACAAGCGCTTGCCTACAAACCTAGCATTAAAGCAGCGGAATATCGCTTGCAAGGTAGTCAGAAGAACATCCGTATCGCTCAAAGTAATTTTTATCCGCAATTATCTTTCAGTGCCGGACTCGGAAGTAACTATTATACAGTGAGTGGTAAATCAGAGGGAAGTTTCAGCAGCCAGATGAAAAATAACCTCAACAAATATATCGGATTTAATCTTAGTGTCCCTATCTTTAACCGTTTCGCTACACGAAACCGTGTACGAACCGCCCGGTTACAACAAGCAAATCTCAGTTTGCAACTAGATAATACCAAAAAGATTCTTTACAAAGAAATCCAACAAGCCTGGTACAATGCTCTGGCAGCAGAAAGTAAATATAACTCCAGTGAAGTGGCAGTGAAAGCCAATGAAGAATCTTTCCGGTTAATGAGCGAGAAATTCAATAACGGTAAAGCAACTTTCGTGGAATATAATGAGTCAAAGTTGAATCTGACTAAAGCACTCTCTGACAAGTTACAGGCTAAATATGATTATCTGTTCCGTACTAAAATTCTGGATTTCTATAAAGGAGAAATCATAGAATAGAAAACGCCATTGAGTTTTTTACAAGAAATACTTCAAACATATCCGCCGGTTCATTCGTTACTATAGAAAGAACCAACGGATATGAAACACTTTATCATCGCAGCAGAAATTTATCTTGCAGGAGGATGTTTCTGGGGAACAGAACATTTCCTAAAACAAATCAGAGGAGTAGAAAGTACCGAGGTAGGCTATGCCAACAGTATTATCAACCAGCCGACCTATCAACAGGTATGTTCGGGAGAAACCAATGCAGCTGAAACGGTGAAAGTAGTCTATGACCCCGAAACAGTTAATTTAAGTCTGCTTCTTGATCTGTATTTTAAAACGATTGATCCTACCAGCCTCAACCGGCAGGGAAATGATCGCGGTACGCAATATAGAACGGGGATTTATTATACTAATAAAGCGGATATCGCTATTATCAATCAGGCTGTCCGGGCATTAGCGGATCAATATAAAAATCCCATTGCCATAGAAGTAAAACCATTGACAAATTTCTATCCGGCAGAAAACTATCATCAGGATTATCTGGATAAAAATCCGAACGGCTATTGCCATATCAACCCGGCTTTATTTGAAATGGCACGCAAAGCCAATGCTCCCAAGTCCAAAGTTTATCAAAAACCGGATGACACAGTCCTTCGCCAACAATTATCGGCAGAGCAATATGCCGTCACCCAGAAAAATGCTACGGAACCTGCTTTCCGGAATGAATACTGGGACGAGTACCGTCCCGGTATCTACGTAGATATCACCACCGGAGAACCCCTATTTGTTTCGACCGACAAGTTCGATTCCGGTTGTGGCTGGCCTAGTTTCTCCCAACCGATTCAAAAGGACTTGATTACAGAGAAGAAAGATACTTCTTATGGAATGACACGTACCGAAGTACGCAGTAAAACCGGAAACGCCCACCTAGGACATGTATTTACGGATGGTCCGAAAGAAAAAGGAGGATTACGTTACTGTATCAATAGTGCTTCTCTTCGTTTTATTCCGAAAGAAAAAATGAAAGAGGAAGGCTACGGAGAATACTTACCGCTTATCAAATAAAAAAAGAACGGCGGACTGTCCTTCAAAGGCTGTCCATCACGTTTAATGCATTTTTTTACCTACCTTTGTATCCGATAATTAAAAGGTAAATGATGAAAACAAATAGCCAAAAGCGTATTCTTCCGCTAGCTCTCAGTGGAGGAATACTCATCTGCCTCATTTGTATCTACTCAGGTCGCAGCGTTCTTCTACGGAGCATAGTCAACCGACACACATCCCGTATCGAGCAGACACACGGGTTATGCATTCATTACGACAAACTGGAGATGAATGGTTTAAATGAAATATCTCTCCAAGGCCTTTCGGTTATCCCCGAACAACGGGATACACTATTCACGTTAGCATCAACCCGCATCAAGTTGAATTTTTGGAAATTACTCACCAAGAAAATAGAAGTAAGCTACATAGCAGCAGAAGATATCAGACTCACATTTACAAAGCAAGACTCCATCGCCAATTATGATTTTCTCTTTAAAAAAGACCGGAAAGTTCCATCACAAACATCCGGTCAAACCGTAACGGAAATCAATTATGCGGAAAGAATAAACAAACTACTCAATTTATGCTACGGTTTTCTACCTGAAAACGGACAATTAAAACAGATTTATATCACTGAACGAAAAGACAGCAACTTCGTTTCTATGGTATTCCCTTCTTTTATCATCAAAGAGAATAAGTTCCGGTCAACCATTGAGATACACGAAGATACACTAACCCGGCATTGGATAGCTGATGGCGAACTGAAACAATCTGCCAATACATTAATGGCAAAGCTATACTCTGCCGATTCCACAAAAGTTTCTATACCTTATATTACCCGCCGTTTTGGTGCGAAAGTCACTTTTGACACCTTATCTTATAGCATGACCAAAGAAAGTAATGGAAAAAACCAGCTATATCTCAACGGAAAAGCGAAAGTAAACGGACTTGATATATTCCACAAAGTACTGTCTCCCGAAGTGATTCATCTCGACCGCGGACATTTAGGATATCAAATGAACATTAGCGACCATTCTTTTGAATTGGATAGCACCACTACGGTTATATTCAATAAAATTCAGGTTCATCCTTATCTACGAGCCAAAAAGAAAAAAGATTTATGGCATTTCACTGCAGCCGTTGACAAATCATGGTTTCCGGCAGACGAGCTGTTCAGTTCTCTGCCCAAAGGCCTGTTCAACAACCTGGAAGGTATCAAAACAAGTGGTGAGTTAGCTTATCATTTCCTGTTGGATATTGATTTTGCACAATTGGATAGTCTCAAATTAGAATCAGAGTTGAAAGAGAGGAATTTCGAAATTGTAGAATATGGCGATACCCAACTGTCCAAGATGTCAGGCGAGTTTGTCTACACAGCATATGAAAATGGAATGCCAGTACGCACTTTCCCCGTCGGCCCTTCCTGGGAACATTTCACCCCACTTGACAGCATTTCACCGATCCTGCAAATGTCTGTGATGCAAAGTGAAGACGGGGCGTTTTATTATCATCATGGTTTCCTGCCCGATGCACTCCGCGAAGCGTTGATTTACGATTTGCAAGTCAAACGTTTTGCACGTGGCGGAAGCACTATCACAATGCAATTAGTGAAGAATGTATTTCTGAACAAAAATAAAAACTTTGCCCGCAAACTGGAAGAAGCATTGATTGTATGGATCATAGAAACAAAGAGACTGACTTCGAAAGAACGGATGTATGAGGTATATCTGAATATTGCGGAATGGGGCCCGCTAATCTACGGCATCCAGGAGGCTTCCGCCTACTACTTCAACAAACGTCCTTCCCAACTGACTACGGAAGAAAGTATCTTCCTGGCTTCTATCATCCCGAAGCCCAAACATTTCCGCAGTTCTTTCGCAGAAAACGGAAAACTGAAAGAGAGCATGGAAGGATATTATAAACTCATTGCCGGATGTCTTGCCCAAAAAGGTTTGATAAGTGAAATCGAGGCGGATACTATCCGCCCCGAAATCCAAGTTACGGGCGATGCCCTGAATAGTCTAGCCGGCAAAACACCGGAGTCTAGCTCTCCTACCGCTGAGGAGCAATGATATAAATAATTAAAGGAATAGGTTATCTTCTTGAATTGGTGTCTCGCTCTGAAGAACGGGAAGAAGAACTTCGACTGCTGCTTCTCGTACTTTCGGAAGAGGAACGTCTTTCCGTTTTTCCACCGGAAACATTGCTCCGGTTAGAACTACTGCTACGGCTCGGACCGGAAGTACTGCTACTGCGACCGGAACTGCTGCCCCGGCTAGTGGAAGTGTTACTTCTATCGGAACGATTATTTCTACCGGACGAAGAACTACTGCCGCTACTGGACGGACGACTATCATTTCTTCTACTTGTACTCGAGCTACTACTCTCACGATTAGGACGGCTTGCTGTCGTACTGCTACCTCCCGTCGGTCTACGGTCTGATTCAGGACGAACTGATGTTGAGGGCCGTGAAGAACTGCCAGGCCGCGTTGTCGTTCCAGGTCGCGTTGCCGTTCCGGGACGAGTTGATGTTCCGGGACGAGTTGATGTTCCGGGACGAGTTGATGTTCCCGGTCGTGAATTATGACTCGGACGCTGTGATGGACTTGGACGTCCCGTTACCCCCGGACGAGTCGGTGCATTGTGCGGACGGACGGAAGAATTCGGGCGGAAATGAACCGAACCAAAATCCGAACGACGATAAGAATGGAAAGATCTCTGCTCTCTTACCCGATACGGAGTAGGATAATGTCTGAAATTATATCTGTCCCGATAGAAACTTACGTGATGAAGGTGCGGGCGATAATGTGCTCCACAGTAAGTCCGATAATGATAAGGCAGACCGAAGTAGAACAAACTACGATTCGGATAATTCACATAAACCCGGAAACTCCATCTTCCGCCGGTAATATAAATCGGGCGGTAGAAATAATCAGCTCCCAGAAACCGACGATACTGTGCGTCACTCAATACCCACCGGAGGTCATCATTACGAATATCCAAAGCTTCATAATAATCATCTAATGCCCATTCATAGCCACGGGCCACATAATCCATGATATTACGAACAGAATAAATAAAGTCGTAATTAATCTCATACGCATCATTATATTGCTGAGTGCTCAAACTCAATTCGTATGCCATTTTATCAGTAAGAAAGCGTGTTTCCTTACGCACTTTGCTAGTGCTCATTCCAGCCATCGCTGTCGTACCGACAGTCAGCCCGATAGCAAAGAGTAAAAATAATATTCGCTTCATAATTTAATCTCCTATCATTTATTTGTTTGATGATATTCTTTGATAAACTTGTACATTTCATCTTTATACACAGTGGAAAACAAGCTATCAATCACCTTATTAAAATTCTGCTTATCCCTTACATAAGGATAAAGTTTCTTCATCATCTCAACCTGATCGGGCGTATAAGAAATCTCTTTTACAATTCTCACACATTGGCTTGAAGTGACATCATGCTTGTCCAACATCTGTCCGATCAACCTCTTCTGGTCATCACTCATAATTGTGAATTTCAACTTTTCGATGAAGTTATTAAACTCAGTATCCGTCATCAGACGAATTTCTTCCGGCTGGTGACCGGGAACAACTTCAACAGTAGTGACAGTAGTAGGAGGAGGTACTACGACCGGATGCGGCGAAGGTCTGCCATAGCCTTTGAATGTATCCATACTGATCACCTTTTTATTGGCAAACTGAACAATGATTGTCATGGGCTCCGAAGTCAAAACAGGCGTCCCGTTATCACGATGAAATTCCCATTCTTCCATATCACCGTCGAAACGTCGGTAATCCGGTTTTCCAAAAATACTTTCAACATCTCTTTGAGTCATCCCTTGCTGTACACCCATAACCTGCTTGTTAGAAATATAGCTGGTAAAACAGCTGCTGACTCCCAGTCCCAATGCCAACAGTAGGATGATATGTATCTTTTTCATAGCCATATAGTTTTAATAGTTAGTATCAGCGTCTGCCATAGTTCTGCACAAACTTATTCATTTCATCCTTATTGGAAGAAAACGTCAGTGTAGCAATCACCGTAAAGAAAGCCTCCTTGTCAACAATCCGGGGATACATCTTTTTCATGATTGCCATTCGGTCATCATCAAAAGTATAGAGCTTTGTCACTTGGAGACATTGGGCAGACGTAAAATCTGAATTTGCCAATGCAGTATTAAGCAATGCCATGCGATCATCCTCAAACGGTTCTTTCTTCAGATTATTATAGAACGTTTTAAAAAGCTGATCGTTCATCACCCTGTCGTGACGGTCATAATTCGGACGGTGTTCTCCTTGTCCCGGTCTGCCCGGACGGACATTGGCATGACGGTCATCTACAAAAATATCTTTCACACCTCTTCCGTCGAAGTAAATACGTTCGTTGTACAACCTCTCCCCTTTCCAAACACGCTCTCCCGGACGGGTGAAACGGGTAGCATAAACCTCAACTGTGTAATATCCCCGATCCAGGTTAGCTACAAAGCAAGTGGTAGTCGGCAAGCACATCTGGTTTCCACCAAAGTAAACAAGAATAGGGGTATTACCACCGTCAATACGGATTCCGCTGACGGACTGCGCTTGTAAAGAGAGAGCGGATAACAGGATGCAGAAACTTATTATTATCTTACGCATAACTTATCTAGTTTTTATTATTACTTCTTTATTTAATCTGATACTACAAAAATAGGGCGAGGAAACTCCCCACCCCAGTGATTCTCTCTATTCATACATAGGGATTTCCCTATTCTGATTAGGAGTCTGCCAAAGTGATGCCATCTTCGTGCAAGGTTATCAGGTGTTTCTTATATAAGTCACCCACTCCTTTCTTAAAGGTCTTCTTGCTGACACCAAATGTAGCATAAATATCTTCCGCAGGACTTTTATCATTCAGTCTGATCCTTCCGTCATTCTCCCTGATATAATTCAGCAAGGTTTTCGAGAAATCATCTATCTTCTCAAAGCCTGGTTTCTGAAGGATCAAATCCACCTTGCCGTCTTCGCGCACCTGTTTCACAAAAGCCTTCATCTCCATACCTGTCTGCAATGTAGAAAATATCTCGTTTTCGTAAAGCAAACCGCTATACTTATTGTCTATGATTGCCTTGAAGCCCAAATCCGTTTTCTGCCAAATGAGAATATTCACTTCATCCCCCGAAGCATACTCCGGCCTGTCTTTCGACAGATAGCGTTCCACCTTTGCCGAAGCCACAATGCGATAACTTTCATCATCCAAATGTGCATGAATCACGTACTTCCGTCCAACCTGCATCTTCATCTTCTGCTCACTGAACGGCACAAACAGGTCCTTCATCAACCCCCAGTTCAAGAAAGCTCCAAACTGATTCACCCATGCCACTTCCAGACAGGCAAACTGCCCTACCTGCACCAACGGAGTCAGCGTAGTGGCAATCAATCTCTCATCCATATCCAGATAAAGAAAGACATTCAAAAAGTCTCCTATTTTACAGTCTTCGGGCACATAACGGGTGGGCAACAAAATCTCCCCCTCCTCTCCTCCGTCGAGATACACCCCGAAATCGACTTCCTTTACAACTTCAAGCTGATTGAATTTTCCTAATTCGATGCTCATATTTATCCATTTATATAATATAGGATACAAAGATAATCTATTTTAGACAGATCCTTCAATCAGCCAGCTATAACTTTTCGTTATCTGATAAAACTATTTTCAATGAACAATCAGGTCAATAAAGTGTTAACTTTGTAGCGACAAAAAGAAATAACAGATTATTCACCTTTAAATAGATAGCTTTATGGAATTTTTAACCAACGAGAAACTTACGATTGTAGGGGC
>ERZ791802.2184-NODE-2184-length-12400-cov-3.056379_pt1 | contig 12400 bp, 7 predicted proteins | sample MGYA00510308_ERZ791802 | MGnify/ENA primary metagenome ERZ791802 (study PRJEB30046, sample SAMN00792028) | human gut metagenome | study: EMG produced TPA metagenomics assembly of the A metagenome-wide association study of gut microbiota in type 2...
TATTGATAATATCTTCGAGTATGGGCTTTGCCTCAACCGGACGCCTTGCCTGCATATATACTTTAGCTAAAAGACCTTTTGCCGCCCACTCAGTAGCACGGGTAGGATCACTATTGTGACCTTTCAATAAAGAAATCGCATCCTTTAAAGTTTCTATCACAAAATCCCAAGTCTGTTCGGTCGTCGCACGTTGCGGCATCATCTCATCAAGAGCTTTAGGAACCTTGTCTATCAAGGGCAATCCCAATCCATCTTTCTTACTTTCGATTTCAAAGAATATTTGTCCATGCCAATATGCTAAAGCACGATTAAATAATGCTTGTCCCTTCATAAAATCCAAAGCGGCAGCTTCATTCTCTACAGCATAATGTTCACGATAATCAGCGATACCTTCTAAAGCTGCATTAGACAGCTCTATCCATCGCAACACATCGCAATAAGTTTGAGCATTATATTCGCAATCCGTATCGGTATTATTGCTCATCTGATTCGCCCTACTATCATAGGTCGCATCCGTATTGGAAGTATTATCATAAAGATAAACCCCCATCGGAAACCAATAAAAAGTATACAATCCTTTTGTATGACTTCCGGCATAACTTGCATTCAACATTAAATCTACCTGATCTAAAGTCGTCGGAAATATATCAGGAGATATAGAGCCTTTATCTGTGACTTCAAAGAAATCTGAACATCCTACTAAAGTCGTAGCCAGAAAAGCTGTGTATATAAATCGATTAATCTTATTCTTCATAATAATTCGTTATTTCTTATTGTGATTAACTAAAAGGTCAAATCTATACCAAATGAAATCAAACGGGAAGGTAAATAACGGTCATATCTATCTACTCCACGTTCCAAAACACTTTGACTGCCACTATTCGAAGTTCCGGCTATTTCAGGATCGATACCGGAATATTTTGTAATAGTAAACAAGTTAGATGCACTGAAATATACACGAACATTCTCTATTGAGGCTTTCTTCAACAAATTCTTAGGTAGAGAATAACCAAAAACAAGATTTTTCAATTTCAGATAATTACCACTTTCTACCCAAAATGAAGATACTGTGGAATAATTCTGGCTAGGATCTCCCACCCATTGGTTCTCTTCATCAAATGTCCCGCAACGCGGCATATCCGTCAAACCGTTCTCACCAAAGAATGAATTCTTGAAAATATCTTTTGTGGTATTGCCGTCATCACCGAAATTCTGCGTATACCTTTTTACTCCATTATAAATATCAAAGCCTGTAGCCCCTTGGAAAAGTAGCGCTAAATCAAAGCCTTTATATTCTAATTTGAGATTAATGCCATAAAACATTTTAGGCCAAGGATTACCGATATACGTCTGACAACTTTCATCAACATAACCTTTTCCACAATCATCATAAATCAAATCCCCTACACCTGTTTTTTCTTTCCAATAATAATTCCGGCCCATGGCCTGAGCCTTAGCATTATATTCATCAACCTGCTCCTGACTCTGGAAGATTCCAACAGCCTTATAGCCGTAAAGTAATCCCATCGCCTTACCATTTTCAGTACGATTTATACCATATACCAACGGAGCAGCTCCTTCTTCACCTAACTGACGAACTTTATTTCTATTGAAAGAAGCATTAACACCAACCATATAATTAAATCCGCCTCTACGGTCATTCCAAGTTACAGAGATTTCATGCCCTATATTTTCCACTTTACCTATATTAATCGGCATCTTGGTATTCATATCAGTATAATAACCTATACCGCTTGCCAATGGTACGATACGCCAATAAAGCATATCTTTGGTTTGGCGATTATAATAGTCATAAGTCACTGTCAATCTATTATTCAGGAATCCGAGGTCAACTCCAATATCCGTCTGATGCACTTCTTCCCATTTTATTTTCTCATTTGGCACTTTAAAGTTCGCCCAACCTTGTACTTGTCCTTTGCCTCCAAAGTCATATACAATCTGGTCACCTACATAGGCTTCTTCATACAAAAACTGTGCAATACCGTCATTACCTAAGATACCCCAGCTGGCTCGCAGTTTAGCATTGGAGAGCCAAGACAAATTATTCTTAATAAAAGATTCTTCACTCATTCTCCATGCTCCATTGACGGAAGGGAACGTACCCCAACGATTTTTAGGACCGAATCTATCCGAACCGTCTCTACGCAAATTAGCAGTAAGAAGATATTTTCCCATATAAGAATAATTGATTCGACCGAAGAAAGACATAGCTCTGCCCACTCCTATAAAGTCTGAAGCTGTTTTATCGGGATTGGAAGAAAGATTCAATGATTCTGCTATCTTAACAGGAAAATCATTCGCATTTGTCGTTATATTATAGCCGTCATATTTCGTAGCCTCCGTACCGATCATCACTTTAATGCCATGATCTCCAAATGTCCTGTCATAAGTTAAAGTCGCATTATAAGTCAGCTCCTGAGAAGTTCCGGCTTTAGCCTGCATCCATTCATTTTCTGTAACAGCTCTAAAATTAAAGGCTTCGGAAAATGCATTATTAGAGAATCCGTAAAACTTTCCGGCTGCGTTTATTTTAAAGTCCAGTCCCTTGATAATATTAACATTAGCATAAACCAATGCGTTCAAGCTATAATTGTTATCTCTATAATGATAAGTCATTTCATTTCCATAAAGATTAGGACCATTCAAATAAGAAGGGGTCATGGAAAATTTTCCATCTTCATCCACCGGCTTCATTGTAGGAACCGTACGAAACGGCATTGCATTTGTATATACAGAATATACTTTAGCCGGATTATTTTTTCTCAAATTACCATATAAAGATGTACCGATTGTTACATGCTTATTTATTGTATAATCGAAATTAGTTCGAAGTGAGAAACGGTCTGCTTTTGTGTCCAGAAAAACACCTTCCTCACTATAATAGCCACCGGACAAAAAGAAATTTGATTTCTTTGTAGAGCCGGATATTGAAATATTATACTCTTGTTCTATGCCCGTATCATACATCACATCCATCCAATCAACATCCGGTAATTCCGATTTATCTCCTACGCCTTCAAAACTTAGAATATCTGCTCCTTGATAACCTTTGGCACGGATGAAATCATCTCTGTTCAGCAGCTTAATATCAGTATAAATATTACGGATTCCAAATCGCGCATTGGCGTTTATTGTAGTTTTTTCTCCTTGTGAGCCACGTTTTGTTGTAATAAGGATAACACCTCCGGCAGCCTGTGCACCATAAATAGCGCATGAACCCGCATCTTTTAAGATTTCAATAGACTCCACATCACGCATATTGAACTCAAAACCTGTACCTTGTTTCACGCCGTCGACAATGTACAAAGGAGACATTCCATTTACTGAAGCCGCACCGCGAATTATAATATCCGGAGTCTCTCCCGGCGAACCGCTTCCTTTAGTTACCATTACTCCGGCAGCCATACCCGTAAGAGCCTCTGCTATACTTTTGGCTGAGAAATCTTTTATTTCATCGGACTTGACCGTAGTTATTGCCCCGGTTAATTCCGAACGCTTTTGAGTTCCATATCCAACAACGACAACCTCATCCAATGCCTGATAATCCTCTTTTAGCACTACGTTATAAACATTCTTGGAAGCAATAACTTTTTCCTGATAAGGAGCATAACCAAGATAAGTCACTTTAATTGTACTCCCCACAGGCACTGTCAAAACAAATTTACCGTCAATATCAGTTACAACTCCGGTAGTAGTGCCCACAACACTGACAGCAGCCCCTATAACAATCTCATTATTAGAATCAAATACAGTTCCTGAAATTCTTTTCCCATTTGTCTGTGCATAAGTTTGAATAAAAGCCAAACTACAAAAACCGACAATCAGAAAAAGAAATAATCTTAATTTGTTTTTCATATACTCAATTATTGGGTTAATAAAGATATACTAAGAAAGCATTATAGAATACTTTACTTAGAATATCATAACATACTAATCAAAGTAAGCAAAGTTAATATTTCAAACTTTGCTTATCTAAAAATCCTGAAACAACCTATTTACCTTTTTTAGTTCAATATTTTATTAGACTCTGATGTTCCGTCCGCTCTGACTATTCTCTCAATATAAAGTCCCTTTACCGGAGCAACAGCTAGTTTTTGTCCTACCATATTATAATATTCATACCCTACAACCGGAGAAGAGGATACTGTTTTGCTACCAATAGCCGTAGGAACTACACCCGGAGCAGCATATCCTTGCCAATCATTAAAGCCTCCGGGGAAGAAGTTAGAATCATCATAATCATTTTTATAAAATTCATCACCTGTTTTAGTACCGGTATACGGAAGGGTAACTGTAGATACAGCAACAGGCATTGCCAATTGCCACCATTCTTTTCCCCATTCTACTCCTTCCCAGCCAAAACCGAAAACATTACAATAAACTTCAGTAACAGTACCGGCAACCGTAGCTAAATAACTTCCATCTTCCTGCAAACCTAACATAGGCTCAAGGGCTCTGGTTTTTATGAATTGCTTAAGATTAAATGTTGCACCATAGATATTGCCTTTAATCTTTATTAAACGCGCATCACATGTTCCTTGATCTGAATAATTAGTCCAAAATGTACATCCTACAGACCTTGTAATACCAGCGGGAGCACTGGCAATCCAATCTACCAAAGGAGTACCAGTTATATCCAGAGCATAAACAAATGTTTCATCTATCTCAAAATTTACATCTTCGGCAAATTTACCATTTGCATAATCCCACTGAATAATCATGTGACCATCCTTTACCGGGTTATTTAAAACCGGATCTTGCGCATTAGCAAACGTACCCACTGATAATGCCGCCAATAACATAGTAAAATTCTTCATTTTCATAACTATTAAATTTTAAAGTGAATAAATCGGTTAAAAAATCATTAGCAAATGTATACACCTTAAAAAGAAATAAAAAAATCTATTATTCTAATATTAGAAAATATTATTCAGGAAGCACATATATTACTAATAATCAACAACATGCAAATACAAAAATATAAGAAAGTATAAATAGAATATAAACATGAAAGTCCAAATCTATAGAATATCCGGGTGAATATTCCCAATAATTAATTTATTTTATTTCTTTTTATTGTTATACATTTCTTGTCCGGGAGAAAGAGATTTTACTGGTAAACAATTGAATATAAGAATAATAAGAATTAACCCACGTAATTTTCGATTATATTATTTCCTTTTCCATATTAATTTATCTTATTTTGTTCTCAATTTATTTTTTAACATTGTTAAGCTATGAGAAACTTCCTCTATTTATTATCAGCCTTATTCATATCAAATTTAAATTTGTCTGCTCAATCCATTGCATTTCCAGATGATGATATTGAAAGAGGATATTATGACCGACCCTATAAAAGATATGAGGCAGAACCGGATAGATGTGCAGGAAATGCTTCATTTCTAAGTCCAACTGTGTTGCAAACCGAGTTGCAAAGTGAAGCATCCAATCAGATGGCTGCCCAACTGACTGAAAAAGGCTCATATATCCAATGGACAAATGATGAAGCGGCTGACGGACTCACCATTCGCTTTTCTCTGCCGGACAGTGAAGATGGTAAAGGCACAAAAGGTACATTGGCTTTATATGTAAATGATGAATATGTGCAAGATATAACCTTAGACTCCTATTGGGCATGGCAATACACATTAAAATATGGAAACAACAAATATCCGGATAATACTCCGGCTTCAAATAAATTTCCCCGCATGCGGTTTGATGAAAGCCATTACAAATTGGCTAAGAAAATCCCGGCAGGATCAACTTTCAAAATAGTAAAGACCACCGATAACAGCTCTGTATATACGATTGATTTTATAGAATTAGAGCCAATACCCGCTGCCATAACGTTTGACGACATCACTGATGATAATAAAATTATATTCGATGACCCTACAAAAAATTTAGGAGCATTTATTCAAGTCAACGGTGGAAAAACAATATTTATACCGGAAGGAAGATATGAAGTCGACAGAAAAATAAACATAACAAGTGACAATACCAAAATCATAGGAGCAGGTATGTGGTACACAGAATTATACTTCACAGCCTCTTCCGACGATCGTTCCACATACAATAAAAGAGGAATAGAAACCGATAATAGCAATATCGTTATTGAAGGACTATACATCAATACGATAAACAACAAAAGATACTACGATAACAATGCCAACTACCAGGTAGGGAAAGGATTCATGGGAAGTTTCGGAGCTAATTCCATTATCAGAAACGTATGGGTAGAACATTTCGAATGTGGAGGATGGATAGCTAATTACAATGGAAAGAACTCTGATAATCTTTTAATTCAGCATTCCCGTTTCCGGAATAACTATGCCGACGGGCTGAATCTCTGCTCCGGCATAAAAAATGCAATTGTAGAGAAATGCAGTTTCCGAAACAATGGAGATGACGACATGGCATCATGGTCTTCTTCAGAGCTATGTATCAATAATATCTACCGATATAACACGGCGGAAAATAACTGGCGTGCATCCAGCCTGGGATTTTTTGGCGGACAACAGAACAAAGCAAGCCATTGCGTTATTATTGATCCGATGGAAGCCGGACTAAGAGTTAATTGCGATTTTGCAGGTAAAGGATTCGGTACTGAAGGCTATAACGAATTTAACGATATATCCATCTACAGAGGTGGTGTAAACAATGGTACTCCGGGTGTTGAGGGCGATTTCTGGGGAAACAGACAAGGAGCAATCCATATTGCAAGCAGTGCATATTATGACTTGCAAAATATCAAATTCGAAAATATAAATCTTTATGACTCAAAAAACGATGCTATCCATATTGCAAGCAGCAATCATAAAATCAAGAATCTTCAAATGAAAAACATCCATATAAACGGGACAGGAAGATATGGAATTTTCTACGACAACGCACAAGGAAACGGTTTTTATTGCTCAATGTCTTACGAAAATATCGGTGCAGAAACCGACACTAATGATAAGCCGGACAGTTTTATTTTCATAGAAGATTGTAACCCTCAAGGAATGCATCCGGTAAATGAAGAAGATAATTTAAAAGTCTATTCTATCAATGGAAGCATCATTCTATCAGGCTGCAGGAATATACAGATATCAATTTATGATATAACAGGAAGAGAATGTTATCAAGCTATTTCTTCATCGGATAAGATAACAATACCCGGTTTTAAGCCCGGCTTATATATTGTAAAATCAGATACCGATACGGTTGGAAAGAAAATATTTGTGAAAAAATAGTTTGAATATATTAGGTTCAAGAGAAAAAAAATCATATTTTTGCAGTAAACAAGTAGTCTTAACGCATTTTAAATGTTATGAAAAATATCATACTATTCATCTTATTTTTGCTACCTGCAACAATCACGTCCGCTCAAAACAAAATAGATTCCATACTCAATGTTCTAGACAAAGTAGTCGAGAAACGGGACATCTATTTTATGAGTAGGGAAATCCGAATCGACAGTCTCAAACAATGTTTGAAAGGAACGAATGAAGTTCATGAGAAGTATGATATTTACAACAGACTGTTCAATGAATATAAATCATATCAATTTGATTCTGCACATGCCTACGCTATAAAAGTGCAAGAGATGGCTTTAGCCAGCCAGAATGACTCATTGAAAGTCATTGCAAATTGCAATTTGATATTCAGTTATATCTCTGCCGGAATATTTAAAGATGCATGCGATGTGGTTAATTCCACCAATTTAAACAACATACCTAAAAACATTCGTGCCGAATTCTATTTCCAATGTATCCGTTTATTTTCTGATATGAGTAATTATACAGACGGTACATTTACGGATAAATACGCCCAATTATATCACGTTTACAGTGACTCCGTATTAGATTGTTTACCACCGGATAATTTCTATTACATCTATGCAAGTGCCTCCAGATCCACTCACTCTCATAGTGTTGAAGAAAGAATAGATTGCTTCAGTACACTATTCCACAGACCCGATATTGACAAGGGATGGCAAGCATTGCTCAGTTCCATACTAGGAGACCTCTACAAAGAAAAAGGTGATTTGGAGAATGCGATTTATTATAAGGCTCTCGCCTCTATTTTAGATACCGAATCGGCTAAAAGAGAAACTACCGCCAAAAAAGATCTGGCCTTATACTTTTATGATAAAGGAGATCTGACAAAGGCAAGCCAGTATATAAAATTAGCACTCGAGGATGCTGACTTTTATAATGCACGCCATCGTAAAATAGAAATCAGCACTGTATTGCCGTTAATAGAGCAAGCACGCTATTACGCAGTCACCAATGAGAGAAACATATTATTCGGTATCGTTACTTTCGTGTCACTACTTCTTATATCCCTGACCATTACCATATTTGTGATTATCAAGCAAGTAAGGAAACTCAATAATGCACAAGGTATCATTGAAGAACGCAATGAACAAATAGAAAAACATAACGCTCAAATAGAAGAACAAAACATACAATTACAAGAGACCAACAAAAAATTGGCGGAAAGCAATAATATAAAAGACGAATATATAGGATATGCTTTCTTCTTGAACTCCGAGTATATCGGCAGGATGGAAGACCTTTATAAATTTGTAAATCGTAAGATCATGGCCAAACAATATGAAGATTTACGAATGTCATTCAAAGAAAGCGACTTAAAAAAGGAAAGGGAGAATATGCACACCTCTTTTGACAGCGTCTTTTTAAAGCTATTCCCCTCTTTCATCAAATCCTATAATCAGCTATTTAAACCTGAGGATATAGCTTGTCCGGAAAACAGTAAGATGCTTACACCGGAAATGCGCATATTTGCCTTAATACGTTTGGGTATCAATGAAAGCAGCAACATCGCCAATTTCCTGAACTATTCCGTGAATACGGTGAATACTTACAAAACCAAAACAAAGAATAAATCCATCATACCGAACGAGCAGTTCGAGCAAAAGATCATGGAAATAGAATCCGTCTCTTAATTTTGACCCAAATTCCCATCTAACTATCTTTATATTTATGTACAGCGTTGTTTAATACACAACGCTGTTTTTCAATGTATTAGCTACATAAGTATAAAATATATCATTATACTTTTATTTTATTACTTACTTATTAGTTTGCGATACAGTACTTTTGCTTCAATCAAATAGAGACAGAGTGTCTTCTATATTTTCATCATATTGATTTAAAATATCCTTTAATATGAAAAACATGAAAACTTTAAAAATCTATTCCTTGCTTTTCACTGTTTCGCTTTCAATATTGAGCACTGCCAGTTGCACAAAAGAAGACTCTCAAAAGGTTTCTTCACCGGATAAGAATATCCAGTTGAGCGCAGGCATAAAAGACGGAAAAATGTATTATACTGTAAGCCGTAAAGAAACGGAAGTCATTGATACTTCTTTCTTGGGATTAACCTTGAAAGAAGGATATCTCGGCGAAAATCTGAAGATAAAAAAGATAGAGCACTCTTCATTTAACGAAATGTGGCATCAGCCTTGGGGAGAAGAATCATCGATAGAGAATAAATACAACCAAATGATTGTTGATGTAGAGGAGTCCGACGAACCCAAACGGAACTTCTCCGTTGTATTCCGGGTATTCAATGATGGTATCGGCTTCCGCTACGTTATCCCGGAACAGCCCGATCTGAAAGAATTTACCATAATGGATGAACAAACGGAATTTGCTCTGCCCGAAGACGCGATTGCATGGTCAATACCATGGGATACCGAGTACTATGAAGGATTGTTCAAACCCTCTTTAGTCAGCCGGTTGGATACGATATGCACTCCCTTGACAATGAAAGTAAACGAAAAACTCTATCTAACGATACACGAGGCTAACCTGACGGATTACGCATCTCTCAATCTGGCTCCAAAACGTAATACCACTACACTAAAAGCATTTCTTACTCCTTGGTCTACAGGAGAAAAAGTATTTGCCAACGCCCCTATGCAAACACCGTGGAGAACAGTCATTATCGCAGATAAGCCGGGCGATCTAATCCTATCCCGACTAATGCTGAATCTGAATGAACCTTGCAAAATTGAAGATACTTCTTGGATTCAGCCGGGCAGATATATAGGAATATGGTGGGGTATGCACATGAAGAAACAAACATGGGAACAAGGTCCCAAACATGGTGCAACAACAGAGAATACCATGAATTACATTGATTTTGCAGCGAAGCATGGTTTTTCAGGGGTATTGGTAGAAGGCTGGAATTACGGATGGGACGGAGATTGGAGTGCAAACGGCGACCAATTCAGTTTTACAAAAGCCTATCCCGATTTTGATTTGGAGAAAATAACCTCTTATGCCGCTTCCAAAGGAGTCCGCCTGATCGGACACAATGAAACGGGAGGAGCGGCACAAAATTATGAAGCACAACTTGACAGTGCTTTCGCACTCTATCAGAAATATGGTATCAATGCCGTTAAAACCGGATATGTCAATCCCTTATTAGACCATAAAGAGCTGCATGGAAGTCAATATGGCGTACGTCATTACAGAAAAGTAATCGAAACTGCGGCAAAATACAATATCATGATTGACAATCATGAACCGGTGATGCCTACGGGACTTCAACGCACCTACCCTAACCTGATGACACAGGAAGGCGTACGCGGACAAGAATATGACGCATGGTCGGCAGACGGTGGCAATCCTCCTGAACATACAACAACCATCCCATTCACCCGTGGGCTTGCAGGACCAATGGATTTTACGCCCGGAACATTTAATTTCAATAATCCGGTGCATCCGCAAACTCATCCGCAAACGACATTGGCCAAGCAACTTGCACTTGCCGTGGTATTATACAGTCCTTTGCAAATGGCGTCGGATATGATCGAGAACTATGAAAACAATCCGGCTTTCGACTTTATTACGTCCTGCCCGACGAACTGGGCCAAGACCGTAGTGCCCGAAGCTAAAATAGGTGAATATGTAACCATAGCCCGTAAAGACCGTGACAGTGAAAACTGGTTCATAGGAAGCATCACCAATGCTTCACCGCGTGAGGTTAATTTACCCTTATCTTTCTTGGACGCAAATGCTTCTTACAAAGCACACATATTCGCGGACGGCGAAGAAGCTAATTATAAAAACAATCCTTATCCCGTGACAATCACAGAAGAGAATGTTAACTCCAGCACTGTATTAACATTAAAACAAGCTCCGGGAGGAGGAACGGCAATCATGATTATCAAAGAATAAAAGCAACTTATTGATACCCCCTGTTTAGCATACGGTCGGTTGTCTACAAACTCCTATCGTTTGCAAACAAAGGACCGTATGATTAATTTCAATCGTACGGTCCTTCATTTATAAACATAAGAACACTTTAATGCTCATACAAAATGAGCCAATCGCCTAGGGGAGCGTCGGTAATCACCTAAGGGAGCGTCAGCCGATGCCCCCTTGAGCGATCGGTAACGCTCCCTTAGGCGATTGCCAACGTCCCTTTAAGCGTTTTTCAGTTTTAGTTGAAACTGCCTTCACCTTATCACTCTTTGAAGATAAACATCTGGTACATAAGACAGTAAAGTGAAAGCACTCTTTTTTGAACTCCCCCCAAAAAGTTGAATCAAACATCCCGATGTTTTTTTTAATCATCTCGATGTTTGTCGACAATCATCCCGATGTTTTTTAAAAACATAAGGACGAAAAACGTGCCTTCACTTTTATAAATTACAGATCAAGCACTTACCTCAAAACAGTGATAAGGTGAAGGTAATAAATAGTAATTTATTTTAATTCATATGATTACATATATTTTATTATTTCGTCATGAAGCTAGATCATGTTTATATACTATTATATTTAAATATTTATGAATTCCGAACTAGACAAACTACAATTAGAAATTAGGAGACTTCAAGAGTTGTTTTTGAGAACCAATCCATTGATTAATTCAATTTTCATGTTACAAGAAAAGAAAGGTAAAGAACGCTTTCAGAAAAAAGAGTTAGGAAAGGAGGAATGGTTAAATTTAGAGGATACAATAAACTCCTGTTATCTGGGATTTATTGAGAGACTAAATACTTACTATCCCAATTTGACGGATTTAGATATAAAATATTGCTGTTTGCTAAAGCTCCACATACCTACTGTTGATATTGCAACTTTGATGCATGTGAAAATGAGTACTGTTTTTATGGTAAAATATCGAATGTATAAATTAAAAATAGGAGTAAAACAAAATTTAAGTTTTGATAAATTTCTAGATGAATTCTAATGGGTGCATATCGCTTGTAGAGTAATTAAAATTATTTTATAATATTATTTACTTGATTATTAGTTATATAAAAATTATTGACTTTGTGATCTTGTATAGCAGGTTTTGCAATATTGAAAATTATAATTACTTCTAGTTTTCTATATTTGTAGTATTGTTAATA
>ERZ791802.2187-NODE-2187-length-12395-cov-7.374797_pt1 | contig 12395 bp, 12 predicted proteins | sample MGYA00510308_ERZ791802 | MGnify/ENA primary metagenome ERZ791802 (study PRJEB30046, sample SAMN00792028) | human gut metagenome | study: EMG produced TPA metagenomics assembly of the A metagenome-wide association study of gut microbiota in type 2...
TTGGGTCTGTACTGCTTTTTTATTTCGGATTTCTAGGGGCGCGAAGTTTGAGATAATAATATCTGGAGAATTATGAAATAGGATCAACGCCACGGAAATCAATTTTCAAACGTCATAAAGAGTGCTATAGTATGTGTATGGATAGAACAACATTAGTGGACTTTACTTCCAATGGTTTCCTCCTTTTTTGTGTAAAAGAAAAACGCCTCCCGAGCCGGAAGGCGTTGAATTGCAGCTAGGGAACTTTTTGATGAAATATCGGCAAAAAAGTTCCCTAGCTTAAAATGTCTTTAGTAAGCGCTCAACAACCACCCGTCTATAAAACAGGCAGACCCGAAACCACGGGGCTGCCTGTTAGTCAAGATAGGTATTCACATAAGCGTCAGAATTCTTCACCCCGAATTCCTGCTGGATATAGGGTGCCCAAGGCATGAACGATACCAATTCTTCGTGGGATTGGTTTTTTCCCAGGTACGGCAGCTCCACCAGCACGTGCTGGAGATAGGCAAAGGGCTCAACACCGTTTGCCTTTGCACTTTCCACCAGGGAATACACAATGGCGCTGGCCTCGGCTCCTTTTGTGGTATCACAGAACAACCAATTCTTTCTGCCCAGGGTAAACGGACGGATCGCATTCTCTGCCAGGTTGTTGGAGATCGGCACCTCACCGTTAGATAGGAATGCCGTAAGCTGCTGCTTTTGATTCAGGCTGTAGCGCACCGCTTCTTCCAGTTTGCTGCCCTTTTCCGGGTGGATGGTTTGCAGCCATGCGTAATACTCCTCCAGGAGGGGCAATTCCTTGTTCTGGCGGTATTCCTGGCGATATTTGGGTTTATAGGCGGCGCATTTTCGCTCCTCCGCAAACAGTTTGTTGCAGTATTGGAAGCCAACAGCTGCTTTGCTGGTTTTTACCGTTGCGCCCTCCGGCATGGCTTCCCGCCATTTTCGTCTGGCGTGGGCCCAGCAGCCGCAATGGGTGACCTTGGTAAGCAGGTTATATCCCTGGTAGCCATCCGTCACGAGAGCACCGGTAAAGCCTTTCAGAAAAGCCTCCGGCCGCTTTCCGCTGCGGTCCGGTTGGTACTCAAAGAGACGTACCTGGTGCCGGATCAGGGCGGCGCTGGCATACAGCCACATCCTGGATTCCGAGGTTGCAGGCTTTCCGTCCTCCTTCAGCACCTGCACAACGGTCTCATCCGCATGGATCACGGAATGGGTCAGAAGCTCCCGCTTCATGTGCTTGTACAGGGGCTTCAGCCAGGTATCGCTGCACCGGATCACCCAGTTTGCCATGGTGGCGCGGCTGAGGGAAACGCCCTCTCTGGCCCAGATCTTTTCCTGCCTGGCCAGGGGCAGGCCATCCACATACTTCTGGATCATAATATATGCCACAGTCGAGGGCGAGGCCAGGGAATGCTTCATAAGCGGGATCGGCGGCTTCACGGTCACGATGTGGGCAAAGCCCGTATCCTTTTCGCAGCTGTCACAGGCATAGGTAACGGCGTAGTAAGCCAGCAGCTTTATCTGCTTGGGAATGATCATCATTTCATGGCGCAGGAATTTCTTGCCAATGGGCTTCATCTTCCCGCCGCATTTGCCGCAGACCAGTTGGTCTTCCGGCAGTTCCAGAAGGACTTCTTCTTCCGGGAGGCCGTTCAGCATCTCGGCCTGGCTGCGTTTCTTCTTCCGCTCGTGCTGGGGCACCAGAATGGTATCCGGGGTCGGTTCCTCCGCCTTGGGAGCTTGCTCCTTTTCCGCCTCGTTAAAAAAGCTGGCCTGGTCGTGCAGAACATAGCTGTTTTTCTCACTGGACTGACCGAAACGGGCCCTCTGGGCATTGGCAAAGACCTCGTTCATGTGCTCCAGTTTCCGCTTCAGCTCGTCAATTTCCGCTTTCTGCTTTGCGATGATATCTTCCAATACAGCCACTTCCGCGGCGGTGTATGTACTTTTTTTATCCGCTGCGGCCATGGCTTGCACCCCTAAAAAGTAGATTTATCCTGGATTTATTATACCATAAATCCAGGATAAAGTACAGAAAAATATGCGGTTTTTAGAATATTTTTGTCAGAACAAATCCTTGGGCTTTTCTTTGCGGATGGCTGTTTTCTGCTCTATTCGGAGTCCTTCCATGAGCCAGCGAAAGCTCTGGGGATCCAGCAGCTTCAACTCCGCCTCTGACCTGGGCCACTGAAATCTGCCGTTGGACAGCCGTTTGTACAGAAGGACGTAGCCGTCTCCTGTCCAGTACAGTGCCTTGATCCGGTCTGTCCGGCGGCCGCAGAACAGAAAGAGGCTTTCTTCATTTAACTGGCTGCCATACTGCTGGGTCACCACTGCGGCCAGTCCGTCAATCCCAAGACGAAGGTCCGTGTAGCCGCAGGCAATATAGTAGCTGCGGACTTTGATCAGGTCCATCATAGCGACTGAACGGAACGCAAAAGCGCCGCAACGGCATCCATATCCACGTCATCCGGCAACTTCATCTCTGCTCCCCGGTAGTGAATCTCAAGAATATTGTCTTTTGCCGACAGTGATTCCAGTTGCACCAGCTGTGGCGCGGCAGCCCCAACCATCTGCGTTCGCAGCTTCTTTAGCCAATAGTAAAAACTTTTCTCAAAAATCCCACGCTGTTGGCAGAATTCCCGCTTTGTCAATCCACTGGCACTGCATTCTTGTATGAGCATTGCCCATTCCTGTGCCCGATACACATCCCGCACAGCTAATACTTCTCCCATTTGACACCATCCCTGTTTCGTTTCTTGAAAAACTCACCGTGAGTTTTTCAATGTTTGGGATATTATCTCATGGGTGTTAGGAAAATCTCTGGTCGAAGGTGAAGGCACTTTTACGCAAATTCAAAGCCAGAACCTTGGAGACCCTTCCAGATGCGATTCAGCATGCTTTTCGGGCGGTGACACCATCTGACTGTTCCGGCTGGTTTTGCGCTTGTGGTTATTCGCGTTAATTTATTGAATTTCTATAAAGATCTACATTGGAGTTCAGAATAAGTCAATCGTCCGTGACGGTGAGCGGATCTTTTTCGCCCGCTCTTCGGTATCAAAAACAGGAAATATTGCGCAGCCGTTGCCGGCATAAACCGGCTTTACGGATGAGGCATACCCCTTGCGGGTACATACAGGATTTCTCCGTTTTCGATACCTAGGGAAGCTCTGAATAAATCGTCTTCGGCTGGACAGCGGATCTTTTGCCCCCAGCCTTCGGTATGAAAAATGGGGAAATACATACAGTATTCCCGCATTTTCCATACCTTGCCTGGAGGAAAAATCTCTCGCTGCTAGTTCCTGTCGATTGAATCAGAGATTCTTTAGGGCAACACCGCACAAAAAAATTGCCAGAAGCGCCGCGATGTGATATAATAAAACTATGGATAAACAGATGACGATTTCCGTATTCAGTGACGAACTGGCACAGGTACGGACGAAGAAAAAAGAATTTCTCGCGCAGATCGAACGGATTGTCCCGTGGAAGGAATGGCTTATGCTGATTCAGCCGTGCTACTACAAAGGAGAGCGCGGCAACAAACCTTACCCGCTGGAAATCATGCTTCGGCTGTACCTGCTGCAGAACCTGTACGATCTCAGCGATGCGGCAACGGTAGCGGAGGCAATCGACAGCCGCGCTTTTTCGGATTTCTGGGGTGTGGATTCCAGCAATCAGGTTCCGGACGGAGATACCCTGGGACGCTTTCGCAATCTTCTTATCAGGAACGAACTGCAGGAAAAGCTGTTCGCTCAGGTGGTTGGTCTGCTCACACAGCGGGGACTGATACTGAAAAAGGGGACGATTGTGGACTCCACCATCATCGCCGCTCCGTCTTCCACCAAAAACAAGGAAAAGAAGCGCGATCCTGAGGCGCATCAGGTGAAAAAGGGCAACGCATGGCACTTCGGCTACAAAGCGCATATCGGCGTGGACAAGGACAGCGGATTGGTGCATACGGTGGAGGCAACGGCGGCAAATGTCCACGATGTGACCGAAGCATCCAGGCTGCTGACCGGAGACGAGGATGAAGTCTACGGTGACAGCGGCTATCTCGGCGCTGGAAAGCGCGAGGATGCCGTCGTGGAAAACAAATCCGGCCAAAAAATCCAATATAAGATCAACATACGTCCGTCCCAAATAAAGAAGCTGAGCAAAGAAGAGCAAGCAGTCGTCAAAGAAGCGGAACACGCAAAGTCATCTGAACGAGCAAAAGTGGAACACGTATTCGGGGTTGTGAAGAAGCAGCTGCGCTTCCGAAAGACACGATACCGAGGCCTTGAAAAGCAGAAGGCCAAATTCAATATCATGTTCGCTTTAGCGAATCTGATTCTGGCTGACAGGCCCTGCCTGGCAGCTTGAGTTAGTGCGCTCATGCGAGCAAAAATATGGGGGAACACCAAGCTCCTTTGCCGAAGCAGTAGATATTTGTCAGATTTCAACTGTTGTGCGGTGTTGCCTTAGAACAATATATTTCGCCAATGCAAATTTCCTGATACTCTCAGGAGGATGAAGTTTGAGGAGAAGCGTAATGCTGAAAGAGGAACGCCAGCAGGAAATCATCAATATTCTCAACGCCAGCGGTTATGTAGAGGTATCGCAGCTGTGCCGCCTGTTTCAGGTGACAGAAATGACCATCCGACGGGATCTGAATGAGCTTTCCCAGAGGAAGGTTCTGGTTCGCTCCCATGGCGGAGCCATTCTGCCTCCCGATACCGCCACCAATGAGTCCCCTTATGCCGTCCGCATTCTGGACAATCTGGATGCCAAAAAGGCAATCGCCGGAGAAGCCTTAAAATTTGTTCGGGATGGCGAGCGGATTTATTTCGACTCCAGCACCAGTGTCTATTGTCTGGCGCAAATCCTGTCCAACAGCCAGATTTTTCTTGCGGTGACAGATACGGTTTTCACCGCAATGGAGCTGATGACCCGTACGCAGATCAAGGTGGTTCTTATCGGCGGTGAGCTTCAGAAAACCACCGGCGCCTGCACCGGTGTGTTTGCCGATGAGATGTATGAGCGCATGAGCTTTGATACCGCCTTTATCGGTGTTTCCAATATCTCTGCGGACGGGCAGATTACAACCCGGAGTCTAGACGAGTACAAGGCTAAGCGGTGCATCATCCAGCGTTCCCGAAAGGTCGTCCTCTTGGCGGACAGCAGCAAAATCGGAGGCGATGGATTCCTGCGAACATGTTCGCTCAAAGAAATTGATGCAATAATCACAGACAGCGGTGTTTCCCCCAACTTTGTCTCCTTCTGTAAGAAGCAGAAAATTCGTCTAATCGTCGCAAAATAGCTTCATTATTTTGTAATAAATGTCAAATAAACAGTATGCGTGTTGACATTATTCTGTCGATATTGTATACTGTTTTTAATTATAGAAGAATGTTCGATTTTGTCTGTTTATTATTGCTTTACAGAACTATAAAGGAGGAATCCTATGAAGCAAACACGAAAGCGATTTCCCCTGTCCGCAAATCTGGATTCCAGGCAGAAGGATAATCTAACCCGAAATCTGATGCTGTTTCCCTCTGTCATCGCGCTGGTAGGGATCATGATTCCCTTTGCCATCGGCGTTTTCACCTCCATGACAGACCGCAAGCTGTACGAAAGCAGCTTCCGCTTTGTGTTTTTGCAAAACTATCTTAGCAACTTTGACAACGACACGTTCCTCATTAGCCTAGCCAACACCCTGGCCTATACCGTGTGCGCCATGGCATTGCAGCTGTTGGCCGGTACGCTGGTGGTCGCCCTTCTGGATATCCGTTCGCGGCTGCAGACCTTCATGCGAACCGTGGTCATTTTCCCGCTGCTGATTCCGCCCATTGTTTCCAGTCTGATGTGGAAGACCATGCTCCAGCCCTCCTCTGGTGTGATTAACTATCTTCTGTCGCGGATTGGGATTGCCCCCGGCACATGGCTGACAGGCTTAAGTACCGCCCTGCCCACACTGATCCTAATGGACACCTGGGTATATCTGCCCTTCACCTCCATTATTCTGCTGGCCGGTGTCCAGTCCCTTCCTGAGGAAATCATTGAATCCGGCCGAATCGACGGCGCCACCGGTATACAGCAGTTTCTCTACCTGAAGCTGCCCTGGATGAGAAAATACTTTATCCTCACCATGCTGTTCCGAATCTGTGATTCCCTGAAGGCCTTCGAGCTGATCTATTCCACCACAAAGGGCGGCCCTATGAATACCACCCGAACCCTGAATATTCTGGCCTATGAGGAGGCCTTCCGGTGGTCGAACATCGGCACCGCCCAGAGTGTCATCTTCACCCTTTGGATTCTGGCGTTTATTGTCAGCTCCTTCCTGCTGAAGCTCTGGAACATGCAGGCCGAAGAGTTGTGACAGGAGGTGTCTACCCATGAAAAATCTGAGAAAGCATCCCGTTCAAACCATTGCCCGATACCTGTGCTACCTTCTGCTGCTGGTGATTGTCCTGTTCCCGCTGTACTGGATTCTGATCATGTCCTTCAAGGATTTCCGGGATATCGTATCCTACCCGCCTAAGTTTTTCTTTACCCCCACCTTGAAGAATTATAGCAATGTTCTGCTTGGCGGGAAAACGCTATCCCAGCTTCGCAGACTTCCGGATTTTGTCCAGTATGTTCTGAATTCCTGCATCATTTCCCTCGGCGCCGTGCTGGTGTCCCTGATTTTGGGCCTGCCTGCCGCCTATGTGCTGGCAAGAGACAGCTCCAAGCGCAGCCGAAGAATTGCATCCAACTTCATGAGCTACCGCTTTGCCCCAGAGCTGCTGGTCCTGCTGTCCCTGTATTCCATTTTCAAATCCCTGAGATTGTATGACACATATGCAGGCATGATCGCCGTCCATCAACTGATCACCCTACCTCTGACCATCTGGATTTGCATGGGGTTTTTCAAGGATGTTCCCAAAGCGCTGGAAGAGGCCGCCATGCTGGATGGTGCGAGAGTATGGACCGTTTTCTATCGAATCGTCTTGCCCATCGTGAAGCCGGGCATCGGCAGCGCCGTGATCATTTCCTTTATCTACAGCTGGAATAACCTTCTCTTCGGACTGATTATGTCCGGCGGAAAGACCATGCCCGTCACTATGGGTATTTTACAGACCATGACCTTCGATCAGATCAAATGGGGAGAGATGGCGGCATGTGCCGTAATCTCAGCGCTGCCCGGCGTCTGTATCGCGGTTTTTGCCCAGAAATTCCTGGTCAAGGGACTTACTATGGGGGCGGTGAAATCATGAAAAGTAAGCTGGTGGTGGTCGGTGCTTGGGGGCTGTTTGACCACTTTATGGCCATGGAAAAATACCCCGCAGATGGCGAGACCATTTGTTTGGATCCCCACGCGGTATCCGCGCAGCAGCTTTTCTTCGGAGACTGCAGCGGCAATATCGCCGCAGTTGCTGCCGGACTTGGGGTTGAAACCGGCCTGGTCACTGTGGTGGGATGGGATTTTTCATCCTCAGGATACCGGAAGCATCTGGAGGAGTTGGGGGTAGACCTCTCCGGTGTCACTGTTTTGGAGCAGTATCCCAGCGGTCATAATTACAACTGCTTCTCCCCGGACGGCAGCGGCTTCTGCATCTCCCAGCAGGGCGCAGCCGCACACCAGCAACCGGGGATGATCCGGGAGGAGTGGTTTCGGGATGCCGCATACACCGTTGTCTGCGAGGCCTTTTCCCCCTATACCCTGAAAGCTCTCCGCTGTGCCGGCAGTTGGGGAAGCACGACGGTAATCAGCGGCATGGTGGGCGACCGGAATTCTCTGTGGCAGGATTTCCTGCAGGCGGCGGATATTCTTTTCATCAATCGAAGCGAATTCAGGAGGCTGGTTCAGCTGGTCGGTTCTGAAGATGCATTGTTCCGGAAATTTGATTTAGAGCGGATTTTCATCACCTGCGGCGCCGATGGAGCCAGAATCATAGATCGGAGCGAAGACCTTCAGATTCCTGTTGTTCAGGCAGAAGCTGTTATAGATCCCACCGGCGCCGGAGACGCCTTCGTGGCAGGCACCATTGCCGGGTTGCTCCGAGGTCTGGAGCCGCAGAGGGCAGCCGGGGTCGGTGCTGCCGCATCCAGCTTTATCATTCAAAAATTCGGCTGCCAGACCAACGCCCCCACCTGGGAACAGGTACGCAGCCGTATAGAAGCCCAGTCTGAGACTGTAGGAGGGAGAAATCCATGAAAATCATCGACACCCATATCCACTATGGTACGGATCCCAATGTGGCCAGCGCCACCTGCGCGCCATATATGATCACCGGCCGGCCGGAAACCGTAATCCGGTATCTGGACGAGGAAAATGCTTCCCATGGCGTTCTGTTTCCCCATGACCGGGTCATGTCGCCCCCTTGGGACTGTGATTACGACAAGGCCAATATGCAGGTGGGCGAGGCGGTAAAGCAATATCCCGACCGGATTATCGGCGTTGCCCGCATCAACCCCACCTTTGGCAAGGAGCATACGTTTGCTCTAATCGACAAATATGTAAACGACTGGAACTGCAAAGGTCTGAAGCTGGTTGCAGGCTACGATTTCTACCGCCCCAACGACATGAAGGTCATGGGATATTTGATGGAAAAGGCCGAGGAGCACAATCTGACGGTGCTGTTCCACTCCGGTGATGCTCCCCGGGATCTTCCTTCCCTGCAGGCTGTTGTGGCGGAAAAATTCCCAAGGGTTAATGTAGTCCTAGCGCATATCGGCATGCACCTGTATCTGTGGGAGGCAATTCTGGCGGCCCAGCGGAACGAAAATGTCTATGTGGACATTGCTCAGGCGTTCCCCTATGATATCAAGATTTTCATCAACGAGGTGGGGGCGGATCGCATAACCTACGGCTCCGATGGGCCTTACCAGTCCACGGCGGTGGAGATGCAGAAGCTCCATGCCATCGGTCTGGATGAGACGCAGCTGAAAAAGGTGTTCCGGGAGAATGCCCTGAAAATCTGGCATATTGATGAAGCTTTGTAAGTTCAGGAGGTAAATCTATGGTTTTAGACGAGTTATTCCCTGTGAAAAAGCCTATTATCGGCATGGTTCACTCTCTGCCTCTGCCCGGGTCCCCGAAATTCAAGCAGTATCGTTTGGAGGATGTTTACGATTACGCAGTAAATGAAGCACTTAAGCTGAAGGAAGGCGGCGTAGACGGTCTGCTGATTGAAAACGCCGGAGACATCCCCTTCGTTAAGTCTGAGTATCTGGGGCCTGAAACTGCCGCCTGCATTGCCGTCATCGGCGAGCGAATCCGCAAGGCTGTCCCGGATCTGCCCATCGGTGTGAATATTGTGGCCAACGCCGCAAAGCACTCCATCGCCGCTACGGAGGCCTTTGGCGGAAGCTTTGTCCGGGTAAATCAGTGGGCAAATGCTTACATTGCCAATGAAGGCTTTGTGGAAGGTGCCGCGGGTGTGGCTCTGCGTTACCGTTCCATGATCGGCGCCGATGATATCAAGGTTCTGGCGGATGTCCATGTAAAGCATGGCAGCCATGCAATCGTTGCAGATCGTCCCATTTCTGAGCAGGCCACCGATGTGGCATTCTTTGACGCGGATGCCCTGATCGCCACCGGCTTCCGCACCGGCGACCCCACCCGCCCCGAGGAAATCAATACCATTCGGGAGGGATCGTCTCTGCCCGTCCTCATCGGCAGCGGCATCAACGCCGAAAACTGCCAGCATCTTCTGCGTATCGCCGACGGAGCAATTCTTGGCGTTTCGGTGAAAAAGCCACATTCCATGGCAGCCCCCACTGACCCGGAATCCCTTCGCATTTTCATGGACAAAATTTTTGAGCTTCGCATGGAGCTTAAATAATAAAAAGGAGGAAAAACTATGAAAAAGCTGGTCGCCCTTATGCTGGCTCTCTGCATGTGCTGCTCCGTCTTTGCCGGGTGCAGTCAGAGTTCCGGCTCCGCCGCGTCCCCGGGGAAGGAAGCTCCTGGGACAGACAAGAAGGATGTCACAATCAACATTCTGTGTATCTCCACCACCATTGCCGACATCATTTCCAAGCAGGTTCTGGACTTTGAGGCGGAAACCGGCATCAAGGTCAACTGCGAGGTTTTGGAAGAAAGCTCCGCCTTTGAAAAGCTGCTAACAGATCTGTCCTCCGGCTCCGGCACCTATGACCTGTTTATGACCTCTCCGGTCTATAACTGGCAGTACATCTCCGGCGGCTGGGTGGAGCCTCTGGACAGCTACATTGCGGATTCCTCCAGGACCGCCGCTGATTGGGATCTGGACGACTTCATCCCCGGTATTCTGAATTCCGGCCGCTGGACCGGCGAAAAGCTGACTGGCGTCGGAGAAGGCAGTCTGTACTCTCTGCCGCTGATGTTCGAAACCTATATGCTGGCCTACCGCCCCAGCGTTCTGAGCAAGTATGGCCTGGAGGTTCCCACGACCTACGAGGAAATGGCTCAGTGTGTCTCTCAGTTGGCTGCTCAGGATAACCTGTCTGACACCAACGGTATGCCCATGTACCCCGTCGTTACTCGTTTCGACAAGTACTGGGATCTGACCTACCTGACATTCGGAACCATGCTGCAGTCTTACGGCGTCACCATGGTGGATGACTCCGGAAAGGTAGCAATCAACAGCCCCGGAAGCATTGAAGCCACCAAGATCTTTGTCAAGATGATTCAAGAGGGTTCTCCAGACGGTGCCGGACAGTTTACTTTCTATGAATCTCAGCAGGGTTTTGCCTCCGGTCAGTATGTGTTCTGCTTCAACGAGGCGGATGGCTTCACAGCCGTATACGAGGATCCAGAGCAATCTATGGTAAGCGACGATGTGGGGTATGCCGTGACGCCCCTTGGCCCCAGCGGTCTGCGCTCCGCATCCACATGGCTTTGGTCCATGAGCATGAACTCCGCCTCCAAGCACAAGGATGAGGCATGGCAGGTTCTTCAGTATCTGACCTCCAAGGATGTCATGATCCGGCAGCACCTGCAGGGAAGCATGGAGCCGGTTCGCCAGTCTGCATGGGAAAATGCGGATGTGATCGCTCTGATCAACGGTTATGGTGAGTTGGAAGGACAGTATTACGATGTGGTCAAAACCATGGGGGAATGCGCCGAGTTGACGCTCCCGGCTCATCCCGAAATCACCCGAGCATTGGATGCCTGGGCAACTGCCATTCAGAGCGCCTATTATGGCCAGGCAACTGTGGAGGATGCCCTCAACGCAGCCGCTGCGGAAATCACAGAGATTCTGGCAAGCTGATCTGTTGCCCGTGATGCCGCAGTCTCTGAAGGAAGACTTTTGATACTATTTCCTGATTAAAATCTTGATTTTATAGCGATTCATAAAAATAGCGCACCCTCTTGACAAGCGGTGTAGAATCGAGGCAAAAGGAAGCGTTTCATGCCAGCGAACAGGAGCGTCCCCGATGTGGCGGAGAAGCGGAAAGCGTGGAACGGCATTATCTCCGGGTTCAGCACAAATAACCTTGTATTTCTGGATGAAAGCGGCTGCAATACCGACATGACGAGGCGGTATGCCTATGCGCAAGGCGGGAGCAGAGCGGTTGATTCCGCGCCGCTTTCCAAGCCGAAAAACACAACGATTTTGTCCTCCATCCAATTGGACGGAAGTTTACACTACACGACTTTCTCAGGCGGCACAACGGTAGAAAAATTCAATCAGTACCTGGTGAATGACTTGCTGCCGTATCTGAACCCTGATTCTGTGCTTGTGATGGATAATATGAAGTCGCACCATGCAAAAGCGATAAAGCAGCTGCTGGAGAAAGCAAAGGTCCGGTATATTTTTCTTCCTCCGTATAGCCCTGACCTGAATCCCATTGAAAATCTCTGGTCGAAGGTGAAGGCACTTTTGCGCAAATTCAAAGCCAGAACCTTGGAGACCCTTCCAGATGCGATTCAGCGTGCTTTTCGGGCGGTGACACTATCTGACTGTTCCGGCTGGTTTTGCGCTTGCGGTTATTCGCGTTAATTTATTGAATTGCTATAATGCGGTATGGGGACGAGTTAATGCAGTTACTTGTATCTGCGTGTCATTGAGGCGACACTTCTATTCCGCAATTGAAATCGCTGTCGAATTGTGATAATCTATCATACACAGGAATGCTTATGGGATGGTGGCGTTTATGAAGGCACATATTTCAAAAAGGAGAACGACTAGAAATGTTGCAAAGGTCAATAATATTTTGCGGCATGAGCTTGAAGTGGGTGAAATAAAATCTATTTCGCCTATACTCTCGAAAAGGGCAGCAATTAAAATTGCTGTAGCCCCATCAACTAGTCAAGAAACAGTGCATGCAATATGCCATAAAATGAATAAGGCGGGCTATAGTACGAAAGTGTTGCAGCCAGATAGGTATGGTTGGTGTTACTTCATTTCCCCATACAGCCCAGCCGGGCGGGGTCTGCCTGG
>ERZ791802.2211-NODE-2211-length-12224-cov-2.356973_pt1 | contig 12224 bp, 12 predicted proteins | sample MGYA00510308_ERZ791802 | MGnify/ENA primary metagenome ERZ791802 (study PRJEB30046, sample SAMN00792028) | human gut metagenome | study: EMG produced TPA metagenomics assembly of the A metagenome-wide association study of gut microbiota in type 2...
CTTCATAACAAAATTGAGTGGGTTCTCAATCATAAAGAAAAAGCCTCTGCAATAGGTTTGAAGATGTACAAGCGAACTCATGATTGTTTCGAAGTAAAGCATCTCAATTCGATGTTCTATGATACGATTGTGGAAGATGTTCAGAAAGGAAAATATGATGAGAACAAGCACGATATGACAAAATATACTCCAAAGTCAATATAATGAACGATTATAGAATTTCAAAATATATAAAGAAGGTATTTGAGACCCCATCTGATAGATTTTCAGAATGGTTTGGCTATTATAACTATGATACTTTGACAAGCAATCATAGGAAATTATTATGTAACCGTATTGCTGAAGATGGTGTACCTCCTAGGGCTGACTTGAAAGTTGAAGTTGGATATTATGAAATACCATTTGGTGAATGGCATCATGTCGGATTCTCTGATTCTTGGAATTGGCAGCAGGGGTGCATGGCTCAATGGTTGAACGATGATGAGATTATCTACAATACTTCAGAAAACAATCATCATATTGCTATTATCTATGATACAAGAACTGGGAATGATCGCAAAATAGATTGGGCAGTATATGGCATTATGCCAGGTGGTAAGAAGTCGATAGCATTGGATATGGAGCGTGCGCATTGGTGTCGTGCGTATCACTATCAATCTGTGAAAGATAAAAGCAAGGATGGCTCCATTTTTGAAGGTGATGGCATCTTTGAAATAGATTTAGTCAGCAATACAAGAAGGCGAATTATTTCAATTCAAGACATCTTATCATTAGATCCCAAACCTTATTTTACAAAAGCAAAACATTGGTTGGAGCATATAATGATAAATCAAGATGGAACAAAATTTTGTGTTTTACACAGATTTTCTTCAGTGACGAATGTCTATTCTTATAAGACTCGACTTATTGTAATTGATGCGTCCACTTTGGAAATGCAAAGTATTGATGGATGGGAAAATACGCAATGGTCGCATTTTGGGTGGAATGGCAATGATTTTGCAATTTATGCTTATCCTACCAGAGAAAAGGTCAACGAAAAAGACTTTGAACCAGATGATAAGATTAAATCTGGTCCTTTTCAGTTGAGATATAAACCCAAATTCTCCATGACTTTATTCGTAAAGATGATTGCAAGGAATGTACTTCCAACACGCGCATTGTTAAAGATGAAGGGTGGAATTACAACCTATCAATACTATACACAGAAACAGAATAAGAAATACTGCTTACAGCGGGTATTCGATGTGGATCCCTTTTTGACCGATGGTCATCCTTCATTCACGCCAGATGGTCGCTATATGATTACAGACACATATCCTGATAAGTACCATTGTCAGCGGTTATATGTCTATGATTTGCAAACTAGTAAATATCTGCTGTTAGGAGCTTTTAATGCCTACTACGATAAGAACCCTGCGTCATGTGATTTACACCCAAAGTTAAGTCGAGATGGAATGACTGTAGTTGTGGATTCTGCTCATGATCAGAAGCATCACATGCTTGTACTTGATTTAGATTGGAATTTAATAAAGAAACAGATTTCTCAATATGAATGATAATAAGAGAATAGCAATAAATAGTGTTGTAATATTTTTGCGACTATGCATTGTAAGTATGGTCAACATTATAGCATCCAGAGTTGTTTTGGACGCATTGGGTGCATCTGATTTTGGTCTTTATAATGTTGTAGGTGGTATTGTAATACTTTTGAATGTTGTCAATACAGCAATGTTGGCAACTACATATAGATATCTTGCTTTTGAAATTGGGAAAAAGCTAGGGGGAAATCCTAATAAGATATTCAATACGAGTTTGTTAATTCATGCTGTTTTTGCTATAGGATTAATTACGGTTGGTATAGCTGTAGGAGATTGGTATATATGTAATTACCTTAATATCGTACCCGATAAGATATCGGATGCGATATTTGTTTTCCATATTTCCATTATTACTGCAGCTCTATCTACTTTATTTGTGCCCTTCCAAGGACTACAGGTGGCATATGAAAAATTTACAGTTAATGCTGCCATCGATATTATCTCACAATCCATTAAACTTGCTGCAATAATACTACTTATATATTCCGATACAAATCGTTTGAGACTGTATAGTATGATCATGCTTTCATACACATTCTTCTCATGTGTCTTATATGTGGGTTATTGTGTAATGCATTATTGGAATGTGATTAAACCTACAGTTTATAAAGATTCGAAACTTATAAAGGAAATGCTTCAGTATGCTCTTTGGACTATGTTCGGAGCTTTGGCGTCAGTTGGTAAGTCTCAAGGTAGTGCTGTTATCATCAATTTTTTCTTTGGTACTGTAGTAAATGCTGCATTTGCTGTCGCAACGCAAATTGAAAGTTTTGTATTGGTATTTGCTCGAAGTCTCAATAGTGCAGCTGTTCCTCAAATTACTAAGAATTTTAGTGGCGGTAATTCCGGGCGTTCTATCAAACTTACTAGTTATATCTCTAAGTACACTTTTATATTAATGTGTTTTGTAGCATTCCCTGTTTTACTTGAAATGGATTTTTTACTGAGTATTTGGCTTAAAGAAGTACCAGAAGGTTCCGCAACGTTCTGCCGTTTGATGATCTTATGTGCTCTTTTGGGCTGTCTTGGAGAGGGGATTCCAGCATTAGTAAATGCAACTGGCAATATTAAGAACTATCAGATTATTATTCATTCTTTCACCTTATTGGGATTACCTATTTCCTTTGTATGCTATAAACTTGGAGCAACTCCATTCGCAATATTAAAAGTTTTCTGTTGTATCAGTTTCCTTTTGGCTTTCATAAGGCTCTATCTCTTAAAAAGAATATTTGATTTTGATGTTCGTCAATTTATTGAAATTTCTTTCATAAAAATAGGACTTATATCAATTCCTCTTCTCATTTTCTATATCTTATACAATCCCGCATCATTCCCAATATGGGGGCATATCTTAGGCATAATTCTTTCTGAGATATTTTTGATTGCTGTTATTGTTCTTATCGGTTTAGACAAAGAGGAAAGACAATTGCTTGCGAGTTTCGTGAAATAATAAATTCTAATGAGAGTTCTTTTTATCAATGGGCGTTGTGGTAGCGGAAGTACCGGTCGCATCTGTACCAATATTGCTGATATTCTGAAATCACAAGGACATGAAGCTTATATTGCTTTTGGGCATGGTGAAAGCGACTACTCTGGGGCTTTTAAAATTGCAGGCAAGGTGAATTATTATGTTCACAATGTATTATCTCGCCTTATAGATGCAGAGGGATTAGCTTCTATTATAGCCACAGGACGTTTACTGCACTTTATGAACAGAGTGAATCCCGATATTGTGCATATTCATAATATTCATGGACACTTTGTAAATTATCCTATGCTGTTCCATTATATTGAAAAACATGGTATTAGGGTGGTTTGGACGTTACATGACTGTTGGGCATTCACAGGTAGGTGTGCTCATTTTGATCTTGTTAAATGTAATAAATGGATGACTGGATGTGGGGGATGCGAATATTTGAAATCTTATCCTGCAACATACGTTGATAGAAGTGCTCAAGGATGGATAAGAAAGCGTGCTTTATTCTTGTCTGTGGCAGAAAACATGACTATGGTTCCTGTTTCACATTGGCTTGAAGGACTACTCAAACAATCCTATTTGGGGAATGTCAACAGCCAAGTTATATACAATGGAATAGATCTGAGTGTGTTTAAACCTACTCCAATATCAGGTCAGATGCGAGCTCTAGGATTGGAATCTTCTAAGTATGTATTAGGAGTAGCTTCTCCATGGGGGGCTTACAAAGGCCTATCCGATTTTTATGTAATTCGTAAACAATTACCCTCTGATATTAAAATTGTATTGGTGGGATTGACTAAAGAAGAAATTATAGATCTTCCAGATGGCATAATTGGTGTTGAGCGTACAAATAGCGCTTCAGATTTGGCTGCTTTCTATTCTTCCGCAGTCGCTTTGGTCAATACTACATATACTGATACATGTCCTACAGTTAACATGGAATCTTTGGCATGTGGAACTCCTGTCATAACATATAGGACAGGTGGAAGTCCTGAACTGGTTGTAGAAGGGGTTACAGGATGGGTCGTAGAAAAAGGCGACAAGTCAGCTATGGTAGAATCTATTCTAAAAGTTATTAACTCTACCACTTGTTTGTCGTCCAATTGCACTCAGTATGCTATTGAGCATTTTGATAGCAAAAAGTGTTTTATTCATTATATTAATTTGTATAACTCTATTTTCTAGTTATGAGTGCATATATATTCCTGTTGATTTTGATAGCATTTATTTCTGTCTATATTGGATCTGATAAAAATAACACAAAAAAACGCAAATATTCGACGGTTGTTTTCTTCAGTATACTGTTTCTGATGTTTTCATTACGTGACTATTCTGTTGGTAGAGATTTACAGGGCTATTCGGATGTATATGAAATGGCTGCAGGAAATAAGTGGTTTGATGCATCTTGGGTATGGATGGAACCTGGGTATGTGTTTTTGATGAAATTGGGAAATGAGCTTGGAATGACATTTAGACAGTTTTTGTTTTTCTGCAATTTTATTATTCTGTTTCCTCTAGCTCAATATATATACAAATATTCTAAGGATGTAGCACTTTCCCTTGTTATTTATGTGTGCTTTCAGTTTTTTGTATTTCATATGTCAGGATTAAGGCAATCCATGGCGATGTCATTATGCTTATCCGCATTTCTTACTGCGCAAAAGAATGGAATCAAGCCTTTCCTAGAATTTTTAATGTTGGTAGCAGTTGCATCATTAATTCATAGGTCTGCCATGGTATTTTTTGCAGCTTATTTAATTATGAGAATTCCTATTAATCTGTGGTGGGGATTTCTATATACCATTATAGGCATTGGGGCTTTTATGCAAAGTGGTTCTATATTAAGAAATCTGCAGAATAATGAAATAACAAATTACGAATTCAACTCTTCGCTTACTATTGGTTCAAGTTTTGTAATGCTATTAGTTTTTCTCGTTATTTCTATTGTAGTTTCTAAGAATGACAGAAATGGGTATACAGGAATTCGTAATACGTTTAAGGCAAAAGATGAGTTTATAACCCTATCAATAAAAAATTATGCAAATATACTTGCCATTTCTATTTTATTTCTTGTTGCATTTTCAGGATCCATCTTAATGAGGGCAGCAACATATTATGAATTAGTATTTTTAATTCTAATACCGGAATTATTTAGTAGACTAAGTACCGATAATCGTAAAATAATAAAGGTCGTGTTTATTGCTTTGATGATTGCAATTTTCTATTTTACTGTTTTATTGCCTAGTCAGTTTGATATTGTTCCTTACAAATTAGGTTCAGATCTCTAATTTAAATTGATAATATTCATGATGAGAAATAAAATTGTTGATATTATTCGTGGCTTCGCCATGTTGTTAGTTGTGTTAGGACATACCTTGTCTGGAAGCACTTCGAATTTTAATGATACTTTCTTATTTCAAGTTATTTGGACGTTGCAAATGCCACTATTTATTATTATTAGTGGCTATGTTACTAAATACAGTAAACCTTTGACGACACGTGACAAACTATGGGTATTTGTTAAGAAACGTACTCTTGCGTATATATTGCCATGGGCAGTTTGGTCATTCGTCATTAGAGGACTGATTTTCCAACAGACTAATTATCTCGATATTAAGTGGCTCTTATGGCATATGGATTCGGGCTATTGGTTCCTTGCAACGATCTGGACAATCAATATGATCTATGGACTTGCTGATTATGCTAGTAACAAAATCTCTAAGTCCACAACTTGGAATATGTTGATTCATCTAACGTTATGTGGAGTGGGTATGATTGTTCTTGGTGTTATTGGTTATATTGCAGGTTTGTCATTCTTCTGCATAAAATTGACATTGTATTATATCCCAATCTACTTGTTGGGCTATTTATATGGTCAATTACAGGACAAGTTTCTTGCGCTTAAGAAATCGTCAAGCTTAGTCAACGGAGTTATTACAATTTCGTTGGTAATATGGTTGACAATGATTCTTCGTTTTAACTTTCATGATGATAATGGAGACGCTTTCATTACATCATTATTTGGCTGCATATCTATAATTGGATTGTTTATAGGGATATACAGTAGTGGAAACAAACTTTTGCAATTAGTTCATTGGTCAGGAGTTTATTCTTTGGAGATCTACTTGACGCATTATCTGGTTCTCAATATGATTCAAATGACAGTAACTCCACAATTCGGAACATTGGAGGGGATGAGATTGCTAGCTGTCAATTACCTGCTTACAATAGGAATGGTTTGTTTAATAATCAAGATTCTACAAAGGAACAACATACTAAATTACTTACTGTATGCAAAACGAACCCTCTCAAATTTCTAAATTGGGTAGGTAAACACTCTCTTGAAATCTATCTTATTCATGACTTCTCATTGTGTATACTGAAGTTGTTTATAGCACCGTTAGTATTGTCTGCTATCGGATATATTATTTTGTTTGCTAATTTTATCGTAATAGTTGCATTGAGTGGCTTTTGCATTAAGAAACCTGAAACGAATAACAAAATTCTTTTTTGAAGATAAAATATATGACACATCCAAGATTGTTGATAGTGGGAACAACTCCATATAGCACCAAAGATCAATCACGGTCGTTTGATGCATTTTTCCACTATTGGGAAAAGGAAAATATAGCGCAGATATTCTGTAAGCCTCAATCACCAGTAAAAGGGCATTGTGGTACTCTGTTTCAAATTACAGACTATCGTATGCTTCAACGTTGGAAAGGAAAACGTATTAAGACGGGTAAAGTGTATAACTATGATGAATTGCCGGATTCGAGCGAATCAAACCAAAGAACTGATGAGACATTATCTGCGCCTCGTGCATACCAGTTCGGTTTAAGGCATAGTCCGCTTACACATCTTCTGAGAGGCCTGCTTTGGAGAAAGAGATTTTGGTGTACAGAAGCTTTGAATAAATGGCTTGATGAGTTTAAGCCAGAGTGTGTTTTTCTGAGTTTCTCGGATGACTATTTTATACCTCAGATTGCATTATATGTGGCTGAACGATATGATATACCTATTGTAAACTCTATTTTGGATGATTATTACTTCAATACTCGTTTTTCATTAAACCCTTTGTATTGGCTATACAAACTAACCTACAAAAAACTCATTCGTAAGGTGCTTGCACATAAGGGGAGTGCCATATATATAAGTGATAAAATCCGTGATAAGTACAATGACGATATGGGCTTGGATGGTGAGACAATTTATCTGAATTCAACTGTAAAACGTAAACTGTTTGCCCCAGTTAATACAGATAATCCTTCTATTACTTATTTTGGTAATATTGGTATGGGACGTAACCATTCTTTGAACGACATCGGATATGCTTTGGGGCGTATCAATCCCAAATATATATTAGAGGTTTATTCTGGATCAAAGAACCCATTAGAGTACGGAGTGTTCAAGGATAATCCGAATGTATATTATGGTGGAACGATTCCTTATGAACAAGTTCAAGAGAAGATGCAGAATAGTGATGTGACGGTTATTGTAGAAGGCTTTTTGCCCAAAGATATTGATGAGTCAAGATATTCACTTTCTACCAAGGCGGCAGATGTATTGGCAAGTGGAGTCACAATATTAACCTATGGTTCACAAGAATGCGGAATTGTCGAGTACATGCAGAGCACTATGGCTTCGTATGTATGTACAAACAAGAAAGATTTGGAAGCAGTTATCAGAGAAATGCTTTCGACACCCAAAAAGCAGAAAGAATATTATGAGCAACAGATTGTAATGACTCACAAGCATCACAATGTAGATAGGAGTTGTGAGATGTTCATGACTGTTGTTAATAGAGCAATAAGTAAATAATATAGAATATGCTAAAAGATACTATAACATGTCTGATCTTTTCGTGTGATAAGTTCAGTGATTTATGGGATGCAAACCTTAAGCTTTTCCGTGAGAATTGGCCGGAAAGAGATTTTGAAACGTTCATAGTAACAGACAAGCCCACCGAGTATACTTTTTCTGATGTGCAGATTATTGCGGCAGGATCAGATCTAGAATGGAGCGATAGACTGAAATATGCACTTCAGTATGTCAAAACGGATTATGTTTTCGTTACTCTAGATGATTATTTTCTAATTGAAAAAGTGGATAACAACAGAATGGAACACCTTGTTGATTTGATGGTGTCTGGTAGGTATGACTACATACGTTTGTTTAAAAAGCCGACAAATGCAACTGGGGAAAAGCTCGATGGAGAGACCAAATTGTATCATATTATTAATGAAGCAAACTATAGTGTGAACTTGTATTCTGGATTTTGGTCAAAGAAGTTCTTTGAATTTTGCGTAAGGGAACCTAGAACTGCTTGGATGTTTGAGGTTACTCTTCATGAGAGTGCAGTTGAGTATGGTGCTAATTGTTTGGTAAGTTATGAAGAAAACTATAAAATTTTGGATGTAGTTCGTAAGGGGAAAATATTGCATAAGGCCGTTCGGTATTTCAAAAAACACCCAGGAATATACGAGGGAAACCGCGAGATTCAGTCATTATTGTATGAGATAAAGTTATGGTGCAAGACTTTTGTACAGGAACATATTCCCAAATGTTTATTTAATACTTTTCGTTCACTTTACGTGAAATTTGGAGGACAGTCATTTACATACCAAAGAGATAATGAGTAGGAATACATTATATGCATACAGGATTAATGACGACATTATTCTACGAAATATCTCAGGCGGCAATTAAGGTATATCTGCTGGCACAGAAAAAACTTTTGTTGGCAGTGAAGTACAGAAACTTTATAAGTAGGTATATAGGCTATGCAAGGCTATAGTTAATTGATGCGTTGCAAACTTAAGGTGATATCTTTCATGAACTCATTGTTCTTTGTCGGCAGCCGTATGGCAAATCTATCTGTAGCCTATCAAATGCTGATATCGACTTGTCGTATGAATGGTTTGTCAACTTTGAAATATTTTGAAGAAGTTCTTCCGTGAACTTGTTAACGGTAACAGGTATTATGAGAACCAGTTGTTGATGAGAGTCGGAATCAATACTAATAATATTAAAAACAGTTCCAATTTTTGATTTATTTAAGAGAAAATCCGGAAAAGAGGCTTTACCTATACGATACGTCAAAATTAAACGCTTATAGGCAACGAAAGATACGCCTAATTAATACAATCTAGTGAGCATATTCTATAATCCTTACTATAAGTTGAAATTATTGCTATGAAGGGGTAAAATAATTAAACAGTGTAGGTCGTAACTAATCGTTGATTAATATGGAGAAATTCTCAGTATTGATGTCTTTATATTGGAAAGAAAATCCACTATATTTAAATCTTGCCCTTAAGAGTGTGTTTGAGCAAACAATTTCACCGGATCAGGTTGTTCTCGTTCTTGACGGTCCCGTGGGAAAGCAACTATTAGCTGTTGTTGAAAGATTCAGGAAAATATACCCATCTCTCGATGTATATCCTCAAGATAATAATCAAGGTTTGAGTACAGCCCTTAATATTGGTCTTGAGAAATGTCGTAACGAGATCGTATTTCGTATGGACACCGATGACCTCTGCTATAAGAATCGTTTTGAGCGAACTTTGGAAGAATATTCGAGAAACTCAGATTTAGAATTAGTAGGTTCATATGCCACTATGATGGATGAAGAAGGAGTGGAGATAAAAGCGATGACAGTTCCTGCAAATCAAAGCGAGATTTATAGGCAAGTGTGGACGTGTCCGTTTATTCATCCTACAGTTTCGTTTAAGAAATCAGCACTATTGCGAGTCGGCAGTTATAACCCTAATTCAGGCCCCCGACAGGATGACTATGAACTTTGGTTTAGGTGTGTTGAAAATCTTATTAAATGCAAAAATATAGAAGAGCCTTTATTATATTATCGTTTCTTCAAAGATAGTATTTTGAGAAACACCGTGAAGGTAGGTTGGTGGAGAGCTAAGGTAGGCTTAAAAGGAGCATGGCGATGCAAATGTTCACCTATTGCATATGTTGGTGTTTGTTATCCATTTGTACGGGCTTGCATGCCATCGTTTATTCGAGAGTTGATGTATAAAGCAGCAGATATAATTAATCCTAGAATAAAACAAAGATCATGAATATATTGATTACTGGTGTACACGGATTCGTAGGCTCGAATCTGGTGAAAGCTTTGGTGCCTGAGCATACGATTTTTGGTTTGGACATTGTGGCTCCGAAGAAGGAGGGGGTGAAGAAGACTTTCTTTTGGGAGGATCTTCCATCTACAAATTTAGGACAGACTCAATTGCTTGATTTCCCCAAAATTGATGCTATTATTCACTTGGCTGGTAAGGCTCACGACACCCGTAATAAGAGCACAGCAGATGTGTACTTTAGAGTAAACACAGGGCTTACCCAGCGTATCTTTGACTGGTTTCTTACCAGTAAGTCTGCAAAGAAATTTATATTCTTCTCTACAGTAAAGAGTGCTGCAGATAGGGTCGAAGGCGAGTTCCTTACAGAAGAATGTGTTCCCACTCCCGTAGGCCCTTATGGAGAGAGTAAAATTAAAGCGGAGGATTACATAATCGGGCATTTTGCCCCTGAAGCTCTCGAACGTCCGTATCACAATTTTAACGATAGTGATTCCATTATAAAAGATAAGCAGGTGTATATCATGAGGCCTTGTATGATTCATGGTCCTGGAAACAAGGGTAACCTCAATCTTCTTTATGGAGTAGTGAGCAAGGGGATTCCATGGCCTCTTGGTGCTTTTGAGAATCGCCGTTCGTTTACCAGTATTGGAAATCTTTGTGTAGTAATTAACGGATTTTTAACTAAGAATGTACCTTCGGGCATTTACCATATGGGAGACGATGAAGCTCTTTCAACTAATGAACTCATTCAGGTTATTTGTGAGGCTCTTGGTAAGAAAGCTCATATATGGTGTATTCCGAAAGGTCTGATGAACGGAGTTGCAAAAGTGGGTGGTTGGTTTCATCTTCCGCTCAATCCTCTTCGAATGCAGAAACTCACAGAAAACTATGTAGTGAGTAATGCCAAGATCAAGGCTGCTCTTGGCATTACGCGGATGCCGGTAAGAGCGAAGGATGGATTGATGGACACTATTAGAAGTTTTAAGCAGTAGAATGATTATGAATGCATACTTGACTTACGGAATTATTTTTGTGATTCTATTGGCATTAGAGTTATGCTATTTCAAGGTGGCTGACCACTTTAACATTATCGACAAACCTAACGAACGCTCATCGCACTCTACGATTGTATTGCGTGGCGGAGGTATAATCTTTTTAATTGGTATCTGGATTTGGAGCGCTTTCTTCGGATTTCAATATCCCTGGTTTCTGGCAGGCCTGACGCTTGTGGCAGGCATCAGCTTTGTAGATGACATCCATTCATTGCCGGACTTAGTAAGATTGGTCGCTCAGTTTGCAGCTGCCGCGATGGCATTCTATCAGCTCGGCATATTGCATTGGTCAATGTGGTGGATAATATTACTGGCACTGATAGTCTATGTCGGTGCCACGAATGTGATCAACTTCATGGATGGAATCAATGGTATCACAGCAGGATATTCTTTGGCTGTATTGATTCCGTTGGCTCTGGTGAATACGAATGGTATTTTTGTAGAACAGAGTTTGATTATATCAACGGTTCTTGCTTCATTGGTGTTTTGTATTTTCAATTTCCGTCCGAAAGGTAATGCGAAATGCTTTGCCGGTGATGTCGGCTCTATCGGCATCGCTTTTATCATACTGTTTCTGTTAGGTAATGTGATGATCAAGACAACGGATATTACCTGGCTGATATTCTTGTTAGTATATGGCGTGGATGGCTGTCTGACCATTGTACATCGTATTATGTTGCACGAAAATTTGGGTGAGGCGCATCGTAAGCATACTTATCAGATTATGGCTAATGAGTTGAAAGTAGGTCATGTAAAAGTTGCATTGCTGTATACGGTTATGCAGTTAGTGATTTCTCTTGGATTTATTTATCTCTGTCCCGATACAGTGTTTGCTCATTGGTTATATCTGGTGGGTGTATTAGCAGTATTGGCTATCGTATACATATTGTTTATGAAAAAATACTATCATTTACATGAAGAATATCTCATATCATTGAAACAATAACGATTATGGAATTTGATAAAGAATTTTTAGATAAGTTATTTGAGCAAGCTA
>ERZ791802.2219-NODE-2219-length-12166-cov-9.101148_pt1 | contig 12166 bp, 8 predicted proteins | sample MGYA00510308_ERZ791802 | MGnify/ENA primary metagenome ERZ791802 (study PRJEB30046, sample SAMN00792028) | human gut metagenome | study: EMG produced TPA metagenomics assembly of the A metagenome-wide association study of gut microbiota in type 2...
AAGTGCAAATATTTGTTGTTTCAGTCGGCTTTTCATTCCAGTCTATATTTTTACTTATAGATAAGACGAAAAACATTCTGTTTTGTACTCACTGTATTTTCCTGACTCAAATTAAATTAAGCTATTTAATTTGTCAGATAGAATTGAAACGATAGTTTATCTATCTCTTCTGTAATAGTTCTTCAAACACTTCAAATACCCTTGAATATGAAGTGTGCGGATTGTTTATATCAATGGAGATGCTACGTGCATGATTTATGGCAGATTCTAGCTTTTCTTTGAGTTGGAGATATAAGTTGTTCTTTGAAAAATACTCAATGCTTTTTTCGTACTTTTCAAGACGACCATTCTTTTTCAACTCTGTAATTACTTCGTCACAGTTGCGAAACTGCCGGTCGGTAAAGACAAAATGTAATAATAGCCAAAATTCAAAGGCCGGATTACTCTCTATGAAATAAATCTCATTTTTGTATACTTTGATGCATGATGACTTCTCTTTATCATAGGCTTGTTTACGTACATTATCTGCATTGATATAATCCATATCAATCAAGCAAAAAACTACATCAAACTCTTTCGCTAATAGCGATTGAGCTTTCGTTATGATATCACTGTAGTCAGGATGTTTGGGCTTATCAGGCTTTAGTGTAACATTGAACTTCTTCAATAAGTCCTTTTCAACATTACGAAATCCATCAAAATAGAAAAACTCTGTGATTCCTTCACCGATAATCGCATAAGATTTCCGAATTTCTTTTATTCTTTTTTCGCGTGCCATACTTATCGTTTTTTAGGAATAAAAATACCGCCCAGCGTTGGTTTTGCACCAAATTTCCCTGCATTATATGCATTGAGAAACGAAACGCCATTGCGGATATTGAAGTCATCAAGTGAAAACAGGTCTGTTGAACCATCATCCTTTTTTTCTGTAAACCAGACTACATCTTTACGTAAATCCTCGGTGTCTAATGATTGGAGATTATGCGTACTGAAAATCAGCTGCGAATAAGTCGAATTAACCAAAAATAAGTTGATGAAATGGGCAAATAAATCCGGATGCAGCGAATTCTCAAGTTCATCAACAGGTATGATAGCATTTCTTTCAAGTAATATATTCAGAATAGTTCCCAAACCATAATAGCGCATTGTTCCTGCTGATTCAAGTATATCAGGCAGGTAATGAACAGAAGATGTTCCATTGGCTACAATTGTATGTTCAAATATCAAATCCGTATCTTTTTTATTTTTCTCGTTTTGTTGAACATCAAAACCGGATATATTAAAATCTGCACGGTGCAGTAAATCTAATAAAAAGGATTTATTCTCCTTCTCTGCTTCCATTTCTCCTGTTGTCCATGTTTTCAAATCCGTTTGGGGCAAGAGTATAGGCAACCACTGTTTCAGGAAATAGTTATACACACGTTCTAATTCAGGAAACATAAAGTTGGCTGTAGCATAAGCTGAAACAACACTCATATTACTAAGTGTATTTACCTGCAACTTTTCCTGCTCGGCCACATTGAGTTTGACTTTGCTTCCTAATCGGATATGAGTGATTCCATTAATGGTCTCTCGGGAGAAAATTTCGGCTGGCTGCTTACCGGGATAATATTTAAGTGTTTCTTTTAGGACAGCACTATTCTCTACTTCAAGATAATAGATATGCTTCATATTGTTTACAAAAAAAGTCAATTCAAATACTCCACACTCTTTCTTTGTCGTATCATCCAAGAGAAACGGAGTAAACCCGATAGGCTGCATCTTGTTTATCTTAGGAGAAATGGCTATTTTTCGTATGAAATCAAGTGCTAGCAATACGTTAGTCTTTCCTGAAGCATTAGCTCCATAGAGGATACCGAGTTTTAATACTTTCGTATCGTTGATAGTGGTACAGTAATATTCTTCTGAAACCTTATCTGCAGAAGCTTCAAAACTTAATATCTGCCAATCCTTAGCTGATCTGAAATTTTTAAATTTAAATTCTAAAATCATACTTCAATGTATTAAAAACGTGACTATTTTGCAAATATAGCATTTTAAGCTATTTATTCCGCATTTTTATCTATTCTTTTTGAGAATAAAAAAGGTGCACCTCCTTTCCCACTCTAGGTAGAAGGTGCACCACACAAACAAAACAAACAATAGTCTACCTTCACAGGCAGAGGAGAACCCATTATTCCATTTTTCCTATACTACTATTATAAAAAGAAAAATGTTTAGGGCATGGATCCTCTTGGGGAAATGAGGCGCTTCACAGCGACATTAAGGATATAGGCCATTAAACTCAATTTATTATATTATATGGGCAAAACCTACATCTTTTTCTATTCTCACAAAAACATGAAATGAAACAATTAATTTCCTTTTATTGTTTTCCAGACTGGCACTGCTACCACCGCACCGACAATCGGAGCCACAATAAACAACCAGAGCTGGCTGATAGCCTCCACTCCGGCAAACAATGCCGGACCAATGCTACGGGCTGGATTAACTGATGTCCCTGTAACGGGAATACATACAATATGCACCAGTACCAGAGTCAATCCGATAGCCAGCCCGGCAAAATGAGGACTGCTATTATCCCGGTCGGTAGTGCCCAATACAGTCAGCACGAAGATGAACGTAAACACCGCCTCGGCAACAAATGCAGCCAGCAGATACGGTTCTTCAAAACCGTTGGCTCCCGTACCTTCTATCCCCATTGTACCGGTAATCAACCACAGCAATGCAGAGCCAAGTATTCCGCCCGTCACTTGCGCTACGATATACACACCGGCTTCCATTACCGACAGTCCGCCGTTCAGCCAAACACCGATGGTGATGGCCGGATTGATATGGCAGCCCGAAACAGGGCCGATTGTGTACGCCATTGCCACCACCGACAAACCGAACGCGAAAGCAATCGTCAACACAGCGGCTACCGATGTCGCGCCGCCATTCAATACAGCAGCGCCGCATCCCATTAAGACAAGCACCATAGTGCCCACCATTTCAGCTATAAATTTCGTTTTCATAATCTACTTTTTTCTATTCAATTACAAGATATTCAACTAAAAGATATTCAATTACAAGATTTCCAACTATAAGATTTTCAATTCTCTCCAATCATTCACTCTCTCTCCAATCATTCAAACTCCTTCTAATCATCCTCCCATTCCGAAGGCGGCAACGACTTCTTCCCATACCATTTCATCCAGACACGAGATTTCCGCTTTCTCAAATAAAGCGCATCGCTACAATGCTCCAACGCTTCCCAGTCAAATGAAGAATGATGTCCGAACCACCTCTCCAGCCAGTAAAGCAGATGATAACTCATGAACGCAAGCAACATCCACCACCACGAAAGCCAGACGGATAGCACCAATGCAGGCAATAATGCCAAGAAGAAACATTCCGTATACTGTCGCGCATGAATCTGAAGTTCCATCTCCTCCCACCCTTCCAAATATTTGAACCGGGTGAAACAACATCCGAAAATCATAAAATAATGCCTTTTCTTCCTGTTCAGGAAAGTTTTCGCCAACAGACTATTATATATTATCATATCCTCCTCTTCATTCAAAAAAGCAACATTGCAAAGGACCGTCCAACTACCGGCCGACAAGCCCACCTTGTAACGACAAAGCACTTTCAGTCCCGACATAGAAGAAAACGAGACAGCCCCGCAATGTTGCCTGAAATACCTTGAAATGAAATAAAACTATTATTCGACGATTACGGCACGGTTCAATTCAGGTTCACTGAAACGGTTGTTCGTATCGCCCTCCGCTTTCTTCACGAGACGTTCAGGGGAAATTTTATACTTTTCGACTAACAAATTGTACACATATTCCATACGTTGTTCACTCAAACGCTGGTTCAGTTCCTTGCTGCCCGTAGCGCTGTCCGCCGAGCCAATCAGCGTGAAAGTCTTGTTCTTATCCGCCTTGATAGCGTTGTTCACATAAAACTCAAGATTGGTAAGTTCCTTCTTATCCAAAGTAGCCTTGCCGATAGGGAAGAACAAGGCTACCGGCGAAGCAGTCACTTTCGATTCATTCACCACTTCCGGTTTCCGATTTCTGGCAGCTTCCAGTTCGGCGGCAAGGCGCTGTGCCTCGGTGCTCAAATCATGATTCTTGGCGCGAAGCGCGTTGATACGTTCATTATAAGATGAATAATCTGCCGGAGCCACTTTCTCGACGCGATTGAAACGGGTCTTGCCCAACTTCACGCTTAGCCCCAGTGTCACAGAACTCATTCCTTCACCTTTGCTGCCACTTACAGTTCCGTCAAAACTCTCTTTCACAAGCATTTGCCGTCCTTCCAGAGTCAAGTCCAGACGCTTGCCCAGACGGAACGTATTCAAAATACCGATGTTAGCGGCAATTTCATTGTCATGCGTACTGTTTCCCCACGAACGTGCCCAGCCGAAACCGACAAACGGAATCACATTCCACACACGTTTCTCATTGAATCCGAGGAAACCGTTCGACCAGTTCCACATAAAGTCCGCATGGAGATTGGATACATTAAACTCTTCCTTGTAATAACCGCGATGCGCCCCTTTGGCATACATCCCGCTTGCGTCCGTCAGCCCCTTGGCTTTCAGACCCGAATATTGCAGGCGGACTCCGTAAGAAGGAGTTATCCACTTGCCCAACGACACATCCAGTGCAGGAGCAATACGGTTGCCCACCGATGTCTTGTTATCAAATTCACCTTCATAGATATTGATTCCACCGCCTACACCGATATACCAGTTACTCCAGAAACTATTCGTTTCATACGAGCCACGGAGAATATTTCCGTCCGTATCACGATTTTCCTTTTGCTGTGCCATGGCACAGACTGATGATAATACCAATGCAACTGTAATAATTTTCTTTTTCATGTTTCAATTTTTATGTTCAACATTTAGTTTAACCTGTTTCTTTACTCTAATTTCATTTTACTTCCGGGACGGAATTTCACTTGTCGTTTGGCCGGAATCAGCATTGATCCGCCTGTGGCAGGATTATGCCCGTTGCGTGCTTTCCGTTCCTGAACGACAAAACTGCCGAAACCGACTAAAGTGACACTCTCTCCTTTATGCATTGTTTCCGCAATGGTTTCCATGATTGCATCTACTGCATTCGTAGCTTCGTTAAAGCTCAACTGACCTTTAAGGGCTACTTCTTTGATTAGTTCTGATTTGTTCATAGGTTTGTTTTTAAAAATGAATTATATATGTTTATTCGTCACGGACACAGCGAATGGAACCAGCTGCAGCACGGTCTGGCGACAATGAATTTTCACCACCGAACCCATAATTTAAAGACACACGATGTTGAATGCCAAACGATAATGATATTATCGTATTCATACCACTATTCTGATGACTAAGCATGGTTCCACTAGTATAACCAGCATAGTGAAATGGTTTTAATTCTCCTGGATGAGAATCAGTTCTTCCACTACGTACCGAATTGGATATAAAATAAACCGAACGCACTCCATTTTCACCATAATAAAGATACATTCCATGTGTAGTAGGTTTAGGAGAATAAAAATCGTCTAAATCAATCCAAGCAGAAAGAATAGGGATTCCAAGTTCTTCACTGTGTTGAATAACTGGATTTTTCAAAAATACTCCATAAATATCCTGTAGAGGTACTTTATAACCAGCAGGACATGGATCATAAATAGTTTTTAAGCTTTTTATATCAACCATATCATACCTTGAATTAGGATTTCCCCACAAATACTGGTTTCCCAACGGCATCGTATAATACAACCAATCATAAGAACTGTTATTAGCGCCACCAAGAATAAATGTATCCGGATGTTTTATAGAATATTCTATTGTTCCTATATATACTGTTTTATCTATCTTTTTAAAGTCCAACTTGTTTCCGCGTACATCATACATCGGAGCATTATTATTATTTCCTAAAGAAGCCATTCCAATGAAAGGGTCCTTACGCCCCCATTGATATCCCAAACCACAAGTAGTCAATTCATCCGGTATAGTTGTCGTTGCTCCTAAATCCCTATCCATTATTTTATAGTTTATTCCACTATAAGTTTCGCCGTTGGTTGGTAACCCCAATTCTATAATATCAGGTTTCTCCGTACACCAGATATGCCAACTCCAAAGCACATTTGCATCTTCCGCATTCGGGTCTGATTTGTCATAAACTGCAATAACCCCATTTCCTGCACCGTTACTCAAAAATGCAACCCGATTAATAGTGATATCAAATGACACTTGCGAAATAAGATTTTCTTGGTCCTGCCAAATAAGTTTTGCAGATTTAGGAGTTATACCTACATTTTTTGAGACTGATATATCCTCACCGTATGCATTTTTAAAATGCCACTCTTCATAATCTCCATCTTGCGTTTTTGTTTCCGCCACTATACCATCCGCCCCATTTCCTATCACCGTAGCGTCAAATGAATAAACGCCATAAGTCACCGGAGTGATAAAGCAGTTTGCCGGACCGTCTTCATCTACAGGAATCGCTTCTGTGTGAGGAATGATACTGAAAGGGATATATTTCACTATGTTGCCTATTGTTATTTCCAGGAATCCTTCCCTCGGCATAAGAGTAGCTCCGTCAACCACAGTAGCATATATCCAATATTTATTATCCAACGGTAATTCACATTCGTTTCCGGTAATATTTAGTCCCATACTTGGCACTGAAGGTATAGCGTCCATGACAATTCCATTATCTATTGGAATCAGATGTTCATTATCCGTGCTATAAAATGTTTGAATGAAAAAACGGGACACTAACTCTTTATCCTTTCCCAATAAACGTACTTTACGGGTTGTCACATTATCCAAATTGACATTTCCTGCATCATCTGCCTGCAACTCTATCTTCAACATTATCACCGGGTCTGTTATTGAGCCTTGCAACAACTTTATTTCTTTCCTATCCGTATTAACCAGGTATTGCCCGTTTGAGTTGAACCCTTGCGTCCATTTTTCAGAAACTGTTATTGTATATTCAATATTACTTCCCGGATTTTGTATTGCTTCCTGTGCGGAAGTATATCCTTTACTTTTCAACTTCGTAATATTGAAACGATAAGCGTGGTTTCGCACTATATCCAGATACTTTCCTGTCTCTTTATCCCAAAAGTCGAGACGATAATACTCCTTATTCGAGCCATCCGGATTCTGAACAGTAAGAAGCAACATGGAACGGTCTTGGGAAAACTTTTTTTCATCCACCACATCCCCTAAAGCATAAACAGAATGCTTGTACTCCAAAGGGTAATAGGTAGTCACCAATCCAATCGCCCCGTCGACAGGTGTTGTCGCAGAAAGTAAATCATACTTTCCGGAAGTAGCGGCGCCATTGATAGCTCCTTGATAAATGCCACGATATTCGCTGTCCAATACAAAATCCGAATAATTCAAATTTTTCCATTCCCAATAGACCTGTTTACCGGTAAACAAATCCGCTGCTGCATCAACCGTTATTTTTGCAAGACAGCGGGTTAATAGACACACGTTAGAGGTAGCCTTTTCATTCCATTCCATCCACCCGTACATAGGAATTGTCTGTCCTTCATCTTTCAAATTAGAGATACCACTTATCAAGCCTTGACTCGCATAATTTCTTAACTGTTCCTCACTAACCGTTTCATCTATAAGAAAATCACCTGTTCCTGATACAGAAGAACGATTAGTCAGGTTACAAACTACATAAATTCGTTCTTTGTCAGCGGGAATGTATTCTTCCAATGTCACGGTCGGCGACGCTGTTCCATTTCCAAACAAAAAAGATAAATCAGTCGTGCCCTCCTGATAATATACAGGAGATGAGGTGTGAGAATCATTGTATACGAACACTTGTATACCGCTAATCTTACATTCCGACTCATTTGCCACACTACGTACCTGCACTAGTTCCGCATCAGGGATAGATAATCTGATGACATTTTTCTGAAAGGAGTCTATGATTCCAGTTTCATTATTATCACTGCAACTAACTAACATCAGAATACTATATGCACACAAAACAGACAAGTATCTCTTACAGAAGAGAGATAAAATTTGTTGTATTATTATTCCTGCAATATTCATACTTAAACTTTTTTATCGAATTATTCCTTTACGCAACGTATCGAAGCAGTATTGGCCATAGATATATTATTAGGTAACATATAAGAGCCATTGCAAGTAAAAGTAAACATATACCCCCACCGCGTTTTATTATCAGTCCAATGTGGAGCTGAAGTCCAATATTCACCAAAACTATATAAATCACCAGCCTGCCATTTAGGATAATAGGTTTCCGGCAAATAAATTAATTTAGTATCATCAACGCCTGCATTATCACAATAAAAAGTAGTACCATACTTGTCACGGCTTTTTATATAAAAACCTTTCTCAATTTCACTATCTGTAGCCCAACAAATATATGTTTTTTCATTTCCTTTACATAAGACTAGAAGAACATCAGCCGGGGGCACCTTATAACCTACCGGACAAGGGTCATATATTGTTTTAATTGTTGAACTTGGATAATAATAATTATCTGTTTCAGTATTTCCCCACAGATACTTCATATCCGAAGTCTCACACCATGAGATTCCCATGCCTCCTCTCAAACGAAGAATATTGGGAGTATTTATTGATTTAGCAACTGTTACCGATTCATCGTTAGTAGATTCGACTTCAGAAGCACTACTCCTTACATCATATAATATAGTCTTCACTCCATCATAAGTCAATGAACCCGAAAACGGGTCTTTACGTCCAAACTGATAACGCAATCCTTGAGTTGTGCCCAAGGCTGGTGTAGAAGTAGTTGCTCCTAAATTACGGTCCATCACTTTATATTCATTGCCTGTATACCTTGAAGCAGTATATTCTATTATTTGTGGCACAGGCGTACACCAAAGGTGCCAACTCCACAACACTTTCGCATCCTCCGCATTAGGATTAGTCTTATCATAAACAGCTATCACTGCATTTCCCCGGCTTCGTCCCATTTTCACCTGAACCCTGCCATTGACTAAAGCAACTTGTTCCACCAGTTCATCCGTGTCCTGCCAAAGCAATTTGGCCGATAAAGGATGAATATTGGCACCACCGGCTTTTGTCAAGATATTGCCACTTGCGTCTTCAAACTTCCCTTCGTCAATAATACCGTCCGCTCCGTTTCCCATTATGGTAGCTGTGAAAGAATAAGAAGCTGCACCTCTATCCGCTATATAACTGTTGGAAGTCCCTTCCGTGTCCAATGGAATAAACGTATCCAATGAACCGATAGGAATATATACCACATGCACATTGTCGGAAGAGATTTCGATAAAACCACCTTCAAAGTTGGCGGGAACACTGCCGGTGGTACAATAGAAATTCATTACTTGCGCGGCAGTAAGGTCATAAATGCCACTGTTATCCGCCAGTTTATCCGTTTCCGCTATTCCATTGCAATATAGCTGTAAATCTGTCGTTGATATTAAATCCGTCTTATTAGGTTGCAAAGCCCTGATTCGTAAGCGTCCCGGAGTATGACAGTCCACTTTCACCAGTTTCACCGGGTCGGCAATATCTTTAATAAGCGTTATTCCCTTACTTGCACTCCTGTCTATATCGAAGTAAGTGCCTACAATATCCCCTGTGACCCCTACATCTTCCCAATCGAGCATATCCGTGAATACTTTCACTTCATTGATACTTAGCACTTGTACGTCCACCGAATAAATATGGTTACGTTTTATCCGATAAGAATTTTCCGCTTTTACAGGTATCGTGCGCTCTATCACCCGACTGGTAACTCCATCCGTAACCGGAATAACTACTTTCAATGACGTCACGTTGGTATCTATGTCGTAATCGGACTCCTGTTCCAGATAATTTTCATAGACGTAATGAGAATAAAAAGTGACTGCCTCACCGTCAAGTTTACCTTGCTCTTGTAATGCTATATCTGTCAGAATTACTTCCGGATAATCCGAATAATGTAATGGATACTCCAGCCCATTTTCTTTATTATTGGTAATAGCTTCATTGGCATGAGAAGGAAACGGAGCATATTTACGAATCCTATCCGCGACGTGAAGCACCTGTACTTTCACATCTCCTATAGTCAATTCCTGCGGAACAGTAAAAGAAGTTTTACGAACGGTTGTCCGCAGTTTGGCCACCCCCCGCAACAAATGTGCGGAAGCTCTGAAGTGCCTGTCGCCATAAATCACTCCCGTGCCCGACATGTAGAAAGGGGGAACGGGTTGTCCTCCGTGAGGCTCATCCGCATTGGCACGTACACGAAAGGTGTAACCCTCCTTCAATGTCCCTATATCAAACAGTGTAGAAACCACGTAGAAACTATCAGCATAATGAGTCAACTTCAATGTTCCGTCCCCTGTGGAACGGGGCCGGTACTCTATCGGATTCCCGCCGCCGTCCATTACATCCATGTAAAGCTGCTCAATACTGTTCTCACCGGCCGTTCCATTCTCAATGCTTCGGACAACCGACTGTTTATCCCCGGGTATCACCAAACGGAGTTCCATCAGTTCCTTGCCGTCGGGTATCATGTTGTCCACATTGCCAAGGTCATAATTCTCTATATCTTCTACACATGAAGATAATAAGTATGCTATAAAGAAAAATGTAAATAATTTATTTATCATAGTAACCTCCATTTTATTCTTTCACACATCGTATCGAACCTCCACGTGTCACCTTGTTGGTTCTATTAGTGTAAGATAGTTTAAGTCCGGTGCTATCTTTCCATCCCTCCAAACATCTTGCATAAATCCATCGCTTCCCGGCCAGAGCACGATTTCCAGTCCAATAGAAAAATGCACATTGAGGAGAAAGAGCACTTCCATCATCTTCACGATATCCGGCTGCAGGATAATAGATATTAGTATCAGGGAAAACAATCCCCAAAATAGACAGGTTAGCATAGTCAACCAAATAATAGCCCACTTTTTCCCAAGGACTCTTATCGTCCGCTGTCACAACGACTCTCCAACCTGCAGGACAAGGGTCATTTATAGTCTTCTGTCCCTTTGTCGAGTTCCAAAGAGAAGGCAAACTGCCGCCATCAGACCAACTTCGTAAATAAAAGTTCATCGGATTCCGTACTAAATCAAGTCTACTATAAGAAGACTCTTCAGATTTATTTATCTTTTTCACATTTCCACTTATATCATATAGTTCCGGTTCCGGATATGGGTTTTCACCATATCGCCAACCATCAGTGTTAGGAAACGGGTCTTTACGTCCCCATTGGTAAAGTAGTCCTTTCACCCGTCCATCCTCACTATAATCATTACGCAAAGCTCCTAAATTCCTATCCATCCAGACAAACCCGTTAAACTCCTGCTGTCCCTCTTTCAGGTTCGGATTATAGTCCGTACACCAAATATGCCAGCTCCAATAAATTTCTCCATTCACTTTCATTGCGACTACTGCATTTCCCGCCTTATCCCCTGTCTCTACAACGATATAAGCCTTGTCACGCTTTTCCGCGTTCATCACTTTCACACTATGCTCCGTCATTACTCCTATTCCGTCCTGCCAAAGCACCTCTGCCGTAACTTCACCTTCGGGAACAGGCGTATGTCCAAACTCGTCCATTTGCGCCCATGCCTTGTACACCCCGTCGGTGGGTATATGTACCCTTCCACCGGGCGGTACAACATAACTGTTTGTGATATATATGTCGTCCTTCACTTCTTCCACCTGGGGTTCTAACGCTATCCACGGACACACCGTCAAGTCTATATCCAAAGAGACTGTTTTATGCATGAACCGGCACAGCACCTGATAGACATGATTACGCTCCAGCTTTTCCAAAGGTGCCCCGCCTGAATTATTCGAGTCCCCACCCAATTCTATCGCATCGTAACCGTCAATGCCCATAGTCAATTTATGATTCCTGCACTCCATTTCCGGAATATAAAACGAGAAAACCAGCATGCCCTTGTCAGTCCCCGAAGGACTTTCTTCGGGAATATATCCGAATATACCACTCCGTAACTTTGCCTCATTGGAAGCGGGAGACGGATTACTTCCTATCTTTTTGGGAGATACGAATCCTGTCCTGGAAAATCCTGTCACAATCAAGGAAGAAGGTATAGAGCAGCTCCCAAAATATCCTGCTTCTGTCCGCATATAAACATCCACACGTGCCACAGCACGGTCTACACGCATGTTGACTGT
>ERZ791802.2231-NODE-2231-length-12103-cov-3.564409_pt1 | contig 12103 bp, 9 predicted proteins | sample MGYA00510308_ERZ791802 | MGnify/ENA primary metagenome ERZ791802 (study PRJEB30046, sample SAMN00792028) | human gut metagenome | study: EMG produced TPA metagenomics assembly of the A metagenome-wide association study of gut microbiota in type 2...
TTTGCGGACATTTAAGAAGATATAAAAAGATAGTCAAAAAGACATATATAATTTAGTATAAATAATTAATAGCAGGGTTAAGGAGGGCCATACACAAGTGATAAAGAAAAAGAAACTACTGATATGCGCACTTTTGATGTCGATGGTAGTAAGTTTTATGCCGGGCATGGAAAGTAATGCTGCAGAGCTATCGGGGGAGGATCAGGTCACAGCGACACTTCAGGATGAAAATAGTCAGCGTCTTGAGGAGACAACGGCTATGGATGAAGATGGAGCAATTTATGAAATTCATGAGGAAAAAGGTATTGTTGCGGAAGGAACGCCATCACAAAATGCAATGTTTTTGGCAAAAACATCCGGGCAGAGTAAAGTAGTCAATTTTAATACAAAAGGCAGCGCTGTAACTTCTTTTACATATGGCGGCGGAAGCGGATATACAAACGGAGCTTATGGTGCAGACGCGGCATATTTAGGTATGACTGATGATGGGAAAGTTCGATTTATGCTGTCAGGAGTGACAGGAACGGTAAATGCTTCAGAAGTTCAGGTTGTGGAGTATGCGGCGGTTTCGGATCATGTAAGTTATTATGCGGTATCCGGTGGAAAACTGATCCATTATATTTCACAAGATTTAAATAAACTTCCGGTTTCTTTTATAAATAACGGAACAGCACCTTCTTATTTAAATGAAGGTGTAAAGTATTACAGCTATGATGGACATTATTTTTATACCGATTATGCAGTGATGCTTTCGGATTATCAAAATAATACAAACGGTCAAAACGCAGTGAATGCAGGGAATGCGTTTTATAACTTTTTCCAGTTTAAAAACATGAGAGAAGCTACAAAATACAGTGGCGAGGAATTGAACGTAATGCTCCAATCGGCAATGAGCGCTGCAGGAGTTGACACAGCTTCTTCAAAATTATCGGGAACAGGACTTTCATTTGTAAAATACCAAAATGTTTATAGTGTTAATGCGCTTCTCTCTATGGGAATAGCAATTAATGAAAGCGGTTGGGGGACAAGTTGGATCTGCCGGAATAAAAATAATATTTTTGGCTTGAATGCGGTGGACAGCGCTCCCGGAATAAGCGCCGATACATATGCGAGCATTGATGATTGTATTCGCAGTTTTATGAAAGAGTGGATGGATGAAGGTTATTTAGACAGCTCGGATTGGAGAAACCATGGAACTTATCTTGGGGATAAGAGCAGCGGAATTAATGTAAGTTATGCATCGGACCCTTACTGGGGAGAAAAGGCGGCTGCCCATGCATGGAATCTGGATTTTATAGGTGGAAATAAAGATTGTCAGATTCAGGAAGAAACGCCAAATGTACCGAACGAACCTGAGACAGACGTACCTGAAACACCGGATGTACCGAGTGAACCTGAAATAAATGCACCGGAAACGCCGGATGTACCAAGCGAACCTGAAACAAATGCACCGGAAACACCGAATGTACCGGGTGAACCTGAAACAAATGCACCGGAAACGCCGAATGTACCGGGTGAACCTGAAACAGATGTACCGGAAACGCCGGATGTACCTGACGTGCCGAGTCAACCTGAGACAGATGCATCAGAAATACCGGATGCAAACAGAATTGAAACGCCGGGAACGGGAAATGTGCAAAACAGCGGGAATGCAGGAACGGAAACGACACCGGGCGGAACTTCTGTATCAGGAAGTCAGACAGGGACAAAAGAAGAAACAACAGTAGAAACAACAGTAGAAACAACTCCTACGGTAAATCCAGTCAGCGCAACGGTTCCATCTCCTAAAACAGGGGATGAAGGGCAGTTGGCAGTGTGGATTGTTCTTCTTGGAGTATCGCTGACAGCGGGTGTAGTTGTTATCGGAAAGAAAAAGTCCTTATATAGATAAATAGATAAGTATAAAATAATAAAAGCGAAAAGTGAATGAGTGCACTTTTCGCTTTTTGGTTTGCGCGCCATGGGCGCGCTCTAACGGGTGTAAGTCCCGAACACGCCCAGATAGTGGGAAGTGTATAGCTGAACAGCAAGTCCATCGTGAGGTGGAATCTGAAGAAAGTTGTAAGCAAATCTCTGGTCCGACGGACAGAAATCACATATAAGGCTAGGCTGTGAGAGATAAGTTGGCCAAAAGCAACGAAGTCTAATAACTATCACTTTTGTAGCAGCAGAGTAGATGTGGCGGATATATGGAGAGAAAGAGCGTGAACCTTAAGCAGGAGGTCTCACAGAGGTCTCATCAGCCTAGTAACAACGAACTGTGAGAAGTCAGCCGAGCCCATAGCAGTGAAGAAGTTTTTGTAATGGAAACGGAGCAAAGGGGCGAACAATCAATAAGTTTGAGTATGTTTCGTATTGCAGAAATGACAGCATCTGTCGTAACCAATCGGGGAAAGGGTGGTCAAATCAAGCGAGGCGGAAAGGAAAGAACACATGGACACAAGTAGTCTAATGGAGCAGATACTTTCTGGTGATAACCTCAATAAAACATATCTGCAAGTCGTACGAAACAAAGGTGCAGAGGGAGTGGACGGAATGAAGTACACAGAACTTCAAGAACATCTTGAAAAGAACGGAGAAAACATCAAGGACCAGTTGAGGTCAAGAAAATATAAACCTCAGCCGGTACGGAGAGTGGAGATCCCAAAGCCGGAGGGTGGCGTCAGAAACCTGGGAGTACCAACAGTAACAGACAGATTTATACAACAAGCTATAGCGCAGGTATTAACACCAATCTATGAGGAACAATTCAGACCAAGCGGACTGAAATACCTTGGGTTTGGATTCTGCTTTGACACAAGAGCACACCAGTTTAAGGCTAAGTCACATGCAAAATCAGTTGTGAAGTTTAAGAGAAGAATGAAAGTACTTACTTGTCGAAGAGACTAACTGCATTTGGATTAGTCTCAATGTTAGATTACTACACCGAAAGGTGTGTTACTTGTTAAGTTGATTGAACCGCCGTGTACCGGATGGTACGCACGGTGGTGTGAGAGGTCGGGGATTTATTAAAATCCCCTCCTACTCGATTTATGAAAAATATTTGGTAATTACAAATTAAGCAGATCGGAAAATTTGTGAATGGTCATTTTTGCATCAGGAACATTTCCGAATCCGTATTCGGCAAAAATAAACGGAATACCTGCAGCGTGGCAGGCGTCTGCATCGCCTTGTGTATCTCCGACATAAACAGGAGATGACAGGTGATTTCGATCGATCAGCATGCGAAGCGTTTGTCCTTTAGAAACGCCCGTTTCTCCGAAACAAAGATGATCTTTTATGAAATGTTCGATACCGATTGCCTGCATTGTTGCTTCGATATATCCGCATTGACAGTTGCTGACAATAAAAAGAGGGTATTTTTTAGAAAGCTTTTCAATAGTGTCAGCGACTCCTTCATAAATGATTCCGGGATGATTTTTTAAATAATTGTTTTCGAGCTCACAGCAGGCGGAAAGCAGAGAATCTTTTTCCGTTTCGGAAAGTGAGGGGAAAAGAATATCTCCGATGTCGGTCATTGTTTTCCCGAAAACACTTCCGAGAATTTCCCTGTCAAGTGTAATGTCGAGGGAAGAGAACTTTTTGATTGCCAAATTCCATGCGGCGGCAACAGAATCGGCAGAATCCCATAGTGTGCCGTCTACGTCAAAAATTATGCTGTCCATGTATATAATTCCTTTCATTTGTATGATCATATGATAACCATAGCATAAAATCAACCTTTTAAAAAGAGGCTTTTTAGTGTATACTTGAGTATGATTGTGAAACGGAGGTAATTGCTGCCATGCGAAAGAAAATCGTATTGATAGATGGACATAGTATTTTGAATCGTGCATTTTATGGAGTTCCCGATCTGACAACTCCGGAAGGTCTGCATACGAATGCTGTGTACGGGTTTTTGAATATTATGTTTAAAATATTAGATGAGGAGAAACCGGAGTATCTGACTGTTACATTTGATGTTCATGCGCCGACATTTCGTCATGAGATGTTTTCGGAGTATAAAGGAACGAGAAAACCGATGGCAGAAGAACTTCGTCAGCAAGTTCCCGTAATTAAAGAAGTGCTTGAAGCAATGAATATTTCTACAATAGAAAAAGCGGGGCTTGAAGCGGATGATCTGTTGGGAACGCTTTCACGCATGTGCGAAGAAAGCGGAATGGATGTATCGATCATATCAGGAGACAGAGATACGCTGCAGCTTGCCACTGAACATGTGAAGATTCGGATTCCGAAGACGAAGCAGGGAAAAACAGAGATTGAGAATTATTATGCTGCAGATGTTGTTGAACGATATAAAGTAACGCCGAGAGAATTTATCGATGTGAAAGCTTTGATGGGGGATTCGGCGGATAATATTCCGGGAGTTCCGGGGATCGGCGAAAAAACAGCAACAAAAATTATTATGGAGTATCAAACGATTGAAAATGCGTATGCACACGCGTCGGAATTAAAGCCGCCCCGGGCAAGTAAGAATATTCAGGAGTTTTGGGAACAGGCAAAAATGAGTAAAGTGCTTGCGACGATTGAAACACATGCGGATTTTGAGTTTGATATTGAAAAAGCGCATTATGAAAATCCTTATACGGAAGAAGCGTACAAAATTTTTGAGCGGCTTCGTTTTAAAAATATGCTTGGACGTTTTTCTATAGAAACGAAAGAAAATAAAATAGAAAAGATATTTCGAGAAGTTACGGAAAAAGAAGAAATAGAACGTATTTTTGCGATGGCGGAGAAAGCACAATGTGTCGGGGTAGCATTGTCAAAAGATGAAGGAAACGTACTCCCTCTTTTTGCACATCCTTCGGGATTCGGGAGAATTGCCATAGCTTGGAGTGAGAAAGATGTTGTTACGATTCCATGTGATCTTTCTACGGATATGGAATTTTTATTTGCAAAGTTGTCGCATGTTGCGGAAAAAGTGAGCTGTTTCTCAGTATGTGGTTTGAAAGAAATTCTTCCGTATATCAAAAATGTAAAGCAAAGCAGCGCGTTTGATGTGATCGTGGCAGCTTATCTGTTAAATCCTCTAAAAAGCGATTATACGTATGAAGATGTGGCAGAACAGTATCTTGGGATTGCAGGCGGGATACAGGCTGAACTTAATGTGAAGTGTTGTTATGAGGCCTACACGGCGTTTGCGGCGGCATCGGTTCTTGATAATAAATTAAAAGAAGCTGAAATGGATCGTCTTTTTTATGAGATTGAAATGCCTTTGGTTTTTACATTGTACGAGATGGAATCGGCAGGTGTGAAAGTAGAGGCTGAAGCTTTGAAATTGTACGGAGATCAGTTGGGAGAGCAGATCATACAACTTGAGCATCAGATTTATGAGATGGCGGGGGAAGAGTTTAATATTAATTCCCCGAAACAGCTTGGAGTTATTTTATTTGAAAAACTAAATATGCCACATGCGAAAAAGACAAAAACCGGATACTCTACAGCGGCAGATGTGTTGGAAAAACTGGCAGAAGAATATCCGATCGTAAGCAAAATATTAGAATATCGTCAGCTGGCAAAACTGAAATCAACTTATGCGGACGGTCTGGCGGTTTTTATCGGCGATGACGGCAGAATACACGGAAAGTTCAATCAAACGGTAACTGCGACAGGAAGATTGAGCAGTACAGAACCGAATTTACAAAATATTCCGGTGCGGATGGAACTTGGTCGGATGATCAGGAAAGTGTTTGTGCCAAAAGAAGACTGTGTTTTTGTCGATGCCGATTATTCGCAGATAGAACTTCGTGTTTTGGCTCATTGTTCGGGCGACGAGCAGTTGATCAAAGCATATCGGGAAGCGACTGATATTCATCGGATGACGGCGTCGCAAGTATTTCACACTCCGTTTGATGAAGTGACAGATTTGCAAAGAAGAAATGCAAAAGCCGTTAATTTCGGAATTGTGTACGGTATCAGTTCCTTTGGATTAAGTATGGATTTGAGTATTACAAGAAAAGAAGCGGCAGAATACATTGAGCATTATTTCGAGACTTATCCGGGAGTGAAAAAGTTTCTTGACGATTCGGTAGAAAATGCAAAAGAAAAAGGATATGCAGTTACGTTGTTCGGCAGAAGGAGACCTGTGCCGGAATTAAAATCGAGCAATTTTATGCAAAGGAATTTCGGAGAGAGAGTTGCGATGAATGCTCCGATACAAGGAACCGCAGCAGATATCATGAAAATTGCGATGATCGATGTCCATAAAGAACTTAAGAAAAGAAATATGAAATCGCGTATGATTTTGCAGGTCCATGATGAATTGCTTATTGAGGCAGAGTGTTCGGAAGTAGATGAAGTGAAAGAAATTTTAAGAGATAAGATGGAAAACGCCGTGAAATTGTCTGTTCCGCTAATTGTTGATATGCATACCGGGAAAAATTGGTATGAGGCAAAATAGACGATTTGTCGGGAAGCAGTATAAAGGATAGAAAATAGAATGAAAGTTTTAGGAATCACCGGCGGAGTTGGGTCGGGAAAGAGCGAAGTATTGGATTATTTGGAAAGCAGATATGGAGCTTATGTTTGTCAGATGGATGAAGTGGCAAAGCGATTGGAAAAAAGAGGAGAAATATGTTTCCGGAAAATCGTGGACAGGTTCGGAGAAGCGGTCGTCGGAACTGACGGGGAATTAGATCGTAAAAAACTTGGCGAAATTGTGTTTTCCGATGAAGGAAAACGGAAGATCCTGAATGAAATTGTTCATCCGCCGGTGTTGGATTATGTGAAGAAAGATATAGAAAAGCGAAAGAAGGAAGGGCGGAAGCTGTACGTGTTGGAATCGGCTCTTCTGGCAGAAGCAGGGCAGGAATTGTGCGATAAAATCTGGTATATTTATACAGAAGAAAATGTTCGGAGAATCCGCCTGGAACGATCAAGAGGGTATACTCAGGAAAAGATCACACAAATGATGGCATCTCAGCTTTCGGTGGAGCAATTTCGTGAAAATTGTACGGATGTAATTGATAACAGCGGAGATTTTAAAGAGACAAAAAGACAAATAGGAGCGAAGATACAATTATGAGAATGTGCAGCATTGCAAGTGGGAGCAGCGGCAACTGTATCTATGTCGGAAGCGATGATACGCATTTATTGGTAGATACGGGAATCAGCAAGAAAAGAATAGAAGAAGGGTTGAAAACATTAGAATTAAAAGGCGAAGATTTAGATGGGATCTTAATTACTCATGAACACTCGGATCATATTCAAGGATTAGGAGTATTCAGCAGAAAATATGAGATTCCGATCTATGCTACGCCGGGAACGATCATGGGGATCAAAAGTTATTCCGGTTTGGGGAAAATGCCGGAAGGACTATATCGCGAGATCCGTGCGGATGAACCTTTTGAACTGGGAGATATGACTGTAAAACCGTTTGCGATTTCACATGATGCAAATGAACCTTCGGGATATCGATTGGAGCAGGGAGGAAAATCAGTTGCGGTTGCAACGGATCTTGGAAAATACGACAGCTATACAGTCGAATGTCTGAGAAATCTTGATGCAGTTCTCCTTGAGGCAAACCATGACATTCATATGTTGGAAGTCGGAGGATATCCGTACTACTTGAAACAGAGGATTCTCGGTGACAGGGGACATTTATCAAATGAATTGTCAGGTCGTCTGCTTTGTGATATACTACATGATAATCTGAAACATATCGTGCTCGGGCATTTGAGCAAGGAAAATAATTACGCAAAACTTGCATATGAGACGGTCAAATTAGAAGTTACGCTGGCAGATAACGAGTACAAAGGCGACGATCTGGATATGTTCGTAGCGAACAGAGATACCGTTTCGGATATTATTACGGTTTGATCAAGGAGGAAAATAAAATGAAAAAATGTATTGTTACAGTACTTGGCAAGGATACAGTGGGCATTGTTGCAAAAGTATGTACATATCTTGCGGAGAATAAAATTAATGTTTTGGATATTTCACAGACCATTATTCAAGGATATTTTAATATGATGGTAATTGTTGATGTGACAGAACTTCCAAAAGATTTTACTCAGATGTGCGACGAGATGGAGAAACTCGGTGATGAGATCGGTGTCAGCATCCGTTGTCAGAGAGAAGATATTTTTGAAAAAATGCACAGATTATAAGAGAAGAGTTCATAAGACGACACAGGATAGAGAGGATAAACAATATGATCAATATGTATGAAGTTTCCGAAACTAATGAAATGATCGAGCATGAGAATCTGGATGTAAGAACGATTACGCTCGGCATCAGTCTTCTCGATTGTATTGATTCGGATCTGGAAGAGCTCAACCGTAAAATATACGATAAGATTACCGAGACGGCAAAAGATCTTGTATCTGTAGGTCGTGATATAGAAAAAGAATTCGGGATTCCGATTGTGAATAAACGAATTTCCGTTACTCCGATTGCTTTGGTCGGTGGTGCTGCATGTAAGAGTCCGGAAGATTTTGTGACGATCGCAAAAACGCTGGATAGAGCAGCAGATAAAGTAGGGGTCAATTTTATCGGTGGTTATTCGGCTCTGGTATCCAAGGGAATGACGAAAAGTGATGAGAATCTGATTCGTTCGATCCCTCAGGCGCTGGCGCAGACAGAAAGGATCTGCAGTTCCGTAAACGTAGGTTCTACAAAGACCGGGATCAATATGGATGCGGTACGCCTGTGCGGCGAGATTGTAAAAGCAACAGCAGAAGAGACGAAAGAAAGAGATTCTCTCGGGTGTGCAAAACTTGTTATTTTCTGTAACGCTCCGGATGATAACCCGTTTATGGCAGGTGCGTTCCTCGGAGTGACAGAGTCGGATGCGGTGATTAATGTCGGTGTCAGCGGCCCCGGTGTTGTGAAGAAAGCATTGGAAAAAGTTCGCGGAAAAGGATTTGAAGAGTTGTGTGAGACGATTAAAAAGACAGCGTTTAAAGTTACCCGTGTCGGACAGCTCGTGGCAGGAGAGGCGTCTCAAAGGTTAGGCATTCCGTTTGGCATTGTGGATCTTTCGCTTGCGCCGACTCCGGCAATCGGAGACAGCGTTGCGGAAATTTTGGAAGAAATCGGCTTGGAAAGAGTCGGGGCACCGGGAACAACGGCTGCTCTTGCGATGCTTAATGATCAAGTGAAAAAAGGCGGAGTTATGGCATCTTCTTATGTAGGAGGTTTGAGCGGCGCATTTATTCCGGTTAGTGAAGATCAGGGCATGATCGACGCAGTTCACGCCGGTTCACTTACATTGGAAAAATTAGAAGCTATGACATGTGTCTGTTCGGTAGGACTGGACATGATCGCCATTCCGGGGCATACAAGCGCAGCTACACTTTCCGGAATTATAGCAGATGAGATGGCGATCGGTATGGTAAACCAGAAAACAACGGCGGTTCGCCTTATTCCGGTAATCGGAAAAGATGTAGGAGATACCGCGGAATTCGGAGGACTTCTCGGATACGCTCCGATCATGCCGGTAAACGAATTCAGATGCGATGCATTTGTGAGCAGAAAAGGAAGGATCCCGGCTCCGATTCACAGCTTTAAAAATTAAACGGAAAAACAAGACAGAAGGAAATAAATGGTCTGAGATAGTCAGGTTTAAAGTGATAAAGGGAGAATGATATGAGTAAGATTGCGGTCGTAACAGACAGTAATAGTGGTATTACACAGGAAAGAGCGAAAGAATTAGGGATTTATGTACTTCCGATGCCTTTTTTTATTGATGGTGAGTTATATCTTGAAGACATCACACTGACACAGGAACAGTTTTATGAGAAGCTCAGAGCGGATTCGGATATATCTACTTCCCAGCCTTCCCCGGGAAATGTGATGGAACTGTGGGAAAGTGTGTTGAAAGAATATGATGAGATCGTATGTATTCCTATGTCAAGCGGACTTAGCAGTACATGCGAGACGGCAATGTCTATTGCGAGGGAATATAAAGGGAAAGTTTATGTTGTGGACAACCAGAGAATCTCGGTTACACAAGAACAATCTGTATATGATGCAATGTATTTGCGCGATAAAGGGATGTGCGCGGAAGAGATTAAAAATATTCTCGAAAAAGAGAAGCTGCAGGCAAGTATTTATATCACAGTTGATACGTTGAAGTATTTGAAAAAAGGAGGAAGAATCACTCCGGCGGCTGCGGCGATCGGAACTGTATTGAATTTGAAGCCGGTTCTTCAGATTCAGGGTGAAAAATTAGATGCATTTGCAAAAGTCAGAGGGTGGAAAGCGGCAAAGAAAACGATGCTGAATGCAATCGAAAAAGATCTCAATGAGCGTTTTGCAGATGTGAAAGAAGATATTATACTTGGTATGGCATATACATGTTCAAAAGAAGAAGCGATGGAATGGAAGCAGGAGATCATGAATCGTTTTCCGGGATATGAGTTTTTGGAAGCTCCTCTGTCATTAAGTGTTTCCTGCCATATCGGTCCTGGAGCAATGGCGGTGACATGTATCAAAAAAGTGTCGAGATAATGTTTCATAAAAAATAAAATAGAAAGACAAAAACGCATCTGCAGGATCTGAATATCCGGCAGATGCGCTTTTATAAATATCAAATTTTGAAACAGGCGCTTTCGGCTCTTTCAATCAGCCGATACCGCCAAAGAAAATTCCGAGAATGTAGACAAGTACTGCAACACCGCAGAATACATATTTTGTCATTGGTTTGAACCATTTTCCGATCGTGCGCACGCGACCGAGCTGAGCGGCATTTCTTGCAAATTTATCTCCGCATATCCAGAACATTGTAATTCCGGCAAGCAGTGCTCCGAGAGGGATTACATAGATGGAGATACTGTCCATCCATGCGCTTAAGAGCCCGCCTTCTACGAAGATTCCAACAGCGGCAGTGATGACGCCGATAAAAGTGATCGCAGATCGACGAGACCAGCCGAGCCGTTTTTGAAGCGCTTCTACCGGACTTTCTAAAAGGTTCATTAAAGAAGTGATTCCGGCAAAAAGTACGGCGAGGAAGAAGATAATTGCAAAAACTCTTCCTAACGGAATATCACGTATAACAGCGGGAATTGTAATGAACAAAAGTCCCGGTCCGGAGTTCGGCGCCATGCCGAAAGAGAATACGGCCGGGATGATAACAAGACCGGCTAGTAATGCGGCTGCTGTGTCAAAAAAAGCAACGTATTTGGCACTGCTTACAACATCTACATCAGATTTTAAGTAACTTCCGTAAACAACAGTTCCGCTTCCGGCAAGGGAAAGGGAGAAAAATGCCTGCCCCATCGCGTATACCCACGTGCGGGGATTGGCCATTTCCGACCAGTCGGGTTTGAATAAGTACGAATACCCGGGCGCTGAACCGTCGAGGAAAGCAACGCGGACTGCAAGGAATAAAAAGAGAACAAAAAAAGCAGGCATCATGATGCGGTTTACTTTTTCGATTCCCCGGGCAACTCCGAATGACATGCAGAGCAAGACAAGGAAAAGACCTAAAAGATGCCACGGAATGCTGCCAAAGTCGCGGGAAAGTTCTCCGAATATGGCAGAAGGATCTTCTTCACTGATAATTTTTCCTGTGATCGAGTCGGCAAAAAATTTCAAGATCCAGCCGATGATGACGTTGTAACCGATTGCGATTCCGAGCGATCCGATAACGGGGATCAGCCCGATGAATGTGCCAAGTTTTGACCCCTTCATTTCATAAGCCTTCTTAAATGCGCCAAGAGGTCCGGACTGCATCGCGCGTCCGAATGCCATTTCTCCGATCACTCCGGTAAATCCGATAAGGACAACGAAGATGATATAGGGGATGAGAAATGCGGCTCCGCCGAATTCACCTGCGCGGTAAGGGAAGAGCCATATATTTGCCATTCCTACAGAGCTTCCGATGCAGGAGATGACAAACCCCCATTTGTTGTTGAATTTGTCTTCAGTTGTAATTTGTTTTGATTTCATAGTGTTAAACTCTCTTTCCTTTTCTTCTTCCGTACAGATGTGCTTTTATATACGGAAGATTCAGCAAAACAATCTTGGGAGTGCGTGCTGATTATACTATCATATCATGATTTAAAAGAAGATAAAACAATAAACGATAAGTTTGTCATTTTTCATGTGTAGGATTACAATACATGTGTTACAACTGAATAATTAAAAAGCGGAAATACCT
>ERZ791802.2246-NODE-2246-length-12037-cov-2.287598_pt1 | contig 12037 bp, 8 predicted proteins | sample MGYA00510308_ERZ791802 | MGnify/ENA primary metagenome ERZ791802 (study PRJEB30046, sample SAMN00792028) | human gut metagenome | study: EMG produced TPA metagenomics assembly of the A metagenome-wide association study of gut microbiota in type 2...
ACTATTGCTCAGGCTGTAACAGATAGAAGCGGTATCACAGGCGAAAAAATGGAATTGGATGGCTATATGACTTTGGAAGGTCCTGTTATCGCTACTTATAACCATCAGAACAAGAATTTCCTTTGTACAATGGTTGTTTTGAATAAGGTGGTAGATGCAAAAGTAGGTCATGAGATTGCTATGCAGGTTGCTGCTATGAATCCGATCGCTGTTGATGAAGCCGGTGTACCTGCTGATGTATTGGAAAAAGAAAAAGAAATTGCTGCTGACAAGGCTCGTCAGGAAGGTAAACCTGAGAACATGATTGAAAAGATCGCTATGGGTCGTATCAGTAAGTTCTACAAGGAAGTATGTTTGCTGAAACAGGAATATATCCAGGACGGTAAGATGACTGTTGCAGAATATCTGAAGTCAGTAGACAAAGATTTGACTGTAACTGCATTCAAACGTTTCACTTTAAGAGCTGAATAATTCGGTAATTAAAATATAATAAAGACGGCCGCTCGAATTTGTTTTCGTAGCGGCCGTTTTTTATGCTTTTAGCAACCTGTTCTCATCGTGTGGCGATTTCCCCACTTGGGAAGCACTATCCGATGGGTTTGGTTTGGGTGTAGCCTTCTTTTTTAAGGAGCTCCAGTATTTTTTGTTTAAAGTCGCCTTGTACAATGATTTCTCCGTCTTTGGCTGCACCGCCTACACCGCATTTGGTTTTGAGAAACTTGCCAAGATCTTTCAGGTCATTGTCGGTACCAACGAAGCCGGTAATGAGTGTTACTACCTTTCCACCCCGGTTTTTACGATCGAGCTGTACCCGTAAGTTTTGTTGGGCGGGGGCGGGGGTGACCTGCTCTTCATCATCGTCCGTCTCGTAATTGAAATTCGGGTTAGTGGAATAGACAACGTTCAACCGTTCCTTCCAATCGTTATTATTCTTCATGTTTCTTGTTTTTTAGTTCTTATTTTTGATTTCAATGAAAGAGGCCGGATTGTTTTCGGTGAAGAAAATATAAACGGATTCTTTATTAAATGGTCAAAAATAATATTTTGCAGTGAATCTTGCAATTATTTGCACTTTTTGTCGTCTAATACTTAATGATAAGATATGGAACGCCTTTATTAAGAGGTTGCCTGTATTTTTCCTTTAAGGCAATGATGATAATTTAAGATAGAATAGGATGAAGCGATATGTGTGGTTTGTAGTTTTGTGCTTTTGGACTTTGTCTTCCATTGCGCAAACTTTTAAAGGGCGGGTAACTGATGAGAAAGGAGAAGCGGTACCTTATGCCGCCCTTTATCTGAAAGAGCTGAAATGGGGATTTACTACCGATGATAATGGCTGTTTTCAGACAGAGTTGAAACCGGGGCATTATACTTGTGAGGTTTCTTCATTGGGATATACAGGGCAAAGTTTGTCCATACAATTATCGGCCCGGGGGGTGGAAAAGAATATCGTATTGGCTGAACGCATTTATTCGCTGAATGAAGTAAATGTGGTGAAAGGGGCGGAAGATCCTGCGTATGCAGTGATGCGGATAGCCAATGCACCTTATTACCGGACTCAAGTGAAAGGGTTTACTGCCGGAACCTATCTGAAAGGTACGGGAAAGGTGAAGAACATCCCTGCCGTATTGAAACTCTCCAAGGAAGTAAGGAAAGAATCTAAAAAATTATTAGGTAAATTGTTTCTGCTGGAGGAGCAGCGTGAGGTGATTTTTAAAGCCCCGGATGTATGGGAAAACAGGGTAAAGGCTTATAGTAATACTTTTCCCGATGAAATTCAAATACGATTAGGGCTGACCACGATTAATCTTTATGAGCCTACTGTTTTTGATAAAATTTCTCCGTTGAGTAAAGGGGCTTTTTCTTATTATCGTTTTAAATTGGAAGGTTGTTATGCCGAAGGAGAACACCTGATTAATAAAGTCAAGGTGATTCCTCGAAAAGATAATCCGAAATTGATAGCTGGCGATTTATACATCGTCGAAGGCCTTTGGTGTGTGTCTGCTGCCGATCTCTCTGTCCGCCAGAGCGGAATGAGAGCCACAATAAAAGTGACCTGCAAAGAAGTGCAACCTTCCGTTTTTCTTGCCACTTCCACCAGTATGGAGTGTTCGATCGATATGATGGGGCTCAAGGCGGAAGCTTCTTATCTGGCAGCGGTTCATTATGCTCGTGTGGAGGTAAATGATAAACTGGAGATAAAGAAGAAGAAAGAAGAAATGATAGCTAAAGTTGTCGCTGGTGCTACAGTACCGGTTTCCAGGCAGGTGAGAAGACAGCAGAAGTTGCAAAAACAGATAGAGAGCTTGGCGGGTAAAGAGGACTTGACGATGCGTGAAGCTTATAAGTTATCGAAGTTAATGGAAAAGTCGATTGAGAACGCAGATACATTAAAACCAGAACATAAATATGAGCGGAGGGCAGAGAGGAACCGTTGGAATGTGAAGACTGATTCGCTTGCGGATAAGAAAGATTCTCTTTACTGGGTGGCTGTACGTAGTGTGCCTTTGAAGCCGGAAGAGGTACAGAGCTATATCCATAAAGAAAAACTGACCGTTTCTAAAGATTCTCTTCAGAAAGACAGTGCAAAAACGAGGTCGGCCGGTGGGAAAATCATGCAGGCATTTTGGGTGGGGGATACATACCGGACAAAGAATAAGAAAGCCTGGATCAGTTGTTACGGGTTGCCTTCGTATATCCCGGAATATAATTTTGTTGATGGATTCTGGTTGGGAGCAAAGTTGGAAGCAGGGATTAAATTGTCTCGGACGGTGACTTTGCGCTTGGTTCCTTCCTTATATTATACAACAGCCCGTAAGGCACCGGTGGGACAGGGAAAGCTGATACTGGATTATGCTCCGCGCCGTAGGGGACAACTCACGTTTTCGGGAGGTGTCCTGTCTGCTGACTATAATGAAGAAAGCGGGGAAAGCCGGTTGATAAATGCGATCGCTTCTTCTCTCTTTGGACGTAATGAGGTGAAATTGTATGATAAACATTTTCTGTCTGCCGGGCATGAGATAGAACTTGCTAACGGATTGCTTTTTTCCGCTTCGTTTGCATGGGAGCAACGTAAAATGCTGGAGAATTATATATCGAAGAGTTGGTTCAAACGGAAAGCGGAACCTAACATTCCTGCCAATCGCTTTTTTGTGCCAATGCCGGAAAATGAGTTGCTGAAAGTTTCTTTTATGTTGGAATACACGCCGGCACATTACTATAGGATGGTACATGGAAAGAAAATCTATGAAGAGTCCCGTTTTCCTACTTTCACATTCCGTTACGATCGTGCTTTTTCAATGGGAGGGGTAAAGCTGTCTCCTTCTTATCATTTAACTGAATTTTCTGCGAAGCAGCGTATCGGGTTCGGTATGTTCAATCGTTTCAACTGGTATGTGAATGCGGGAGCTTTTTGGAAGGCTGTCGGAATGCAATTTCCCGATTTTAAGCATTTTGCAACAACAGCTCTTCCGTTTACGGAAAGAACATTCGATACGGGGTTTGCCTTATTGAATAATTATGCTTATTCTACCGATACCCGTTGGGCACAGACGAATATATCCTGGTATACTCCTTACTTATTGTTGAAACAATTGCCTTTTCTGAAGAAGAAAAACTTTGATGAGGCTTTACATCTTCGCTCTGTGGCGGTATATGACAGGAAAGTTTATACGGAAGTGGGCTATTCGGCCGGGCTTTACGAGATGGCACGTATCGGGGTATTCGCCGGCTTTGATGATTTGAAGTTCCGTTCCGTCGGAGTTTCCGTAAGTATTCCATTGTCAATGTTGAGAGAATACTGACCTTCTATGTAGAAATTATGTTAAGCTTCTGTGACATCCATGTTGTATTTCAGAAAAAATAATGTAAATTTGCCAATCTCTAATCTAAAAGCATGAAAGAAGTGACAATGGATCGTCAGATACAGCATAAAGATAATATGAGGGTGCCGGAACCTACTTTACGTAGATTGCCGTGGTACTTGTCTAATGTCAAGCTGCTGAAACAGAGAGGAGAACGTTATGTGTCTTCCACGCAGATATCCAAGGAAATCAATGTAGACGCTTCGCAAATCGCAAAAGACTTATCTTATGTAAACATCTCCGGGCGTACGCGTGTGGGGTATGAAGTAGATACTTTAATAGCCGTATTGGAACACTTTCTTGGCTTTACAGATATACATAAGGCTTTTCTTTTCGGGGTCGGTAGTCTGGGCGGTGCTCTGTTGCAGGATTCCGGTCTTAAGCATTTCGGTCTCGAGATTGTAGCGGCTTTTGATGTGAATCCCGCTTTGGTAGGAACCAGCCTGAATGGCATTCCTGTTTTTCATTCTGATGAATTTGTAAAGAAAATGCAGGAGTACGATGTGCATATAGGGGTGCTGACTGTTCCCATTGAAATTGCACAGTGCATTACTGATACAATGGTTGCCGGTGGCATTAAGGCTATTTGGAATTTTACTCCTTTCCGTATCCGGGTACCGGAGAATATTGTAGTGCAAAATACTTCGCTTTACGCTCATCTGGCGGTCATGTTTAACCGATTGAATTTTAACGAATTTAAATAATGAAGATTATAGCTGTAGGAATGAACTATGCCCAGCACAATAAAGAGTTGGGGCATACGTTAATAAACAAAGAGCCGGTTATCTTCATGAAGCCCGATTCGGCAATATTGAAAGACGGTAAACCTTTCTTTATTCCCGACTTTTCAGATGAGGTGCATTATGAAACTGAATTGGTAGTACGCATTAACCGCTTAGGGAAGAACATTGCTCCCCGTTTTGCGCATCGTTATTATGATGCGGTGACAGTCGGAATTGATTTTACTGCCCGTGATTTACAGCGCCGTTTCCGAGAAACTGGCGGACCATGGGAACTCTGTAAAGGATTCGATAGTTCGGCGGCAATCGGTACTTTTGTTCCGGTAGAACGTTTTGCTGATATTCAGCAATTGCATTTTAATCTGACGATTGATGGGCAGGAAGTCCAGAAAGGCTGTACGGCGGAGATGTTGTTTCATGTGGATGATATTATTGCGTATGTCAGCCGCTTTGTAACGCTGAAAATTGGTGACCTGTTGTTTACAGGCACTCCTGAAGGCGTAGGCCCCGTCAGTGTAGGACAACATTTGGAAGGATACCTTGAAGGAGATAAGCTGCTCGACTTTTATATCAGATAATGTGTCTGTTCGCCGATCGGTGATTGGCTGTGGCGTGATTCCGTATCGCAACCGGCATATTAGCGTATTAATCTATTGCTTATGCACAGGGTACTTTATATTCTTTTATTATTCGTTGTTTTTCCGGTTTCGGCACAGAACCGTTTTATAACGTTGAACTGGCAGGAATTACCTGCTGCCCAGACTCTCCCGGAGGTTGTGGAAAGCATACCTCTGCCCGATGATTTCCGTTTTTATACTTATCATGTGAAGATTGAATTCCCGGAATTTGTGGATCTCGATCCGGAAGCTGCTGCTGAACTGACTCGGAAGAAAGTGAATTTGCCGGATTATCCGCAAGCGGAAACTTCTGTCGGAGTGGCTGCATATGAGGGAATACTGAGTGTCCGATTTGTGCCTGTCGTGCATCGAGGAGGTGTCTATCAACGTATCAACTCTTTTAAATTATCGGTTATTTCTACGCCGGTTCCGGTGGCTGCCCGTGCAAATTATACTGTAGCAAAAACAACGGAAAAGTCTGTGCTTTCTTCCGGGAGGTTCGTGAAGATACGTGTCTCCGATTCGGGAGTATATCGTATTACAAGTGCAGAGCTTAGAGGAATGGGTTTTTCCAATCCTGATAAAGTGCGGCTTTATGGATATGGAGGTTACCTGTTATCGAATCGTTTCTCCGAGCATCCGGCGGATGATCTTCCGGAAGTGCCTTTATACCGTGGTGGAGACGGGGTGCTTTTTTATGCCCGTGGGACTCTGCACTGGCAGAAGAACGGTAATACGTTCGGGCGCATAAAGAATTTCTATTCGGATTATGCCTATTATTTCTTGACGGAAAGTGACGAAGCTCCTGCTGAGTTTCCGGTAGAGGACGGTACAGACGGTAGCGATGCAAATCGAATCGAGACTTTTGATGCTTTTGCCTTGCATGAAAATGATGCTTATTCTTGGTCGGGTTCCGGGCGGGAGCTGTATGACTCTTATGATTATTCGTTGGGAAATTCGCAGAGCTATTCTTTTAAACTTCCCGGTATAACGGATGGGGATGGACGTATCAAGGTGGCATTTACAGCAAAATCAACGGATGTGAATACTACGTTGAATGTTGCTATCAATGGGAAGAATATTGGAACGCAAACCATTGAAGGGATTGGTTCGAAGGATCCTAATGCGTATTATAAAAAAGCAGCCGAAGGAATTTTTGATCATGAATGGACAGGAAGTAAAACGGAATCTACAACGGTGACGCTAACTCACAATCGTTCTGCCGGTATTCCGGGAAGATTGAATTATATTGTGTTAAATTATAAGCGCCGACTACAGATGAATGGAGCATATCTTGTGTTCCGTTCGGAAGATTCTAAAAATAGAGAGAGTACATTTGTTATTTCCGGTGCTAATTCTTCTACAGTTGTGTGGGATGTTACTTCACCTGTCGGGTATAAGCAGATGAAAGGAACTTTGAATGGAGATACTTATACATTTACTATTCCGGCAAGTAGTACTTTGCGCGAATTTGTGGCAGTAAATACATCGGGTTCTTTTAGTGGGGTAGAAAGTATGGGAGAGATACCGAATCAGAATCTACATGCTCTTAATGAAATAGATATGGTGATCATTGTGCCCGATAGAACTGCTTTTGTACAGCAGGCAGAGCGTCTGGCGCAAGCACATCGTGAAAAAAGCGGACTAACGGTCGAGGTAGTAAAATCTTCACAGGTATACAACGAGTTTTCATCCGGCACACCGGATGCTACGGCTTACCGGCGATTGATGAAGATGCTTTATGACAGAGGGACTGCGGCAGATGAACACCGTATAAGGTATTTGTTGTTATTCGGTGATTGTAGTTATGATAACCGGATGATAACTTCCAATTGGAGAAGTTACAAGCCTTCTGATTTTTTGTTGTGTTACCAATTTGAGAATTCTGTAGATGAAACGCAATCATTTATGACTGATGATTATTTCGGATTTCTTGATGATAGTGATGGTACTTCTTTAGCTACTAATTTATTGGATATTGGTATAGGCCGTTTTCCTGTGCGTACTGTGGATGAAGCTATCATTGCTGTTGATAAGACAATTGATTATATAAATAATAAAAATACAGGTACTTGGAAACGTACAGCATGTTTTGTGGCTGATGATGCTGCCGGAGATGATAATAATGGATTTATGACGCAAGCCTGTGATTTAGCTGATTTGGTGCATGCAACTAATCCGATTATGCGTGCGGAACGTATTTTAGCTGATGCTTATAAACGTGAATCATCGGCTACGGGACATAGCTACCCTCAAGCTACGAAGCGTTTGTTGCAATTGTTCGAACAGGGGATGTTGCTTGTTAATTATACGGGACATAGTGGTACTACTTCTTGGTCAGCGGAAAATCTTTTGACTTCTGCTGATATTGTTAAGCTTTCTTCTCCCCGTCTGCCGATATGGTTTACTGCTTCGTGTGAGTTTACGCGTTTTGATGCTGCTGAAACTACTGCCGGAGAATTAGCTTTCTTAAATAAAAAAGGTGGGGCTATTGCGTTATTTTCTACTTCACGTGTCGTCTTTGATGGTCCGAATGATAGTTTGAACGAGGAATTTATAAAACATTTCTTTTCTTATAAAGAAAATAAGCGTTTACGATTAGGTGATATTACTCGTTTGTCTAAAACTACGAATAGTTATGTTAGCAGTGGTAGTAATAAGTTGAACTTTTGTTTGATAGGTGATCCTGCCTTGATACCTTCCTATCCCGATTATAAGGTCGAAGTCGATGAACTTGACGGCCCTTTGTCCGATGAATGGCCCTATGTGAAAGCCGGTGCCAAAGTAACAGTCAAGGGGCATATCCTTACCCCCGAGGGTGAACCGGCCGATGACTTCACCGGTACTGTTCATCCGTTGGTTTATGACAGCAAAGAAACGGTTTCAACTCTTGATGGTGTTGGTAAAGGGGCGGTTACTTACACCGATCATATGAAAGTTCTTTTTTCGGGAATGGATTCCGTACGTAACGGTCGTTTTGAATTGACCTTCCCGGTACCATTGGATATTAATTATTCCAATGAGCAAGGATTGCTGAATTTTTATGCGTGTGATACGAACAAGCGTGAGGCCGGCGGAGTTTTCAGTAACTTCCTCGTTGGTGGAACGGCGGATGATCTGCCTTCCGGAGGCGAAGGGCCTAAGATGATGGTTTATCTGAATACTCCTGATTTCCCATGGGGGGGGCAGGTGAACGAGACTCCTTATTTCGTTGCAGAGTTGGAAGATGAAGATGGTATCAATACGGTGGGTAATGGTATCGGACATGATCTTTCTCTTTGTATCGATGGAAAAATAACCTATTCTCTGAATGACTATTATACTCCGGTAGCCGGCAGTTATACCAAAGGTACGGTTGCGTATTCTATTCCTGCTTTGTCTGAGGGTAAGCATACTTTGACTTTCCGTGCCTGGGATATTATGAATAACTCCTCCGTACAGACACTTGACTTTGAAGTCGTGAACGGATTGCGTCCCGGATTGCTTTCTATAATGTGCAGTAAGAGTCCGGCTCGTGAGAGTACGACGTTTATTCTTTCTCATGATCGTCCGGGCTCGGAGCTTGACGTACGTATTGCCGTCTGTGACTTTGCCGGTAGTGAGCTTTGGGTACATACCGAACAGGGAATTTCTGCCGGTAGCTATTATTATGTCGATTGGGATCTGTGCAGTAATGGCGGTCAGCGATTGTCACCGGGTATTTATCTGTACCGTGCTTCCATCACTTCCGGTGGTAGTAAGGAGAGTACCAAAACCGAGAAAATAGTCATTCTGGCACAATAAATCAGTGAAAATCCGGTTTATATCTACACATCCATAAGATTGATTATGAAGAAAATATTTATAACATTTTTACTGTTCTTTGCTTTCTCTGTCAGTACATGGGCGCAGAAAGATGAGTTCAATCCAATTAACACAGGTGTCAATTCTCTCGGTATCGCTCCCGATTCTCGCGGTGGTGGTATGGGGGATGTCGGCGCCGCTACTGATCCGGATAATAACTCACAGTTTTGGAACCCTGCCAAGTATCCGTTTACTATCGGTCGTGCAGGGGTATCGATCTCTTATACTCCTTGGTTACGCAAATTGGTAAGTGATATCGACTTGGCCTATCTGGCCGGATATTATCGTATCGGTGATTATCAGGCTATCAGTGGTTCGCTCCGTTATTTTTCTTTGGGTGAAGTACCGGTAGGACAAGGCTCTGACGGTACCGGCGGTTACAATATCAGCCCTTATGAAATGGCAGTAGACGTGGCTTATTCGCGCATGTTGTCCGAGCGCTTTTCTGCGGCTGTTGCCCTTCGTTATATCTATTCCGATTTGGCTTATAAGCAGGACGAAGAAGTGTCTCCGGGTTCTGCGTTTGCGGCTGATATTGCGTTTTATTATACGAATTATATCATGCTTGCCCAGCGCGAGTGCATGCTTTCATTCGGATTGAATCTTTCCAATATCGGTACGAAGATCTCTTATGACAGTGGAGCCCACAGTCAATTCTTACCTACTAATTTCCGTTTAGGCGGTTCATTGCTTGCTCCGATTGATGACTATAATACGATTGCATTCAGTCTGGACTTGAATAAACTGATGGTGCCTACACGCCCTACCAAAGAACAATATCAAGCGGCAACCGGTGCGGAAGACACATCAGGATATAATGATTGGTTGGATGCAGAAGGATACAATGATATTTCTCCGATCAAGGGAATTTTCAAGTCTTTCAGTGATGCCCCCGGTGGTTTTAAAGAAGAACTTCAGGAAATCCAATGGTCGTTGGGTGTGGAGTATACTTATCACAATCAGTTCTCTGTTCGCGGTGGTTATCATTATGAACATGAAAACAAAGGTAACCGTAAGTACTTCTCTTTCGGTGCCGGCTTCAAGATGAGTGTGTTCTCGTTGGATGCTGCTTATCTGATATCTACGGCACAGAGTAACCCGCTCGACCAGACATTGCGCTTCACATTGGGATTTGATCTTGACGGTATCAGAGATTTGTTTGGACGCCGGCGTTAATAAATAAGGCCGGATATAAATATAGGAGGCAGATCGGTTTGGTCTGCCTTATTGTTTCAGATAATTAATGAATAAAAATGAAGATACGTGTAGGTTTCGATGTCCATCAGTTGGTGGAAGGTCGTGAGCTGTGGTTAGGAGGGATCCGTTTGGAACACGAAAAAGGTTTGCTGGGACATTCGGATGCGGATGTACTGATTCATGCTATTTGTGATGCTCTGTTGGGAGCTGCCAATATGCGTGACATTGGTTTCCATTTTCCTGATACTGCCGGTGAGTTTAAGGATGTTGACAGTAAGATATTATTAAAAAGAACGGTTGGTCTGATTGCTACAAAGGGATTCCGTGTCGGTACTAATATCGATGCTACCATTTGTGCTGAGCGTCCTAAGTTGAAGGCTCATATCCCCGCTATTCAGGAGAAACTGGCTGAGGTGATGGAAACAGATACCGATGATGTTTCCATTAAAGCTACTACTACAGAAAAACTCGGCTTTACCGGCCGTGAGGAGGGGATTTCCGCTTATGCTACCGTATTGATTGAGAAAGTATAATATTTCTTTTCATTTATAGGACGGCCACTAACCGCCCCATTCGCTAAAGGAATATTGCCCAAATAAATGGGATTAAGAGACTGCCTTGAAGTAAGTATATTCAGTAAATGCTCTAAAAACGGTTAGCATAACTGTTGATTTCCTGAAGCTTTACATGGCTTAAGCGGGTATATTTCATGCCGTGTAATTCATAAATCCGTGCCACCCGTGCCGAAGCAATATGTATCAGTTCATTCACTTTGTATTCGCGTTCGGTAGCTGGCACTTGACACGATTCTTGGCTTGGGCTTTTGCTTGTAAACCGGATGACTACCCGGTTTGCTGACGGATCTGCCAATGTTACGATTTGCCGGACATAGAACAATACGGTGGTTCCGTTCACCCGGGTTTTGTACGGATCGTCTTCTATTCTTACTTTGAGAACTTTCAAAGTGAGATCTGTTACTTTCTCTCCTATATTTCCTAAAAATCGTCCTGCTTCCTGTTTCTGTCTGGCTTTTCGTTGCATCAGATCCAGATGTACCGAATGATAAACTTTGGCAATTTCGACAAAACGTTCCTGCTTGGGGATTTTTGGGGTGTACTTATAAGCGATCCAACTTAGATAGGCGGGATCTACTTTCAAAATTTCGTGCAGATAGTGGCCGCGATATTTCCCGAACGGGATGAGATCGTCTCCGTTGCTCTGCATCCTTTTGAGGTTATAATCCACAATAAGCAGGCAACGCTTTGAGAAATAGAACATGGTACTGGCCATTCGTAATGCCTCATAAATATCCGGAGACAGATCGTGTATGAATAATATGGATTGTTTTTCCGGTTCCGGCGAATAAACCCATAAGGAGTAATTACTATGTCCGGACCGTGGTAGCACGATAAGATAAGCACCTGCTTTTTTGAAGGATATTCTACCCCGGTTGTACTCATTTAGTTTGGCGTACAAGAGGGTTTCTTCGGTTTCGGATATTCCCGGTAGTCTTGGATTGGCCATATATGAGATTTATTATTTTCAAATATAAGGTTTTCTTTCGAATAATCCAACTTTGTAATCGTGAAAAAATAAGTTGTGACAGTGTCAATCAAAATCCATATACCTCCATCAATTAGTAACTCCTGTCTGCTTGAAGACGTAGCATCTTTTTCAAAAACACATAGCACCTTTCAAAAAAAGATGTAACAGGTTTCAACAGGAAGATGTGCAGGTTTCAAAAAAAGATGTAGCATCTTTTTTCCGGTGAATGTTT
>ERZ791802.2247-NODE-2247-length-12036-cov-3.010099_pt1 | contig 12036 bp, 7 predicted proteins | sample MGYA00510308_ERZ791802 | MGnify/ENA primary metagenome ERZ791802 (study PRJEB30046, sample SAMN00792028) | human gut metagenome | study: EMG produced TPA metagenomics assembly of the A metagenome-wide association study of gut microbiota in type 2...
TTGTAAGGCAGATGCTCTGAACCAGCTGAGCTAAACGCCCGTACACTTTCGTTTTAAAAGCGATGCAAAGGTACAGTTTATTTTGAAACCACCAAAATATTTAGTGATTATTTTTAGGATTATTTCATCTACTTCAAAAATTCATTGTTTCTAAACACAAAAAGACCACCCATACATCACCTCATTTCAATCATCCCTTAACTAAAAGCATTAAAGCTGCTCTAGAAACACCCTAAAGCAGCCCTAATTCCATATAAAAAGTTATTTAAAGTGCAACTTTTCTAACCAAAGTACTATTTCCACTACTAACTTTTACAACATAAATACCTTTCAATTCATTTATTGGAACAAATATCCCACCCAACGAACTATCAGCACGAACATCCTTTACCTTCTTGCCATCTAAACTAAATAACTCCACGCGAGTTGGATTTATTGATTCCATATTCAGCAAGACACAAAGATTATCATTCTCAACATAAAGTTTTATTTGCTCCTGTTCTTTTTTTCCAGATTCTACACCAGAGACATTAGGGTCATAGCCTATATCTCCAGCTTCTATCTTATCAGCATTCCAAATCGCTCCAGAACTTTGATCTACTAACATAGCAATTATTTCTATGTTCTTTTTGTTCATAACAGTTTCCGGGACTCTAAATATATATTCAGAAATGAATTCCTCATCTTTCACGATATTTTGTGGAATACTGTTTTTTACTCCAACAAAAGAAGACACGATACCACGTGCGACTTCTTGATATACCATTTGTGAAGCAGGAACCGGATCAGGCAACTTCTCAAATCCTCCCATCGCCGTACCACCACCGGAATAATAATTGGTTTGATCATAATCATCACTTGTTCCAGATACTTCATTTTCTATCACAACAAACGCTAACCTAAAATTAGAATTCCCACGATCCGTGTTAAATGCAAAAGACGAAGCCACCGTCACTCTTACATCAACATTATCAGGTCCAAAATCTGCTTTTACAATATTCAAAGAAGCAACTGACGGCTTAGCTAATTCTTTAATATGTTGCTTTTCAAGATTTGTCGCAGTAGGGTCAATTACTATAGTACGATTCACTACAGCTGAAGGAAAACCTGTAATAAAAGATGATATGCCCGCCATATATTCATTTACCTGCATTATATCATTATGCACTGCAATACCAATAAAATCATCCGGATATTTTTCACGCATCGCTTTCATTCCAACAGCACCTCTCGGACAATAGCCGCACCAAGTGCCTGTAGCCTCTTCCGCTACAACTTTACGGGAATAAGTAGAACCTAGACGATGCAATGCGGAATTTATTGTTTGCACCACGTTACCTTGCGACGGAGTTGAATAAGTAGCCGTTAACGTGTAATTTCTTGATTCACCTTCAAGAGGTGCAGGTACATCAACCTCGCTAAAAGTTATCTTCTTTACCCCACCATAAGCCAAGTTTACAAGGCCTAAATCTTTTGAATAAGTTTCCCCATCAACATCCAATGTTACAGTAACATTTTCTTTAAAGTCTATAAAATTTGGATTAACCAATGAACAAGTAACCCGAGATGTTACATCTTTATCTAAAACATTATTAGTCGTATTTTTTAGTTCTAAGTTTTCAAAAATTTCCCCTACCCAGAAATCATCCATTATCAAGATAGATTTATTGGTACTATTATTTACGACAGCTATATAAATAGTCTGGCCTGCATATTCTTTCAATGAGGCCAAATGAGTATACAAAGCACCCGGCTGTTGTTCCCCTTTCGTTGTTTCATAAAGAACATTAGCGTCATTAAAATCATCAACAGTATTTCCTTTAGTTGAAATTAATATTTTATAACCATCTTTCTTCAAGGCTGATGAAGTAAGATTTGCTGCTGTCCACTTGAAATAAGCATATTCCGACTCAAGCGTTATTGCGGGAAGTACAATCCAATCATTAGCTGTGCCGGCAGGAGTATAGGCTGAAGTACTCCCAATCGAAAGATTCTTTCTATCAGTAAGAACACTCATAGAGATCCATGGTTTACCAACCTCAAATCCTTCTTTCTGCATTGCTGCTGTAGGGGTATTTCCATCTACATCATATAAAGCAAAACCTTCAGGGATACCATCATTAAAATCACAGGTAAAATACGTCTTTTGTGCATTTATTGATAGGCACATCAAAAGCACTAAGAGCAAAGAGTAAGATTTTCTCATAATTTTCTAATTAATTTATTAACTCTAAACAACAATATATTAAAAACAAACATTAGGCCATTAATATAAAAATGCATTTAACAAAGAGGCTTACTGCGGGCGAATGCTTTATTAAACTTGCTTTTCAAATATTTGCTCCTTAATTTTAAAGCATAGAATACTATAAATAAAATAAAACCTTCACCAAAAATTAGTCAAATATATAATATTTCTATAAAGAAAACAAGAAATCCACCCAATAAAATAAATGAGTTAACAATTTATCTACTAAGACAATACACTTTTCTTAACCACTGCCGGATTCCCCACAGCAATCGAATCATCCGGAATATTTTTCGTCACAACACTCCCAGCACCAATAATACAACGATTCCCAACCGTTACTCCCGGACAGATTATCACGCCACCCCCTATCCAGCAATCATCTCCAATCGTTACAGGATAGGCATATTCTTTAGATGTCCGACGTTCCAGATAATCAATAGGATGGTGAGGAGTATATATCTGAACATTCGGCCCTATCAAGGTGTGGTGACCAATAGTAATAAAAGCTCCATCTAAAAAAGTGCAATTAGCATTAATAAAAACATGTTCACCTAAACGGATACCATGCCCATGATCACAATAGAAAGGAGGACACACTACAGATGTCACAGGTATCTCAGGTATAAGCTCATTCAATAGATTACGGTAATCAATATCATACATACTCATCAATCGCATTCGTGCTAACAGTTTCTTGCAATGAATAAAACTTTCCTGCATCTCCGGTAAAGACATATCTGCAAGTTCACCGGACCTCATTTTTTCTATTTCGGTTTTCATTAATTATTCAGATATAGTAAATAGATAATTATGTTCATCACTTAGCTCCTGCCGAAAAGAAAACCCATCAAATGTAAAGCTCTTCAAGCTCTCCGGAGCTTCCAATTTATTTTTTAAGATAAAACGTGCCATTTCCCCACGGCACATCTTTGTATAGATGACTATTGTCTTTAATTCACCATTTCTGTTCACACGAAATTCCGGAGTAATAACATTAACTTCCTCCTCCACTCTTTTCCAGTCAAAAAGCAATTTCATTTCTCCACTTGCCAAATTTACTAATACTCCTCCATTCCTTTTAATATCCGTAATAAAAGCATCTGTAAGAATGGGTTTCCAATAATCAAAGATTGTTATATCTCCAAGCTCTGGCAAAACGATATCACCCTCCATACGATAGTTCTTTATCAAATCGAAGGGGCGAAGCAAACCATAGCAAAATGAAGTTAATCTTAAATGCTCCTGAGTATAATAAAAATCTTCTGTAGAAAAGTCTTTCACGCCTAAACGTTTAAAAACAATCCCTGTATAAGCAAGAATCGCTTGCAAAGGAGAATTCTCTTCCGAATGAAAAGATTGGAAGCGTTGATAATTTTGCAAAGCTATTTTAGCATTCACCTTTAATATCTGTTCCAGCTCATCTACTGAATATTGAGACATTTGGAAAGCAATATCTTTAGCTCGTTCTAAATATTGTGGAACTGTCGCCGGAATTTCTATTTTAGAAGTTACAGCCATAGTCTTGGCACAAGAAAGCAGTATCAACATTTTAATTCGGATTTATTATGATGAAACAAATATAAGAAAAGATTCGTCACCAAATAAAAAGTCCCATGTTTTTTCCAAAACATGGGACTTTAAAGGTTATCGGATAGCTAAAACTTAAATTTGCACCTTTCTTATGAGCATATGATCTTTCATTTGAACTTGAACGATATAAATTCCTGCAGATAAGTTCGTATTATCTACAAGTTTACCATCAACCGTATAGACTTCTACAGAATCATATTCACCTTCAACATGAATTTTTCCATTTGCACCATAAACAATTACCGAATTTTCAATGATATTATCATCAATACCGGTTCCATTATCATAAAGTTTGACTTGCTCGGCATTATAAACCTCATTATTATTTATGTCAGTCAAATCCAAGTTACTCACTACTGCTATGACATTCATATTTGATACCCCCCAGCCTCTACCGGATAATGTTATTTCATATGAAACAGAGAAAGTTCCATCGCCCTCAAACTTAATCGGATCTCCCCAATAATAATATTTAGGAGAATTTGCGACATAACGTATAACATGATCTTGAACACCATGCGTATCATTTCCCGGCAATCCGTCTTCTGTTAAGAACACCGAAATGGCAGGCATTCCATCCAGCACTTGCAACTTTTCTCCTTTTACAGTTACCACCAATTTACCGGGACCGGAATATGTTTGTTCAATATCAGTTATATTTACCGGAGAATATTCTCCTTTTCTGATTCTCAAAATATTTTTCATCACATCCGTTGCTCCGGCATAAGAAACCGTAAATACCGGTCCAAGCGTTGGTACTACATTTGAGGCAGTAGGAATCATAGCACCAGCTTTAGCCCAGTTAACGCGATCAAACATAGCAGAAGGTGCAGTACAAAGATCAACTCCATAAAAATCAATAAAGGCATTACTTTCAGCTATCGTATAATCGTCTGTAAAAGCGCCGTTGTGATGACTGATCCAAACAATCTTATCCATATCATCTCCAATAGCTTCCTTCATCCTGGCAAGCCCACCCGGACATCCGCTACAAGGTAAAGATGTAAAATGTTCCAAGAATATTTTACGAGGAACGCAATTTTCTGAACAAGACAGAGGAAAACTATATTTTTCACTCTGATTTACTTCTTCACCATTAATTTTAGATACATACAAATCCAAAGTCGATTTATCATTTACTCCGGTACAAGATAAATCAAACAGAACCATATTATTAGAATCAAAAGCAAGTTCTAAATCGGACGCTATAGAGGTAAAGACCGTTTCTTCTCCTTTTTTACCTACTATTTCTATTGAATTAATAGTTTTGGCCTTATTAAAGACGTAAGCTAACAGGCTAAAATGCTCACCGCTTTTCACCAAACTCGGAGCAACGATGTCTGTAACTGCCACATTATATGCAGGGACATTATCACCTGTCACAACTGCCTTGATACAAGTATTACCAAAACCCGGATTTTTTTCCCATTCGCCATCGTGAGCAAACCAAGTGGCGTTCTCATTTTCCATATTCACATTTTTATCAAAAGCGATGGGCATACTATTCGCGTCTTCAATCGTATATCCTATATATAAAGGTTGTCCATCAATTGTTACCGGGTGTTCTAGTGTCACTTCATTCCATTTATCAAATTTAATGTCGGCTTTCGCCAGCATTTGTGTTGTGATAGCATCACCGTCCAATGTCTTCTTAATAAAAACCACTAAATCTCCATAACTATTTACCGGATAAGATGAAGTACCATTCATAAGACCAATTTTCACACTTGAAATTACATTACCTGTCAAAGGAGTTAATTTATCTGCACCTAAATACATTGCAGAAGAAAGGTCATAAGTTTCAGAGCCTACGCTTTGCCCTACCGGATGTGAAAGGCTCCCGTCGCTATAGCTCAAAATATATTGAGCTGATGTAGAAAGGGATATTCCCAACAAACACACAACAATAAATGCTTTTAAAGTACTTTTTCTCATATTTCGGTTTATTAAAATTACATTTGCAAACATAACAAAGCGTGAGAAACAGCTTCCATATTCCAAAAGCAAATATCAACTAAATCATGATTCAGCCGATAGAAAGGGCCATATTCTAATACATGACCGGATGCATTGATCAATGCCGTCCCAAACCAAAATACAAATAAAATGTAGCTAAATTTTAATCCTAGGACTTTTTAAAACGCTCGCTCGTTTTTTACTTCATGATTTGAACTGCAAAATATAGATTAACTTTTTATACAATAGATTTAGAGAACTTGGTTCACGGATAACGCTGATTAGGCTGATTATAACGGATTAATAAAAAAGAAATCCGTCTTCATCGGCTCCATCCGTGTCATCCGTAAACCATCGGCTTTCTCTACTCTCTACTAAAAAAAGTGCCTTCACCACAACAAGCTAACACTCAGCGACTAAGGAGCAAATGGTGATAAGGTGAAGGCAGTTCAAAGTAAATTTGAAAACAACTGAATCAGCGAAATAGGCAAATTAGAAACGCCTAAGGGAGTGATAGACAATGCTCCAGTAGATGTAAGCTATCGCTCCCTTGAGCGTTAGGCAACACCTCCTTGAGTGATAGACAACGCTCCCTTATGTGATTTTAAAATGACCTTGATGTTTTTTTAAATCATCAGGTTGATTGAAAAAATCATAAGGACGATTGAAAACAAAGATACGGTCGATTGTCTACAAACTCCTATTGTTTGTAATCAATCGACCGTATCTTCAAATATATATTCTCAGATATACAAATCTGAATCGATCTATTTATATTCCTGCCAACTCTTAATCTGAATATCCTCTATAGACATTTCACAGAATGCCTCGATAAACGCGCTTGCCAAACGGGCATTGGTTATCAACGGAATATTGTGGTCAATAGACCCACGACGTATCATGTAGCCATTGGTCAGCTCCCGTTTCGAATGGTTTTTCGGTATGTTGATAATCAAATCAAACTTATGATCGGCAATCATCTTCATGACATTATTCTCATGGTGAGCGTTTTCGTCCGGCCAATACACGGTTTCCGCCTTAACGCCACTATCATTCAGGAACTGCGCCGTACCGGCCGTAGCATAGACTTTATATCCTTTGCCAAAAAGTGTACGAATCGCATCGAGCAAATCAACTTTTGATTTCATTGCTCCGGAAGACACCATCACCCCCTTTTCTTTAGAAGGTATTTTGAATCCGGTGGCAATCATCGCATTCAATAATGCTTCAGAAAAATCATCTCCGATACAACCCACTTCTCCGGTCGAAGACATATCTACTCCCAACACCGGATCTGCCTTATGCAAACGGGAGAAAGAAAATTGTGATGCTTTTACACCAATCCAATCCACATCAAAGGCCGATTTATCCGGCTTGCTATAAGGAGCATCCAACATAATCCTCGTTGCAGTCTCTATAAAGTTACGTTTCAATACTTTAGAAACAAACGGGAAACTACGGGACGCACGCAGATTACATTCAATTACCTTCACATCATTATTCTTCGCCAGATATTGGATATTAAAAGGTCCCGAAATGTTCAACTCTTTTGCTATCTGACGACTGATTTTCTTAATACGACGTGCTGTCTCAAAATAAATCTTCTGTGCCGGGAATACCAAAGTTGCATCTCCCGAGTGAACTCCTGCAAACTCCACATGTTCTGAGATTGCATATTCCACAACTTCTCCATTCTGAGCAACAGCATCAAACTCTATCTCTTTGGTATTCTGCAGGAATTGTGATACAACAACTGGATATTCCTTAGAAACCTCTTTAGCCATCTGCAAGAACTCTTTCAACTCCTGATCGTTATAGCAAACATTCATGGCAGCACCGGAAAGTACATACGACGGACGGACAAGTACCGGATAACCGACTTTATCCACAAACCCCTGAACATCTCTCAAGCTGGTAAGTTCCTGCCAAGCCGGCTGGTCTATACCTAAAGAATCAAGCATTGCCGAAAACTTATTGCGATTTTCAGCACGGTCGATAGATATAGGTGAAGTTCCAAGAACCGGAACAGACTGACGGTACAGTTTCATTGCGAGATTATTCGGAATCTGCCCACCCACAGAGACAATCACACCACGCGGCTGTTCCAAATCAATCACATCAAGCACACGTTCAAATGAAAGTTCATCAAAATAGAGTCGATCGCACATATCATAATCCGTAGAAACAGTTTCCGGATTATAATTAATCATGATTGATTTGTATCCCAATTTACGAGCCGTCTGAACTGCATTAACCGAGCACCAGTCAAATTCTACAGAACTACCTATACGGTATGCACCCGAACCTAATACGACAACCGACTTTTCATTTTTATAATAGTTGACATCATATTCCTGTACCGCATAGGTCATATAAAGATAGTTGGTCAACTCCGGATGTTCCGAAGCAATGGTATTGATACGTTTTACTGCCGGAAGAATTCCCAATTCTTTTCTGCGGTTACGTATAATCAGATTTTCCTTTTCCATATTTCCGGCCGGATTCAAGACGAATCTCGCAATCTGAAAATCAGAGAAACCAAGAACTTTCGCTTCCCGAAGCATATCGGCAGGAATATCTTCCACCTTATTATATATAGAGAGCCTTTCTTTAAAATCAGTTATGTTCTTCAACTTGCCCAAGAACCAAGAATCAATCTTCGTCAATTCATGAATACGTTCCACCGTATATCCTTTTTCCAAGGCTTCTGCTATCGCAAAAATACGCAGGTCGGTAGGATTAGCCAGTTCTTCATCCAAATCATCAAAATGCAGACCTTCATTTCCTACAAAGCCATGCATCCCCTGACCTATCATTCGTAATCCTTTCTGAATAATCTCTTCAAAAGAACGGCCAATAGACATAATCTCACCAACAGACTTCATACTAGAACCTATCTGACGGGAAACTCCGGCGAACTTCGTTAAATCCCAACGGGGAATTTTACAGATATAGTAATCAAGAGTCGGAGCTACATAAGCTGAATTCGGAGTACCCATTTCACCAATCTGATCTAATGTATATCCCAAAGCAACTTTTGCAGCTACAAATGCCAATGGATACCCTGTAGCTTTAGATGCCAAAGCCGAAGAACGGCTTAAACGCGCATTCACTTCAATAACACGATAATCATCCGTTTCCGAATTAAAAGCATATTGTATGTTACATTCACCTACAATTCCCAAATGGCGGATACATTTCGTTGATAAATCCTGTAACATTTTCAGTTCTTTATTATCTAAAGAACAAGTCGGGGCAACCACAATGGATTCACCTGTATGTATACCCAGCGGGTCAAAGTTTTCCATACTTGCCACCGTAAAACAGTGGTCATTGGCATCACGGATCACCTCAAACTCAATTTCTTTCCACCCTTTCAAAGATTCTTCAACAAGGATTTGTTTTGAGAAAGCAAACGAACTATCTGCCAATTTAATAAATTCTTCTTCGTTTGCACAAATACCACTACCTAGTCCGCCTAAAGCATAAGCAGAACGAACCATTACAGGATAACCAATTCTACGAGCTGCTGCCAAAGCATCATCCATATTCTCTACTGCCTGGCTGACAGGAGTCTTCATTGAAATCTCATCAAGCTTCTTAACAAAAAGATCGCGGTCTTCCGTATACATGATGGCTTCTACAGACGTACCAAGCACCGTAACTCCATATTTGGCCAAAACGCCCTGCATATAAAGTTCCGCACCACAATTCAAAGCTGTCTGCCCGCCAAATGCTAACAAAATACCATCAGGACGCTCTTTCTTAATTATTTCTTCGACAAAATAAGTTGTGACAGGCAAAAAATAAACCTTATCTGCAATCCCCTCTGATGTCTGAATCGTAGCAATATTCGGATTTACCAATACAGAGTTAATGCCTTCTTCTTTCAGAGCTTTCAATGCCTGAGATCCGGAATAGTCAAATTCTCCCGCCTGCCCTATCTTCAAAGCGCCAGAGCCTAAGACTAAAACTTTTTTAATGTTCTTTTCCATTAAGATATTCTTTTATTGAGTTGTTTTAAGTTGCGTCCACACAAAAAAAAGCGTTACCCCAACCAAATGGACTAACGCATTATTCAAATATTATTCTCGAAAAGAGAAGAAGCCGACAACTTCCGGATTATGTGCACCCGAATAATAATCAAACTCACTCCTTTTTTCCTGCTTAATCATCTTTACGTAATATTTTTGCAAAGTAAAAACATATTTTTAAGATGGCAAAGGAATAAGAAATATTTATTTCGATTTACTTTACTACTTATCTTCAAATGCAAATCTAAAACTATATGCTCCAGATTTAGAACTTACATTATTTCTCAAAATTACTTCCACTAACCGGCCCTTCTCGTCATATTTGTAATTATAAGAAAAGAAGAACTCTTCGACAAGGTTCCGGCTCCTTTTTCCCAAAACACCGGCAATCTGACAATAAGTATTCATCACCCTTTTATAATCCCAATCAGCGATCAATTGCGGTAGAACATTCAAATCCAAGCTATAATCATTCAATATGTTTGTAGAAGAAAAATCACTGTCATAACCACGTTCTGAAGCTTTAATTGCCGCCAAGTCATTATTCTTCCACTGATAATTTAAAGCAATCTCCTGATTCTCTACTCTTTTCAAATAACCATTATTATCATAAGAATAAGTCGTCAAATCATCACTATCGGAATATCTGCAAGAGTACACTCTTCCTTTTTCCTGACTACCGGTTATCCTAACGAAATCTGATTTATCGACAAAATACTCTATTTGGAATTCGTTATCATTCAAACAAGCATATTTCATGAAAAACAAGGGCTTTCCTTCCGCATTATCTTCATTCATTTGGATTAACTGATTATTCTTATCATAATACAAACTGATATTGGACAAAAGATTTGCATGACTCCCTTCTACTTCCCATATTTCAATTGTTTTTATTATCTTGGATAACTGTGGAGTAACATTGTCATCAGAACATGAAGATAAACCCGGCAATAAAATAACAGCCATTACTCCTACGAATAGCTTTAATCTGTTCATAATACATTAATTTATATTATAATATTATCAGTGTTCAAAGTTAACAGTTTATTTGAGATTATTTCTATCTTTGCGTAGAAATTAATATAAGATAATAAAATAATGGGAAAAGAAAAAATCATACTGACAGGTGACCGCCCTACGGGGAGATTACATATCGGACATTTTGTAGGCTCTTTAAAAAGAAGGGTAGAACTGCAAAATTCAGGTTTATACGATAAAATATTTATCTTTATTGCCGATGCACAAGCATTGACTGACAATATAGATAATCCGGAAAAAGTACGTCAAAACGTAATTGAAGTAGCGCTTGACTATCTGGCATGCGGACTCGACCCGGCTAAGTCTACGATTTTTATCCAATCACAAATCCCTGAACTTTGTGAATTGACTTTCTATTATATGGACTTAGTAACGGTATCCCGTTTGCAAAGGAACCCTACGGTTAAGACTGAGATTCAAATGAGAAACTTTGAAACAAGTATACCAGTCGGTTTTTTCACATATCCTATAAGCCAGGCAGCAGATATCACAGCTTTTAAAGCCACCACCGTACCAGTAGGTGAAGACCAAAAACCGATGTTGGAACAAACGAATGAAATCGTTCGTCGTTTCAACCATATTTATGGAGAAACATTGGCTGAACCGGAAATTTTACTTCCCGATAATGCAGCATGTTTGCGACTTCCGGGTACTGACGGCAAAGCAAAAATGAGTAAGTCTCTAGGTAATTGCATTTACCTGTCCGACTCTGCCGACGATATAAAAAAGAGAGTGATGAGTATGTATACCGATCCCGGACATATCCGCGTGGAAGATCCCGGAAAGTTGGAAGGAAATACCGTCTTCACTTATTTGGATGCATTCTGCCGCCCTGAACATTTTGAACGTTATCTGCCGGATTATCCTAATCTCAGCGAGTTGAAAGCTCACTACCAACGAGGTGGATTAGGTGATATGAAAGTAAAGAAATTCCTTAATGCGATTATGCAAGAAGAACTGGAACCAATCAGAAATCGTAGAAAAGAATTCGAAAAAGACATTCCTGCCATATACCATATGTTGCAAGAAGGTTGTCTCAAAGCCAGAGAAACAGCGGCTGCCACATTAGACGAAGTGCGTAAAGCTATGAAAATTAACTACTTTGATGATATCGAACTAATAGAAGAACAAGCTAAACGGTTTGCTTCAAATAAATAAAAGAAAAAA
>ERZ791802.2249-NODE-2249-length-12027-cov-4.773889_pt1 | contig 12027 bp, 14 predicted proteins | sample MGYA00510308_ERZ791802 | MGnify/ENA primary metagenome ERZ791802 (study PRJEB30046, sample SAMN00792028) | human gut metagenome | study: EMG produced TPA metagenomics assembly of the A metagenome-wide association study of gut microbiota in type 2...
GCGACCACGACCAGCCCGCCGTTGGCGCCGGTCATCGCCGAATTGACGAATGCGTCGGCGGCGACGTTCATGCCCACGTGCTTCATGCAGACCAGCGCCCGTTTTCCGGCGAACGACATGCCGAGGGCCTCCTCCATGGCGGTCTTTTCATTGGCCGACCAAGTGCAGTGCACGCCGCGCTCGGCGGTGAGCGGATGACCCTGAATGAATTCGGTTATTTCGGTCGAGGGCGTGCCCGGATAGGCATAGACGCCCGACAGTCCGGCGTGGAGCGCGCCCAGTGCGAGGGCTTCGTCTCCGAGTAGTAGTTCCCGTTGTGCCATAAGATCGTGGTGTTATCCAATTTCTACAAATCTAAGAAATTTTCAATTAAAATGCCAGAATTGATAATAAAAAGTTGTAAAATGATTGATATTTATTTTAATAAATCAGTTGATAAGAATACCAATCTGACAAACAGACTTTAAGAGGATTTTCAGAGGTCACGGTAACGATTTGGAGAATGTGCGAAATTCGCTATTTTGCGTAACATATATTTCTGCATTGTCATATATTTCTTATTTTCGTAAAAAAAGACTGATAAGTATGGCGAAAATGAAGGATGATGATTTTGGTATAGAACTGCCGAGAAAGCGGTTGGTAGGATGTCTAGGATTGTTGGTAGGTGGATTTTTATTTTTTTTGCATTATGTGTTTGATCGTATATTATTACAACCAGTCTACTCCGGTCGTGCAAGAAAATCCATGGATAAATAATGACTCGTCACGCCCAGTAACCGATATAAAAGAACTCGACTACAATCGTCGTCTGATTATTTACCGTGCTGAGGAACCCCGGCGACAATTACGGGAATTCGAATGGTCCAAGGATGAGCGAATATATGGCGCCCCTCAAAACCTATACGAAGATTACTACGACGAGATATATGAATATTTTCACGATTAAAGAATATTAAAATAAGCAACCCCGTCCGGATTCCGGACGGGGTTGTTGTTTGATGCGTCAGTTACTTTTGAAGCAGGGCGGTAATGGGGTCGGGCGTTTCGATCTTTCTGCAGTCGATCGATGCCAGCAGCTGCCGCCCTCGGTCGGTCAGCGAGAAATACATCTGGCGTTTGTCTGCGGTTCCCAGCTCCCGCCTTACGAATTCCTTTTCTTCGACCGAGCGGAGCACTTTCGACATGTTCGAAGGGGTCAGCCCCAGCAGGTCGCTCAACTCTCCGCAGGAGAGCCTTCCGGCCTTCGAGAGACTGCACAGGGTCATGCCTTCGTTCAGGCAGATTCCGTACAGCCGCTCCAGATTCGCTTCGAACTGGTGTACGGCCCGCTGCAGGTCGCGTATTCTACACAGTCTGTCCATACTCCGGCTTTTTGTGAACGGCCTGCCTGCCGCAGTGCCTGATACATTTTCCGCATTCGATACACTTCTGCGGGTCGATTGCCGGAAGCCCGTCTCCCTGTTGTGAGATCGCTCCGACGGGGCAGACCGGAATCAGCGGACAGCGGTGGTTCTGGGGACAGCGGAGTTCGTCGATCGTAAGCGCCATAGCCCGCTTATTTATTGAGGAGCACCTTGTCGATCGCCTCTTTCAGCGAAGCCTTGGGCAGGGCGCCCTGCGCCATCTGGGGCTTGCCGTCTTTGGGGATGAACAGCAGCGTCGGAATCGAGCGGATGCCGAATGCGGCAGCCAGTTCCTGCTCCTCTTCGGTGTTGATCTTGTAGATGTAGATGCTCTCCCCGTATTCCGCTGCAAGTTCCTCCAGTACGGGTGCAAGGGCTTTGCAGGGGCCGCACCACGAAGCGTAGAAATCGACGAGGGCGGGTTTGTCGCCGAGGTACTTCCACTCGGTGGGATTGGTTTCGTAATTGGCGACTTTCGTCAGAAAGTCGGCTTTGGTCAATGCGATCGTTTTCATGGTATTCGTTTGTTTTGTGTTGTCATTCTTGTTGTCTGTCTGGCCGTCGGCCCCGGCTGCGAACGTCAGGATGCAGGCGGCTGTCACTAATAGTTTCTTCATGGTCCGTATGGTATTTTATCTTTTCTTATCTTGATAACGATACAAAGATATGATATATTTTCCAATAAAATAAATTTCCAATGGAAAATAAATCAAGGGAAGTAAAAATACGTTTGTTTCCCGTGGCTATGCAAAAATAAAACCGGAAATCGCCTCCAGCTCCGGATTGCGGCTGAATCTATCATCCGGTCGGTTCGTATAGAGTGCATGCCTGCGCCTGTCTGTCCTATGAGGCGGCCTTAGTCTTGGGGGCTGAATATATAGGGAACGGTGGAGTGGGAAGATCGATTTCGGTTTACATATCGGTTTAAACAAATGCCCGATTTCGATACGGAAATCGCTCTAAACCGAGACTCGAAGAAGTACGCCGCATTTTTCACCGGCTCTTTAAATGCAAGAAAGAGAGCCTTTTGGACTCTCTTTCCTTGTGACACCGACAGTTGTGCACAATATTGCTTCGCAATTATACAAAAAAGTTTTTGAAAAAGCAAACGCCTAATTTTCAACGTCTAACCCGTTTGTAATTGTCAAAACTTTTTATATTATTTGTTGTCCTACGTGGTAAAATGTTTTACCTATGTTTTACCCGCTGTTTATGTTTCATTAAAATTATACAATTATGAGAACAGCTATTATTCTTCGTCAGGACAAAACCAATCAAAAAGGAGTCTTGCCCGTGTGTATGCGAATTACGCACGAGCGTCGTTCAATGTATGTAACATTGATTCGCGTAAAACCAGAGAACTGGGATGCATCCCGAGGAATAGTGAAAAAATCCGACTTGCAGCATGAACGGCTCAATAATGAATTACGCAGGAGAATCGCAGAGGTTAACAAAGTCGTTGTATTGTGTGAAGCTATGGAGCCTGAGCGTGGAATCGATGCGGTGCGTGATCGTTTGCATAAAAGAACAACAGCGGATATGTTCGATTATGCGCAGAATTATTTATCGCGCAAAGAAAATACGAGCGTCCGGACTTATAATAAATGTCATTCCCATATTACGAAGTTTAAGAGGTTTATCGGGAAAGATCAATTTTCGGTGAACCATTTGACGTATGAACTTTTATTGCGATACGAAAGCTATTTGCGGGAGGATTTGGGAAATTCGATCAATACCGTAACGACGAATATGAAGACGCTGAAAGAACTGACCGCGGAAATGTATGAGGAATTTCGTCTGGATATTCGTAATAACCCCTTTCGCAAATATAAAATGAAATCCACACCGACGGAACGCCCCTGCTTGTCGGAACGGGAATATTTCCGTGTGCGCAATTTGAAATTGATTATGCAGGGAAAATTATACGATGCGCGGCAGTTATTCGTGTTTGAATCCGAAACGGGAATACGTATCAGCGATATTTTGAAATTGCGCTGGCAGAATTATGACGGGCATTATATACAGATCATTATGGATAAAACAGACCGTCAGCTTAAAATACCTGCGAGCGATCTTGTTAAAGAGATATGCGCCATGCGTGAAAGACGATATAAAACGGCTGGCGTTCCCGTCACGCCGGATGGTTTTATATTCCGGGGAATTTTGCCTTATGAATACGACAGCATGTCGAGGGAGGAAAAAGTCTGTGCGGAAAACTGCGCCGTGGCGCGAATCAATCTTGCATTGAAAAGAGTCGCCGTTTTAGCAGGTGTCAGGAAAAACCTTTCGACGCACGTAGGAAGACATACCTTTGCGTCGCGGTTGGTTCGTTCGGGGCAGAATATGGTTGTAATTCGGGATTTACTCGGCCATGCCAGTATTCGCACGACGGAAATTTATGCGAAGATCATGCAGTCGCAGATGAATGATGCAATTGATGTATTGAATAAGTTGAATAATCATGGATACAAAAGAGCAGAGTAGCAGAGACTGGGGTGATTTATTGCTCACTTCGCAACAAGTTGCGGACATTTTGCATGTCAGTTTGCGCACATTGCAGAAATACCGGGATGAAGGACGTCTTAATTACGTTCGTATCAGTCCACGGATAATTCGGTATTATCCGGAAGAAGTTGCCGCATTGATCCGGAAAAGTCATTGTTCGACGTGGTTGAAAGATAACTGTGCACGGTTGTTAAAACTTAAATAGATGACCCTTGTAATCGGGGATAATTCCGGAAAAAATGAGGTTGCACTATGTCAACCTCATTTTTGTATTTTATAAAGACCAATTTTTCACCTCTAAAAACAAGTAATTTCAGAAAACCCCGAAAAGCGTCCTAATTCCCTGCGTAAAAATTAATTACAACGAAATACTAAAATCCGGTTGGCACTGCCAACCAATAGAAAAAGGGGTAAAAAGGCGGTTGTGTTTCAGTGCGCATTTGAAATTAAATTTGCAGATACAGCTAATTTAAAACAGATCGCGGCAAGTAATTTAATGTGTGTATTTATCAATACGAAGTGCATATATATACAAATACTGTATAAATCCGTGTCAACCTAATTCGCAGGTAAGGGGTATGCAGGTAGCACTGCGAGCGGATGCGAATTACAGACCCCACCCCTTAAATTAGATTATATTTCTAAATAGCTACGGGTAGTCTGTATAGGTAAGAGTGGATTTTCGGAAATCCAGCCATTGTAATTTTTTCTTGCAGTCCCGCGGAAAATTTCTAACTTTGTTTTCGGAACCAATTAAAATTACAATAAACAGAGATATTTAAAATAACTGACATATATTAATATAAAGCGTTAGCTTTTATTCTTGCTTTCTGAAACTTAGGAAATTTCGAAGCGGTAAAGAGTAAAGTTAATGCTCACGTTGTATTCCAGCGTGGGCTTTACTCTATTTGACCGCAAAGGTATCCTAAGACCTCAGAAAGCAAATAACAGTTTAGTCCACGTTTTTTATGCCCACACCCAAACAATTCCATGAACTTACAGCGAAGCTGAAAATCCTTGTCGAAAAAGACAAGGAACAGCGAACCCTTGCGGATGCATCATTGATAAACAGCCAACTCGACGCCCTCGCAAAAATCAAAGCACTCTATCCGCACGAGGTAGACGAGAATTACAACAGATATGTTGCGCCCTTTTTAGATCGCTATGCTTTTCTGAAACGGCCGTCATGCTTAGCTATCATTAAAAAGCATGCTTACGAGCCTGCACATACATTATACCTCGCTCATCTGTTCGAATCCAACAAGGCTATTTTATCGGCGTTGATAAAATCTGCGGAATGTTTATCCGGCAAAGACGAATTGTTGCAACACATTCAAGCCAGTGAAACGTATCAGGTGAAAGCCGAAGAGCAGATCAAAGACTGCGGAAAAATTACGGGACGGATTCCCGATCTGATAATTACGGATGAACGGAATCGGTGGGTGTTAATTATCGAGAATAAAATCGAAAGCCGCTTTTCGGACGGGCGTATCGGGAAAAATCAAATCGACGATTATCGGATTTATGCAGAACGGACATTCCCTGCATACGACAGGTATTATTTGACCGTCAGCTATTCGGACTGCAACCGAAAAGATACATTGGATAACCAGTGGGGCTATTGCGACTACTGTTCCGTATTTAACGCTATCATCCGGTGCGAGCCGTTGGACCGTATCGCAGAAGATTATTTATCGGCTCTGATGCAGTTGTTATGCAACGGAACACACAAGCGCAAACAAAAACCGGATATGGAACAAATACCCCGACAATTAGTCGGCATATATCAGTTCTACACGAATGTAATCACTCAATTAAAAATATCGCCTTATGAACAAATTGACACAATTAACCAATGAATGTCTGGCAAATATGCCGATGCTTGCCGACGCTATTTGCCACACGACGAATGTTATAGGAGAAATATTCGGATCGTATTATGACAAGGTTCAAGATCGTGTTCAACAATTTTTGAACGACAAGCCGGAATTGAAATATGAAATTGACGAACGGAGTTCCGAGCAACTCTCAATTTCTCTATTCCCGTATATAAAGGCAAAAGGGCGGAAACGAATATTGAATAACGAGGTCAGTATCTATACCTCATTGATATTTTACAATCAATTCCGGCGAAAGATTGTTAATGAATTTTCGGTGGAAATCGGCTATTTAATGTCCGGCAACCAAGAAAATATCATTTACTTCAATTTAACTGGTGGAGAAATGAATCCCGATATATCCGTGTTCAACAAAATCACAACGAATATTGAAAAGGAGCTGATAGAAAAATGGGATATTCAAATCGAGGACAGAGCTATCGAACTGCATATCGTTCCCGATCAAAATTTAACGGAGGAAACGATAAAGAACTGTTTCAATGATTTCACGACACATATCTTAAATCCACTATTAACCAATCTAAATTAGAAACCCTATGAAAAGATTTATTCTTATCCTCGTTGCGCTCTTGGTAGTAGCTACCGGATTCGCACAACCTAAGAAAGTCAATCTCGACATTAAGGCACTGAAAGAACTTGTCGGTGTCGCTACCTATGAAAAGATTGACAGTCTGCTCGGCTATCGAACCACCCTTGAAAGCGGTGAAAAAGTTTTTCAGGGTCTCAACGAATACGAGAAAATGCTTTTAGCGTATCGTTGCCGATTCAATGAGAAAAACATCCTGCAAAGTGTAGAGTTTGTTTCCCGGTCATTCTTCGGCTACCACATGGATTTAGTTATGACCTATAAGATTAAACCCAAGTGGGAACGGTACAATTCCGAAAATATGCCGACATTAGCCAGATTTGAATGGGACGGTCGGAAAATTGTGATTGATTTCGATGCGCAAACAATTATAGTATATAAACCAAAATCCGATGCCCGCTAAAAAGGTAGAGGGCTAACAATTCGGTCTAATATTTTCAAACTTATAAAGGCGATCCGCAGGATCGCTTTTATTGTTGCTTTTCCAATGTTCTGTAATTATACTTATCGAACATTAAAGGTCAAATTTATCGTAGAGATTTTGTATATTTGTGTATACTGAATTAACGACCGTAGCTTTTATTGAATCCAAAATCAGATGATAGATCGAATAGTAATACAGATTAATGGTGTCGCTCCCGATTTTGTTGATCTTAAACTGGAAGATGTCATGAGCACATTCGACGAATTTAAAGGTAAACAAACCGGGGTTCGTAATTCTTTAACGTATACTTTTAAAAAGAGCAAGGCGAGATTGAGAATAGAGGGTTCTCTTCATAAATCCGTAAAAGAAAATAATTATGAGCCTTTTGCATATAGCGAAGCAGTAGCAGTTTTGCAAGAAATCGCAAGTTTTCTTGAAATCCCTCTTTCAGCGTTTCGAATAAATAGCATTGAAATTGGGGTGAATATTTCTGTGAATGAACTCCCAATGAGATATATTGAAACGATTTCGGAATACAAGGGCAATAAATTTATACCCATGACACCGCGGACCGGGACTAATAAGATATATGGTCGCAGATGCAAATTGGCCGAATATGAAATTAAATTTTACGATAAAATCGCAGACTACATTCTGGAAAAGAAAATAAAAGTCGCAGAAAGAGAAGAGTTGCCTAAAAATCTACTTCGCTATGAAATAAAATTATCGAGAAAACAACTAATGACTTTTGGTTTTCCCGATCCGACGGCAGAAAATTTACTTAAACGTCGGTATGCTATATTTTGCGTTTATTTGCTCCGATCTATCTTGAAAGATATAGTTTTCACTAATGATATAGTAGACTATTCAAAGATTCCGGATTGCTCATCGAAAGTGTTGCAAAATAGGGTAAAAAGATATATATTTGCAGTATCAGACGGCTATGATCGTTACCTCGCTTATCTCAAAGATTATGTCGGGGATGATGAATATACAAAAGCAAAAAGGAGCAAAGCAAGTTTAATAAAAAGTATGCAGCCGTTTTTATACGGTAAATACGAAACAGAGTTAAAAGAACGCTTTGCCGAAGAAGTTGCGACAGTTCACGATTATAAGAGAGCCGTAAAATCCAAAAAAGTGTAATATTTCCTTACTCCAATAAGTAGGAAGAGAATTATAAAGTATAATAAATACTGAAAATACTTTATAATTATTAAAAGTCTAATTGGATATGTGATATTGAAAATTAGATTAATTGGAGTGCGCTATTTTAGACTATTATTATCGAATCAGAATTTTAAAGATTTGACCTGTGATTCCAGTTCTATGCGTAAATTGAGAAAATACTTAACAGACAATAATTATATCATTGTACTGACATATGTAACTATTATCGTAGGAGTTCTGCATTTCATTACCGACGATGTTAGTATTAAAACTTGGCTAAAACAGTTTTCTGCAAATTTATTTACTGCCATTATTGGCATATGGGTTACGGTCCTTTGTATTGATCAGATCATCAAAAAGAAAGAACAACGAGAGCGAAATAGACTTTTGAATATTGCTTACTTAGAAATTAGCAGAGCATTAAATTTTTACCTATTTTATCTCAATCGCATTTATAAAGTATCGAGTAAAGAGAGACCCGAATTCAAAGAAACATATGATGAAATGTATAATAGCGAACATTTTCGGGACGCATTTATGAATTGTGATTTTACACGAAATGCCGAGTATTCAAATTGTACATGGGGTCAATTCATCCATTCCAAAACAACAGATTTGATTAATACAGTAGACCTTATCATATCAAAATATTCGTTTATTTTAGATGCAGATACGCTTTCTCGGCTTGAATTATTAAAAGGAGCATCTTGGCTTTTAGTGTCGTCTCAGATGGAGAATCCAGAAGGCAAAAGAGATGTAATATACAACTATTATAGCGAATTTTTAAATCAACTCTTTATAATTGCAAAGATTATAACCATTATATCCAATAATCCCAGATATAGTTTACGTTACGATAGCGGACTTTGGGATGATAATACTTTTGATAAAGTAGGTTCTGCGAGATTATACAATAACTATGGCTTTGAAAATTCATAAAGGACAAAACTCGGTAATCGTTTTATTTGGTCTGTTAACTGAAAGATTATCTTGGGATCAAAAAAGCAACATAATTCCCACGCCGTGGCTTGAATAAAATCGACATCCTTGCTGTAACCTGCGAGGATGTCTGCTTTTGTACGGTGTAGGAAATCGTCGATATTCGCGCGTTTCGTGCGCATGGTGCTACAACTGCCGAAGTAAACGATCCGATGCGCTAAAAACCCCTCCAAAACGTCCGCAATCTCGCGTAACGTCACGAGGTCCCGCCCGATCTGTATTTTATTCGGTCTGCCGTGAAAGGCAATGTATAAAATCGTATAATTCCGGTAGCGTTCGAACCTGTATTGCCGCAGGTATTCAAAGAACTCTTCCCGCGTGTTGCATTTGCGGTAAATGTATTTTATCCCTGCGGCATCCCGCAATATGTCGAGCATCGGGCGCACGCTTTGTTTGCATCGCGGGTTCGTTCTCCAATTTCCCTCCAAACAATAGATATTCCGGGGTGGTTGCTTCTTCATATCCGTATCTCTTTAAAGACTTCGTAAAACCGGGGTAAATCCTGCTCGCGGATAATCTCGTCGTTGTAAACTTCGAGCATCTGAATACTCCGGTGACGGCTGTATTTCGACACCATCAATAATTCCCCTTTATAGGATTTGATTAACTTGGTAATAAAGAAATGACGGAAACCATGCGTGCTTCCGTCAATCTCCAATTCTGCAAATACTCGTTTTATGATTTCCCGGACCGATTTGGTCGTAAGCCTTTCGCCCCGGCAATGGTTGCTGTCACTGCGGAACAGTGCTCCGCTCCGGAATCGGTAACAATTCAGATATTCCCGCAGTACCCGGACCGTTGAGGGGTGCAAATGAATCGGCTCTTTATCGTCCCGGCCTTTGCCGCGGATGAATGCGGTCTTGTTCCGCAGGTCAATATCCCCAACATCCAACCGGACGACCTCGATCTGCCGAAGCCCTTGAAACAAAAAGAGAGCGACAAGCGCTCTCAATCTCAAATTCTGTGGTGTAGATGGTAAGTCGGAACAATACCGTTGTAACTTTCCGATGTCGGCATCCTGCAAGCCCTCTTTGCGGTGCAGTCGGCTCTGCGTGAATCCGCGAACATGATCCGTGATTTTCTGCGGAATCAAATTCAACCGATGCAACTCATCCAAAAAGATTTTCGCCGCAATCAGGTATTTGTTTTTGGTCGATACGCTGAATGTGTCGATACCAGCTAAATACCGTTTATAATCCAAATAAGAATTGCGGTTGATGCCGTGTGTTTCCGCATACCGAATGAAATGCGTGATCCGCACTCGGTATTCGTTGCGTGTTGCATCTGTGACATCCAGTGCGCCGAATACCTCGTTTTTCAGTAATTCCAACCGATTTGATCGAATAATCTCGTTTGTCATGTAGTTTTTAGTGATTTGCTACCGTAAAACTACAAAATAAATTCTATATTTGCAAATGTAAGTATTTGATAAATAGGTATTTAGGAAATAGTAAATGTTTTACCTATGTTTTACCCGGGGCAAAGAAAAACCGTCGCAAGTTATTAACTTACAACGGTTTACTGATGCGATTTTGTGACACCGACAGGACTCAAACCTGTAACCTTCTGATCCGTAGTCAGATGCTCTATTCAATTAAGCTACGGTGCCGAATTGCGAGTGCAAATATAGGGCGAAAATCCGAAACTCGCAAATTATTGGGCGTAATTTTGTGAAAAAAGATGCCCTGAAAAATCGCATGCCGGCGCATCGGACCGATTGTCAGGGGTTTGTCCGCTGACGATCAACGCATTGCTTCCTCCAGCCGGGCCTTGATATTTTCGCCGCGCAGGTCTCTGGCGACGATAATCCCCTCCGGCGAGATCAGGAAATTCGCGGGAATCGACGAAATGCCGTACATGGCGGCCGCATCGCTTCGCTTGTCTGCGTTCACGCCCAGCACATTGATCCATGGCATATCGTTGTCCGCCACGAACGTTCTCCATTTGGCGGCGTCGTTGTCGAGCGAGACGCCGTAAATTTCCAATCCCTTGCTTTTGCAGGCGGCGTATGCCTCGCGCAGGTGCGGGATTTCCCGGCAGCAGGGGCCGCACCACGTCGCCCAGAAGTCGAGCAGTACCCAGCGGCCTTTGCCGACGATCCCCGAAAGCGCCACCGGTTCGCCTGCGGCATCGGGCAGCGTGAGGTCCATGTAGGGTTTGCCGATCTCGGTGTTTTCGGTCGCTGCGACTTTTTCGGCGATTCGCTGCAGGATGGGGTGGGCCTGCACGGCGGCCGGAAATTGCTTCAGACGGGTTTTGGCTGCGGCGATGTCGTTGCCGTCGAATTCGTAGACGGAGAAGAGGTATGCCCCGAAAAGGTTGTCCAGATTGGCTTCGATGCTCTCCGGAACCAGCTTGTTGTAATCCGCATAGAGCGAGTCGGCCGGTGCGTCGAGGGGAAGTTCTCGGAATTTGCGGTCGAAGTCGGCCATTCGCTCGTCGAACTCCCGTTTTCTGTCGTTCAGCGGCGTGCCGGATACCGCGTAAACCCGTCTGTCGTCCGTCGGAACCGTACGTATCTCGCCCGGTTCGAGGAAGATGACGGCGGTGCCGACGGGGATGCGTTCCTGATCGGCCAGCCGGGCGATCTCCGGTTCGGCGACACGACCCTTTAGCCGGATCGTGCTGTCGGCGCATACGATGCTGGCGGCCAGTTCCGTACGGCCGCTGCCGATCAGGAATACCGAGTCGCCCGGTTCGAGTCCTGCGTTGCCCGTGATGGAGTAATTCGGACCGCCGCATCCGCAGAGGAGGGCGGCCGTCGAAGCCGTGAGAAGGATTTTCTTCATATATCGTTCGGTTGCTGTCGAAAATTAGGGTTTGCGGTGCGGTTACTTGATCTCCCGGTCGGGGTGCTCCCTGAGGAATTTCTCCCAGCTTTGGGAGCCGCCTTTCGATACGGCCTTCTTGCCGCCGCCCAATCCTTTGACGCGCTCGTTGCCCATCGCGGCATTGAGCGGATTGGAGATCGTGAAGTGGTGGCAGAGCGCCACGGCCATGCCGTCGGTGGCGTCGAGCCGCTTGGGCGGCTGTTCCAGCGAGAGG
>ERZ791802.2258-NODE-2258-length-11999-cov-2.546634_pt1 | contig 11999 bp, 10 predicted proteins | sample MGYA00510308_ERZ791802 | MGnify/ENA primary metagenome ERZ791802 (study PRJEB30046, sample SAMN00792028) | human gut metagenome | study: EMG produced TPA metagenomics assembly of the A metagenome-wide association study of gut microbiota in type 2...
TGAAGCTTCCGGTAACCTTTCACATGAGTCCGGAAGTGGGGTATTCCTATGGTGTGGTTGATGAGCCAGGTCTTCCCCTGCTGGAAGACTGTCTCAGATGTCATCCGGATACCTTGTTTCTGGGACACAGCCAGACCTTCTGGATTGAAATAAGCGCAGATGCGCCTGTTGATAAAGAAGGCCGGAATCGTTGGGGCGAAGGGCCAGTCCTTCCAGGCGGTCGTGTTCCGCAGCTGTTTGCAAAGTATCCGAATCTGTATGGAGATTTAAGTGCAAACAGTGCAGGCTGCGCTATGATGAGGGATCCGGAATTTGGGCTGAATTTTTTAGAAACGTATTCAGAGCGATTATTTTTTGCTACAGATATGGTCAATACCGAAATGATTTTCCCTCTGGGACAATGGCTGGATGAACAGGCAGCGGCCGGAAAACTGACAAGGGCTGCCTATGAAAATATCTGTTTCAAAAACGCGAAGCGAGTGTTTGGGCTGTAACAAAGACAAGAGTATTTTGAAATGGGAAGGAGAGTATTTATGGAACTTCGTACACGTATTTTGCCTCGCATGTTAAACAGCGAGGTGGAAGCATATTTAGAAGAAAATGATATCATTATTGTTCCTGTTGGAACTGTAGAAATGCACGGCGGAATGCCTTTAGACAGTGAAACCGTCATCAGTGAGGCTTATGCCTTAAAGATGGCAGAGGCCTGCAATGGCCTGGTATTAACCGGACTTCCGTATTTTTATGCAGGTGCAACGGCAACCGGCCGCGGTACAGTGCAGGTTTCTATTCGTCAGGGAATTGATTATTTAAGCGCAATTGCCCATAGCCTGCTGCGTCAGGGCTTTAAACGTCAGATTTATATCAGCTTCCACGGCCCGGCTCATATGACCTGCAGCCCTATGGTACGAGACTTTTTTGATGAAACTGGTGTTCCGATTCTTTACATGGATTTGACCATGCAGATGCTGAAGAATGCAAAGGATCTGTTTAAAGGCATGGACAGTTTTCATTCTATTACAGTAGGAGCTTATCAGATTATGGGGCGTTTAGGGGATGTTCCGCTGACGACAGAATATTTCCATCAAAAGCCGCAGACATGCAAGGAATTTGACGATATTTTTGGTCTTGCCTATCAGAGCGCTGCCATCGGCTACTGCTTTGCTTCTCCGGAGGATCATATGAGTACACCTGCGATTCCTGATGAAGAAACACGTCAGCGTCTTGCAGATGAGGGAGAAGAACTGATTAAGGCCCTGGTAACCCGCATGGATCTTCCTCATGTTGCTGAGCAGATGCGGAATCTGGAAGCGTATAATCATGTAAATGAGGAAAAATATCCATGGATGCCAAGTGCGAGTCATGGAAATGTTTGAGAATAAGCAATTCTATCAAGCTTAAAATAGGAAAACTAATAAGATAAAAAATGATCAGAGTATTCGCATAGGGCGGAAATTCTGGTCATTTTTTTCATACTATAGATACAAGCTCTTTCATGATGATATTGACTGAAAGTAAAAATTAGCATAAACTAACCAGTGAGCAAATCAGATGAGATGAAAGGAAGATGATATGGATATTAAACAACTGGAGTTTTTTGTGATTGCCTGTGAACGGGGAAGTCTGTCCCAGGCTGCAGCCTGTATGTATACCTCCCAGCCCAATGTCAGCAAAACGATCCGTTCTCTGGAGCATGAGTTGGGAAGACCGCTGCTTGAACGCAGTGGAAAAGGCGTTTCTCCAACGGTTTATGGGGAAACCGTTCTGGAGTATGCGAAGATGATACTGAAAGCTACGGCGACTATTTCGTCTCTGGCGGTTCCAGATATGAAAAACAGCATCCGGATTTCCACTTATCCTAGCAATATGATTGCAAGGCTTCTGACAGATTTTTATAAAGAATGGGGGCATATGTATTCCATAGAGCACCATGAAGGAACGGTAGAGGAGATTACAGAACAGGTACATCAGGGAATTTCTGAGATAGGGATTGTTTATGTGGCACAGCATCAGGTTCAGACCTTCCAGCACATTATGTCTCATAAAAATCTGGAATTTATACCGTTAAAGACGAAGAAAATCTGTCTGTATGTGGGTCCCTGTCATCCTCTGTACCATGAGGAAAGCGTAGACTTTTCTGAGCTTCAGGAGCTGAAATTTGTCCGCGGAGTAAGAGATTTTTTTTCTATGGAGCACCATCTGGAAACAGTCAGCATGGGCGTGATCGACACGAAAAACCTGAACCATGCGGCCTACACAAACAGTGACCATCTGACTGTCAACCTTCTTTTATATACGGATGTATGCAGTCTGGGGCTTGATTTCATGTATGAGCCCTATTCCCAGTAAAAGCCCTTCCTATCAATGGCTGTGAACCATTTTTACAGATCGGTTATGTAAAAGATCCAGCCCGCATTCTTTCCAGACAGGCAGAATGGATTCTGGAAAAATTTCATCAAATGCTATAACAATTTGTTATGGAGTTGTAGAACAAATTGCCATCTAGTAAGTTGTAACTAACTTTGGTACAATCATGCAGGTCAGATAAAGTTATAAAATTACTGGAGGTAAGTACTATGAAAAAAAGATTTCCGGCACTGGTTTTGGGAGGAATCTTAGCGCTTGGTCTTTTAAGCGGATGCGGCCAGAAAGAAGCTGCATCATCGGTATCAACAGCAGCATCGGAATCGGCCGCTGCAGCCAATGGTTCCGCTCAGGAATTGGTTTTTGTAAATTATCGGGATATCCGGGATTTGAATCCACATCTGTATGCAGGCGAAATGTATGCCCAGAGCATTTTGTACGATACTCTGGTGAGCATTACAGAAGACGGATATGAGGGATGTCTGGCAGAAAGCTGGACCATCAGCGAGGATGGAAAAATATATACATTTAAAATTCGCGATGGAGTTACTTTTTCGGATGGAACCGTCTGCGATGCCAATGCAATCTTAGCGAATTTTAATGCAATTATTGAGAATAAGGAGCGTCATACATGGCTGGAGATGATGAATCTGCTGGTTGGAGTATCGGCTCCGGATGATCATACATTTGTAATAGAATTAAGTGAAGTCTATTATCCAATGCTTACGGAATTAGGCTGTATTCGTCCTTTTGCCATGATTTCTCCCAATTGCATGATTGACGGAAGTACAAAAGACGGAGTGAGCGGGTATATCGGAACCGGCCCTTATGTACTTACTGATTTCGAGACGGATCAATATGCCGTATTTGAGCGCAATGAAAATTACTGGGGAGAAAAGCCGGAAATCGAAAGGATTACCGTAAAAGTAATTCCGGATAATCAGACCCGTATAATGGCGCTGGAGTCTGGAGAGATCGATCTGATTTTTGGAAAAAATATGCTGGATGCAGATGCCATCAGTCAATATGTGGACAGTGATAAATTTGAAGTTGCCCTTTCCGATCCTACCTCTACAAGACATATTGTATTAAACACGACGAATGACATTCTCAGTGATATGGCTGTCCGTCAGGCGCTGCAGCATGCGACCAACAGAACAGCGATTTCGGAAGGTATTTTTTATGGCCTGGAGCAGCCTGCAGATACACTTTACGCAGCTACGGTTCCTTACTGCGATGTAGAACTGACACCCTATGAATACAGTGCAGAAATAGCCTCCAATATGCTGGATGAAGCGGGATGGATTATGGGAGGCAGCGGTATCAGGGAGAAAGACGGAGAAAAACTGGAACTGGATTTATTGTATAACAGCGACAGCGTAACGGAAAAAACTATTTCTGAATATCTGCAGAGCGAATACCAGAAGCTTGGAATTTCTCTCAACATACATGGAGAGGAGGAGCAGTCCTACAGGGACAATATGAAAGCGGGTAATTTTGATATGGTATTTAATATCTGCTGGGGTATGCCTTACGATCCACAGTCTTCTCTGGCGGCAATGAGAGCGCCGGTTTACGGAGATTTTGCGGCACAGCAGGGACTGGCAGATAAGAAAGAAATTGATCAGGCAATTACGGACATTCTGACTACCACAGATGAAGAGGAACGTCAGGAACTGTATCGGTTTGTTCTTACCCGTCTCCATGAGGATGCCGTATATATTCCCCTGACTTTTGAATGCAACAAGGCGCTTTATACAAAAGATTTGCAGGGCGTTCATTTTGGAACAGACCAGTATGATGTGCCGTTTTCTGATATGTATTTTGAATAATCAGGAAAAGCCGTTTCTTCCGGGAAGCGGCTTTTTGAAAGATAAGATCTGAAAATCTATAAGAAAGAAGGGAAAAGCTGTGAAACGATATGTCATTCGCCGTCTGATGATGGCTGTTCCATTACTGCTTGCGATTTCCTTTATCTGCTTTTTGTTCATCAATCTGATTCCGTCCAATCCTGCAGAGGTAGCGTTAAGAGTACAGCAAATGCCTGTGATAACAGAAGAGGCTATTGCCAGGATGGAGGAAATGCTTGGTCTGAATAAGCCGTTTTTGATCCGGTATTTTGACTGGCTTGCAGGATGCCTGCAGGGGGATTTTGGAATCAGCTATGTGAATCCCAAAAGAACCGTAGCGGGAGAAATTTTAAGATGCCTTCCAGCCACCCTGCAGCTTGCGGGGGCGTCCTTTGTGATTGTACTGTTTTTGAGTATTCCAATCGGATTTTTGTGTGCAGTATACAAGGACGGCTGGTTTGATAAGCTGATGCGAAGCATTGTCTTTGTTACCACTGCTATGCCGCCTTACTGGGTTGGACTGCTGCTGATGTGGGCAATCGGCGTAAAATTTGGATGGCTGCCTACTAATGGAAACGGAACATGGAAGCATTTGATCCTGCCTGCATTTACAGTGGCATTAAGCTACATATCGACCTATATCCGGCTGATACGCAATAATATGCTGGAAAACATGAAACAGGATTATGTCCTTTATGCCAATGTCAGAGGACTGTCTCCAAAATCAATCTGGGTAAAGCATGTTCTGAAAAATTCCATGCATACCTGCATTGTTGCTATGGGAATGAGTATCCCTCAGCTGATATCAGGTACCATTGTTGTAGAAAATGTATTTTCATGGCCGGGACTTGGAACCTTGTGTATCAGCTCTATTTTTAACAGGGATTATCCGGTTATTCAGACCTATGTTTTGCTGATCGGTGTTCTTTTTGTAGTGTTTAACCTGATATTTGACATTTTGCAGACAGTGTCTGACCCACGGCTGAGAAAGGAGAATTAGAAAACATGGCAAAGCGTTTTTTTCAGAACAGAACGGCAGTTTTTACAACGCTTGCAGTTTTGATCATTGCTCTTATTGGGATTTTTGCTCCTGTTATTGCCCCGAATGATCCCTATGAAACCAATATCATCAATAAGTTTGCTTCCTACAGCATCCAGTACCCCCTTGGAACGGATCAGCTGGGCAGATGCGTGCTTTCCCGCATGATCTATGGAATCCGTCCCACTTTGGGGCTGGCGGCTCTTACCATGGCAGGAACCATTGGGATTGGAGCAGTCCTGGGTATTATAGCCGGATATTTCAGAGGGATTGCAGAGGAGATTATTATGCGGATCGTAGATGTGATGCTTTCCTTTCCCAGCCAGATCATGGTATTTGCGGTGGTGGCCCTGTTGGGAGTCAGTGTCCAGAATGTGATCATTGCCAATGTGTTTATCAAATGGGCCTGGTATGCCCGCATGATCCGTACCGGAGTTATGCAGTACAGGGATAAAAACTTTGTACAGTTTTCCAGGTGCGTAGGCATGCCGGAGCGGTTTATCCTGTTCCGTCATCTGCTGCCGTCCATCACTTCTGATCTGGCGGTTCTGGCGTCTTTGGACATTGGATGGGCAATTATTAATATCTCTACCTTATCGTTTTTGGGACTGGGAGTTCAGGCGCCCACACCCGAATGGGGAGCTATGTTAAATGAGGCTAAGGAGGTTCTGACCAGCAATCCAACTCAGATGCTTGCGCCAGGAATTGCGATCGTTGCCCTTGTCTGCTGCTTTAATCTGCTGGGAGATGCAATGCGGGATGTTCTTGATCCAAAGGAGGTGGCAAAATGACGCCGGTATTTGAACTGAATCATCTTCAGGTATCCCTGCGGGGCAAAAAACAGAATATGGATTTAGTGAAAGGAGTCTCTTTTTCGGTAAAGCAGGGAGAGTGCCTGGGAATTTTGGGGGAATCCGGAAGCGGAAAATCCATGTCAATTAAGGCAGCCATGGGGCTTCTTGATAAGAATTTTGCTGTTTCCGGAAGCGCAAAATTTCAGGGAGAGGAGCTGATTGGAAAATGTGCAGAGGAGCTGCGCAGGCTGAGAGGCGGGCAGATTGGAATCGTACTGCAAAATCCCATGACTAGTTTCGATCCTCTGTACCGTATCGGAAGCCAGATTGCAGAAACATTTGCAACGCATCAAAAATGGGATGCCAGGGAAATAAAAGAGAAATCCATTGAAATGTTATATAAAATGCAGATCCGAAATCCGGAGGAGGCGCTGGAAAAGTATCCGCACCAGCTTTCCGGCGGGATGCTGCAGCGTATTATGATTGGAATTGCCATGTCCATGGAGCCGTCTCTGCTGATTGCAGATGAGCCGACCACTGCAATCGATGCCATTACACAGTTTGATATTTTAAATGAATTTGCAGCCATTAAACAAAAGCATAAGACCGCGATGATCTTTATTTCTCATGACCTTAATGCTGTTTCGCGGATAGCGGATAAAATTGTGGTGCTGAATCAGGGAACAGTGGTGGATCAGGGGGATTTCCATCACATTCTCCACCAGGCGGCAGATCCATATACAAGGCTGTTGATTGAAAAACGGACAGATGTTATGAGAAAATACAGACGGGCGCTGGAAGGAGGAGAGTGCAGTCATGCTCAAGCTGGATAAGATATGCGTCAGCTTCCGCAGGGAATGCCAGGACAAGCTGTTTGGACATACCAAACAGCAGGTTTTATTTGATGTATCAGCAGAGGTGAAAAAAGGAACCTGCCTGGGGATTTTGGGCGAATCCGGAAGTGGAAAATCTACTATGGGCAGGGTATTATGCGGACTTTTAAAACCGGATTCGGGAACCGTATTTCTCAATGGAATTTCCGTATACGGTTCAAAACGGGGACGCAAAAACCTGCAGGATCGGTTAAGCATTGTTTTTCAGGACTATACAACCTCAGCCAATCCCCGTTTCAGAGTGGCGGATATTTTGAAGGAAGGTCTCTTTGTCCGTCAAAGACGGGAGAGGAAAAAACTGAATCAGGAAGATGAGATCCGCCGGCTGCTTGAGCTGGTAGGCCTGCCATATGAATTTGCCGATCGGTTTCCACATGAACTGTCAGGAGGACAGCTTCAGAGGGTCTGCATTGCCAGAGCGGTTGCATGTAATCCGGAGCTGATCTTATTTGATGAGGCGATTTCCTCACTAGATGCCCATACCCAAGTTCAGGTTATGGATCTTTTACTGGATCTAAAGGAAAAGCTTGGACTGACTTATATTTTCATTACTCATGACCTTACATCTATAACCTATCTTTGTGACGATGTGCTGTTTTTGTACCAGGGAAGGGTGACAGAGTATCTTCCGGTAAAGAATCTAAGTGAAACAAAGGATACCTATGCCAGAAAGCTTTTGGAATCTATTATTGTTTTTGACACAGAGGAGGCATCATGATCGTTTGCGGATACGAGATACAGGCGGGGGAAAAGAAAAACATAAAAATTCCGGTATTACAGGCGGAGGCAATGGAAGGAATTTGTATCTGCGGAAAAAATCAGGGAAAAACTCTGGTCATAACGGCAGGAGTTCACGGCTGCTGTGAGTATGTGGGGATAGAAGCAGCGAAGCGAATGGCTGAGCTTCTTGACCCCATGGAACTGGCAGGAAATGTGATACTGATTCCTCTCGTAAACAGAGGCGGATTTTTTGACAGCAGAAAGCAGGTTGTTCCGGAGGATGGGAAAAATTTAAACAGGGTTTTCCCAGGAAAACCGGATGGAACGATTTCTGAACGGATTGCTTATGCCATGGAAGAATATATCTATCCCTGTGCAGATTTTCTGATTGATCTTCACAGCGGAGACAGCAATGAAGATTTGATTCCTCTTGTTTTTTATCCCACAAAGGGAGAGAAGGCGGTTAATGACAAAGCATTACAGGCAGCCAAAGTATTATCCATGCCTTATAGAGTCAGTTCTCAGGCGAAAAACGGATTATACAGCTGGGCCGTACAGAAAGGGATTCCGTCCCTTTTGATTGAGCGGGGAGCAGGCGGTCTGTGGTCGGAGAATGAGGTGAAGATGTGTATGGAGGATATGTGTCGCATTATGACCTTCCTCGAGATAAAAGAAGCCTCTTATGAACAAATTCCTCAGACAGATATAAAAGAAGCCGTTTATGAGGAGGCAGTCTCTGCCGGCTTCTGGTATCCCGCCATTGCAGCAGGGAAAAGGGTATGCTGCGAGGAAAAGCTTGGGGTTTTTGAAGCTTATGCGGATGGGAAACGAACGGAGCTTCGGGCAAAATTCGATGGAGTTGTCTTATATCATACGACAGCGCTGGGAGTAAGGGATGGCGAGGCATTGGTTGCATATGGGAAGATATAAGTGCAGAAGGATGTTGCGATCGGGTGTGCAGTTTTTATATCTGCACACCCTACTTTATGGATGCATTTCAGATAAATTTTGAATGTCAAAGGCTGTCCATGGCGTCTGTCATGGATTTTACATAGGCACCAATGTGCTCTGGAGCATTGGAACCGTATTGTTCCAGGAATTTAACAATGGCAGAGCCCACGATCACTCCGTCTGCCAGTCCGGCCATTTCTCTGGCCTGTTCCGGTGTGGAGATGCCAAAACCGATGGCACAGGGAATGGAGGTATGTTGACGGACAATATCTACAATCGCTTTCAGGTCCGTCTGAATTTCATTCCGGACACCAGTTACCCCCAGACTGGAGACAATGTAAAGAAAACCTTTCGCTTCCTTTGCAATTTTGGCAATCCGGTCTTTGGAGGTGGGGGCGATAAGGGAAATCAAATCTATACCGTATTTCTGGCACACAGGCAGAAATTCTTCTTTTTCGTCAAAGGGCAGATCTGGAAGGATCAGTCCGTCTATATTAAGGCGGCTGCAGGCAGAGAGAAAGTCCTCTGCCCCATAGGAAAATACTACATTGGAGTAGGTCATGAAAACCATGGGAACCGTAATGTCCTGGCGCAGATTTTCCACAAACGCAAAAATTTTATCCGTAGTAATCCCGCCTTTTAATGCCCTTAAATTGGCAGCCTGAATAACAGGGCCTTCGGCAGTGGGTTCAGAAAATGGAATCCCTAACTCAATCAGATCAGCCCCTCCTGAGACAGCAGCTCGAATGGCTGCTTCTGTGGTTTCCAGATCTGGATCACCGCAGGTAATAAATGCAATAAATGCTTTGTTGCTTTCAAATGCCTGTTTGCTCTTACTCATAGATATCCTCCCCTCGATAGCGTGCAATAGCAGCGCAGTCCTTGTCTCCCCGTCCGGAGATGGTGACAACGATAATCTGTTCTTTGTTCATAGATGGAGCTAGCTTCATGGCATAGGCCACAGCATGGGCTGACTCGATGGCAGGGATGATTCCCTCGGTTTTAGCCAGATACTCAAAAGCACAGACAGCTTCATCATCCGTTACGGGAACATAGGTTGCCCGCTTTGTGTCGTGAAGATAGGCATGTTCCGGCCCGATTCCAGGATAATCCAGTCCTGCGGAAATGGAGTAAACAGGAGCAATTTGTCCATATTTGTCCTGGCAGAAATAGGATTTCATTCCGTGGAAAATACCAAGTCTTCCAGTAGAAATAGTGGCTGCAGTCTCAAAGGTATCTATGCCTCTTCCTGCTGCCTCACATCCGATTAACTGCACTTCCTTATCTTCGATAAAATGATAGAAGCTTCCGATGGCATTGGAGCCTCCTCCTACACAGGCGATGACAGCATCAGGAAGACGGCCTTCTTTTTCCAGAAGTTGTGCCTTGATTTCCTTAGAGATTACCGCCTGAAAATCCCTTACAATAGTAGGAAAAGGATGGGGACCCATGACGGAACCAAGACAGTAGTGGGTGTCTGAGATACGGGAGGTCCATTCCCGCATGGCTTCGGATACTGCATCCTTGAGGGTAGCAGTTCCGGTGGTCACAGGAATGACTTCAGCCCCTAAAAGCCGCATCCGGTATACGTTTAATGCCTGACGGATGGTATCCTCCTTTCCCTTAAGGCAGGAATATTCAACAGGGGACAGGGGATTGTTTTCTTCTCCGCTCAGATGAACTGTAGAAGAAAATGGTTAAGACAGTTGAGAGAGACTAGGGGAGAGTACGGCTAGGCATTAAAGAAAAGTGAATATAATCCCAGGCAAAACACCGCCAAGAAATGTTTTATAATCGATGCCCCCAATAGTTTGAGTATAGGAAGGGATATCCAGCACAGGTTATGAGAGCAAAACGATAGCTGAAAAATACTGTCTATTGACATAAAAAATAGAATGTAGGGCTATGTTTACCTGATTGGCAGACACATCTGAGCTGGTCTTTTCATTGTATTGCGAACAGATATCAAAGGCTTTGAGCTGTACAGCAGCGGTAGGTCTGGTCTGCGAAAGACATTGGATATGTGAGATTATCATAAGAGAATGCAGAACGGATGTTTGGATTTTCTGTACTTTTAAACGCATTTATGATATAGTAAACGCAGAGCATTTACTATCGATGGCAGTTGCCAAATACCTGCAAGCAGTCACTTGGCTCGTTGCTTTGTGGTATACGAAAGTGCAATGCCTGAGTCCTTTTTATATGGTTTGTTCCTGTTTCGTCCATATAGAATTACATGGGTACGGCAGGTTGCAAAAAAAGCAAATTGTGAACGGCATTCGTCAAGGACCGATTTTCTTCCGATTTGCAAAAATTCCTTGACGAAAATGAAAAGTTCCTTGACGAATTTTTGCCTTATAGGTGTCCTTTTTTACTTTGAAATCGGAGGTGGATTTTATGCAAAATGAACAAAAAATCTTCGAATTACATTCCGAATACGCCCCCACCGGCGACCAGCCCCAGGCCATTGAGGCGCTGGTCAAAGGGTTTCAGGAAGGCAATCAATTCCAGACTTTACTAGGGGTTACGGGTTCTGGAAAGACCTTTACCATGGCTAATGTCATTGAGAGACTGAATAAGCCGACCCTGATTATCGCACACAATAAAACTCTGGCAGCCCAGCTTTACAGCGAGTTTAAGGAGTTCTTCCCTGAGAATGCAGTCGAGTATTTTGTCTCTTACTACGACTACAACCAGCCGGAGGCCTATGTTCCCTCTACCGACACATATATAGAGAAGGACTCTGCAATCAATGATGAGATTGACAAGCTGCGCCATTCTGCTACGGCGGCACTTTCTGAACGCAGAGATGTGATTATTGTGGCCTCCGTGTCCTGTATTTATGGGCTGGGCTCTCCGATTGATTATCAGGAGATGGTGATTTCTCTTCGGCCCGGCATGATAAAAGACAGGGATGAGGTGATTCACAAGCTGATCGATATTCAGTATACCCGCAATGACATGGATTTTCACCGGGGAACCTTTCGGGTGCGGGGAGATGTAGTGGAGATTTTTCCGGCATATTCTGGAAGTGAAGCCTACCGGGTGGAATTTTTCGGGGATGAAGTGGATCGGATTACAGAGATTGACGGACTGACGGGGGAACCAAAGCTGCAGCTGGGACACATTGCGATCTTTCCGGCGTCCCATTATGTAGTTCCCAAGGAGAAAATGCTGCAGGCAACAGAAAATATTCTGGCAGAGCTGAAGGAGCGGGTGGCATATTTTAAAAGTGAGGACAAGCTTCTGGAGGCTCAGCGGATTTCAGAAAGGACGAATTTTGATGTGGAAATGATGCGAGAGACGGGATTTTGCTCCGGCATTGAGAACTACTCCCGCCATTTGACCTTTGGAAAACCGGGAGAGCCGCCGTGGACACTGATTGATT
>ERZ791802.2260-NODE-2260-length-11996-cov-2.125785_pt1 | contig 11996 bp, 8 predicted proteins | sample MGYA00510308_ERZ791802 | MGnify/ENA primary metagenome ERZ791802 (study PRJEB30046, sample SAMN00792028) | human gut metagenome | study: EMG produced TPA metagenomics assembly of the A metagenome-wide association study of gut microbiota in type 2...
GATAGAGAAGAAACTGTATGGCAGACATGCACACAATGTAATGAAGACCGATATCAAGGAGAACGATGATGGCTATGAGCTGATCGTTGACCTGCCCGGCTTCAAGAAAGATGAGATCAAGGTATCTCTGGAGGATGGTTATCTGACCATCGAGGCTGCCAAGGGTCTGGATGAGGATGAGCAGGAGAAGAAATCCGGCAAGTACATCCGCAAGGAACGTTATGCAGGTTCCTGCCAGCGTAGCTTCTATGTTGGTGACAACTTGACCCAGGAGGATATCAAGGGTGAGTTCAAACATGGTATCCTGACCCTGAATGTTCCTAAGAAGGAAGCAAAACCTGCAGTGGAGACCAATAAATACATCGCCATTGAGGGATAATCTCTGAATACAAAAACCGTTGCCCGTAAGGGCAGCGGTTTTTTGCGTTAGAGAGAAGTTCAGGTTAATTGCCGTTTTCGTAAGACAGCCCGTTCTTTTTTTACGATATATTGTTCCAACCCCGGCACCGGATTGTTCAGACGGCATCCGTACAGAAACATTCCGTTTTCCAGTTCCTGCACACGGGCGACCAGTCCATACAGATGGAAATTAAAGTTCTCCGCAGTCTCCTCCAGATGATCATTCAGGACAGCGTGCACGGTCTGGTTGACACCCAGTTCCAGATCTTCTTTGCTGACTACGGCGAATCCGTCGTAGCTGATATCCTTGATAATAACATTGTGGGCAGCACGGTTTAGTCCACATTGAATGGCTGTTTCAATTCCCACATAGCAGCGGTAGCTCTGCCTGCGGTTGTAGGTTTTGCTTCCGGCGATGCTGAAGACAGTGTAACAGAGAGTTCCGTCGGCGCGTTTCACCACGTTGGTGGTGACATTTTTGAACAGCTGGGGTTTATCGTCTGGGAGAGTGACCAGCAGATCGACGAGCAGCCCTTTTCCCCGGAAAGAGATGATTTTATCATCAGTAAACACACCCTCAGCCAACAGTGTATGTCTGCGGGAATAGACTTCCAAAATGCGGGATTCAAATTGAAGTTCTTCGTTGTTCAGATGAATGATAAAGCTAATGGATAACCCTGCGGTCAAGTCATCGATCTGCATGGTTCGGTCAGTCTCCCATCGTTAATAAATCTAAATTAATTCACCATTTTCGCATTCGGATAGATGCGTTCCATTCGTGCGTCAGGATAGTGTTCATCTAAGAATTTCTGCAATCCGTTAAGCTCTGTGGTTTCCACAGAATAGGAGGTATCGTTGCGTTCGGTGTATCTGGCAAGTGCCAGTGCGGAGATCAGCATGTTGGCAATCATAAATACAATTAAAATATTACAAATGATCGTACCCGCTTTTTTCGGAATCTTCTCAATCCAGTCGGACAGCTTCGGATAGATGAACTTCAGCCATACCACAGCGGCGATTCCCCAGAAGAAGCAGTACAACAGGTTGATACGACCGCCTAAGTTAAAGGCGAATCCACTGTAATCCCAGAAAATCGTGCCGAAGACCATTTCCGTGAAGACACTGCAGATATATTCATAGGCACCACCAAGCAATGTTCCTGCCAGGAAAATAGAACCGTCACTTTTATTCCGGTAGCGATAGAGCAGCAGAGTCAGAAAGGCACAACCCAGTCCCCATACGATACTGAAGGGCCCGTAGATCACACTGCTGCGGCTCATCCAGACCCCGGCTGTGATACGGCAGAAGATCGTCTCTGTGATATCACCTAAAAAGGCACCGATGAAAAAGAGGGAAAACAATTTATAAAAGCAGCAGCCCTCGGCAAAAACAGTAGATTTCTTACGTTCTGCCCGGGCTTTTACCAGGGCATCCAGACTGATGGAAGGATAAGACTTCTGCAGACGCTTTTGCATATGCCTGGTCAGAGCATTTTCCAGGAAACGGGAAGTCTGTCCTAATCCTTCGGTGATCTGACCCAGCCGGGCGGTCTGCTTTTCTAATGCATAGTCCGCCCGGTGTTTCGCCTGCAACTGTAAGCTTATTGTTGACAGGGCGGAACCGATGGTGTCTAACAGGAGCAGCCCTCCGAGGACTAACAGAAGTATTACGGAGAGAAGATGCGGAATGCGGTCAAAAAGCCCGCACAGCAGCGGATCCGCGAACATCACGGTCACAACGCTTAATGCGCCCCACAGCAGGGAAAACGGCAGGCAGATATAACCGCCGATATTATAGCGGAAGCGGGAATAATCCCATAGTTTTTTCTTATAGACTTTTTCAAAAAACATTCCCGTGGAATATTCCAAAAGAGAGGACAATACAAAGCCGCCCAGGAACAGGAAGAACGGATATTCCGTCAGCTCCGGCAGGAAGATCTCGAACAGCATGGCACCGAAACCGTAGATCGGGCATAGGGGACCCGCTACGAATCCTCGGTTGACGAATTTCCGGTGCTGTACCGCGGCAGAACATACCTCGATACACCATCCGATAAAAGAATAGAAGAAAAACAGCCAGAACAGGGATAACCAGGATATTGTCATAAGGGCACCTCTTTCGTGGAAGATTGTCGAACATTGTCTTGTTCCATCATATCACAACGAAAGAAGTTGTACCATCATTATATCTTTTTCTTATTGTTCTGCTGCTTAGGGATAAATTCAATTTTTAAGGTCATATTCATGCTGTCGGCAATTCGCTTTAGTAGCTGAATGGTAGGGTTCCGCAGCCCATTTTCCAATTTACTGATATCACCCTGATCAATGCCGACGAGTTCAGCTAATTGTTTTTGTGTGAGATTTTGAGATTTTCGTGCTTTGATCATAGAACGGATAGCATCCATTTCCGGCTGAACAGCATTATATTCTTGCGCAAATTCCGGATTGTTCATTTGTTCATTGAGAAATGCAGATAAATCACTCATTTATTCATCATCCTTCCTATATAATCGGCTTTTCTTAATTTTGCCAATTCGATTTCTTTTTTAGGTGTCTTGTGCTGTAGGGTTCCCGTAGAAGATTTCCATATTCTTCGAGAATTTCCATGAGAGAAGAAAGTTTTGCTCTCATCTTAATATCTGTGTTTAATAAAAAATCTTTTACAGGGCAAATATTATTTGATGTTTTGTAAAAGACAATTTCAAATGAATTCATGTTACCTCCTTAGTATATGGAATATATTCCATATTGTCAAATGCAAAAAATTATTAGTAAAAAATAAATGGGAAAAATGACCGAATGGTCATAAGAATTTCTTTACAGAAACATTAGCATATAGTTTGCGTAAAGTCAATGAATTAGTGAATTAGTGCTCGCGGTTCTAATTTTTTTATTTAAATTCCACCGCCCGCGTACCTATTCTTTTGGACAAATGGTTCTCTATCACAGAACACAAAGTTAATTATAGACAAAAGTTACGAGACTAATTTATCAAAATGTGCTATTGATTTTTAAACGGCAAAAAATATATAATGATGTTACGAAATGAAGAACGCGATTACCAAATGGAGAACACAAGATGGTAAATGAGGCAGAAGTAAAAGTAAAGAGCCTGCAGAAAGCTCTTGAAATTTTAAACTGCTTTACGAAAAAAAGCAGTTGGGGTGTGACAGAGATCAGCGAACAGCTGGATCTGAACAAAAGTAATGTACATAACATTTTGACGACGTTCAAAGCAATGGGGTATCTGGATCAGGATGATGAAAGCGGCAGATATAAGCTGGGACTCAGCGTGTACTCCCTGTGTTATTCTCTGGGACAGAACTTAAGCATCGGTAGTGTGGCAGCTCCGTATTTACAGGAACTTGCAGATATGGCAGGTGAGAGAGTCTATCTTGCGATCCCGCATGAACAGGAAATTCTCTATGTGACTTCTGCTTATCCGAAGACATCCATTGACCTTATGCGACCGATCATGGGTGAACATGCGCAGATGCATTGCACCGGGCTGGGCAAGGCAATGCTGGCATACCTCCCGGAGGAGAAACAGAGGGCCTATGCAGCCAGAAAGCTGGAATCCTATACCGATTACACCATCACGGATGGTGATGCACTGATGAAGGAACTCAGAGAGACCCGACAGCGCGGTTATGCAATAGACAATATGGAACATGAATTTGGTGTGAAATGTGTAGCAGTTCCGGTACTCGGCAGAAACGGTCAGGTGGTAGCGGGAGTGAGTATTACTGGACCGTCCCTGAGATTTTATGACGAACGGATCCAGTCACTGGCAAAGGAATTACAGAATAAAATAAGGGAATTACAAAACATTCTTTATTAAGCTAAAAATGTGAAAAGGGGATTGAGAAATCAATCCTTTTCAAAAAAACATATTAGAGAACAGTGTTCTTTAATAGAGAACAATAAGAAACAATGATTGCACAGAAGGAGAGACAACATGAAAACATCGCCGTGGAAGAAGATCAAGAAATGCAAATATCTGTACATTATGATGTTGCTTCCGATCATCTATTACATCCTGTTCCATTACCTGCCTTTGTACGGGGTGTTGATCGCATTCAAGGATTACAAGATTGCAAAGGGTGTATGGGGAAGCCCTTGGGTCGGCTTTAAATGGTTCGAGAAGTTCCTGGCGGATCCTTATTTTTGGAAACTGGTGAAAAATACATTACTGTTAAATATTTACGGACTGCTGTGGGGCTTCCCGGTACCGATTCTTCTGGCATTGATGTTGAACGAAGTAACAAATGCAAAGTTCAAGAGAGCGATCCAGACTGTCAGCTACCTTCCGCATTTCATTTCCACCGTGGTTGTCTGTGGTATGGTAATGAACTTCTTGTCTTTGGATGGAATCATCAACCAGATCATTGCAGCATTCGGTTTTGATAAGATCCAGTTTATGGTATTACCCGAATGGTTCCGTACCATATTTACCGCATCCGGTATCTGGCAGACCTGTGGCTGGACTTCCATTATTTATTTGTCTGCTTTGACCTCTGTGGATCAGGAGATTATAGAGGCGGCAATGATCGATGGAGCAAACCGTTTCCAGAGAATTAAGTCGGTAACGCTCCCCTCCATCGCACCGACCATCTCCATTATGCTGATCATGCAGATTGGACGGCTGATGTCCCTGGGATATGAGAAGATCATCCTGTTGTATAACGGATCTACTTATGAGACTGCGGATGTCATTTCCACTTATGTATATAGACGAGGTATTCTGAGTGCAGACTTCAGTTATTCTACAGCGGTGGGTCTGTTCCAGTCAGTCATCGGTGTGATCCTGCTGGTAGCATCCAACCAGATATCGAAAAAACTCAGTGACAGCAGCTTGTGGTAGGAGGACAGAAATGGCTAAGAAAGTAAAAATAAAAAGCAAAAAACCGCAGGGAATCGGCAGTAAAATATTTGATGTTGTGAACTATCTTCTGCTGGCAATTCTCGGATTCATTATGTTCTACCCGATGTTTTATGTATTTATTGTGTCTATCAGTTCTTCTCAGTATATCAATCAGGGACTGGTAACACTGTTCCCCAGAGGAATCAATTTCGATGCCTACAAGGCGGTATTCGAGAATCAGAGAATCTGGAGCGGCTATAAGAACACCTTTTTATACACAGGCCTGGGAACCCTGATCTGCCTGGTACTTACCGCATTGTGCGCCTATCCTCTTTCCAGAAAAGATTTTTACGGAAGAAAGGCATTTACCGTGCTGATCATGATCACAATGTTTGTAAACGGTGGTATGATCCCAACCTATCTGGTGATCAACAAGCTTCATATGATCAATACTATGTGGGCTATCGTTCTGCCGCCCGCCATCAGTACCTACAATATGATTGTTATGAGAACTTCCTTCCAGGCGATCCCAGATTCCTTGGTAGAATCTGCATACCTGGACGGTGCGAACGACATTACGATTTTCAGCAAGATTGTCCTGCCGCTGTCTAAACCGATTATCGCAACCATGACATTATACTATGCCGTGTACCATTGGAACAGCTACTTCCCTTCCATGCTGTACCTGAATGATCAGAAAAAATATCCTGTACAGGTTGTCATGCGTGACATCGTAATACAGGGTGACACTTCCGAGATCACGGGAAGTGTCAATATCATCGCAACCAACTATAAATATGCAGTGATCATTATTTCCATCGTACCTATTCTGCTTGTATACCCTCTGTTACAGAAGTACTTCACAAAGGGTGTTATGGTCGGAGCAGTTAAGGGATAAAGAAACAAACTATAAAGTAAGAATGTATTTAAGAAAAGGAGAGGTTAAATGAAAAAGAAAGCATTCCAAAAACTGACAGCCTTAGTGGCAGTAACAGCAATGAGCGCATCTCTGTTGACAGGATGTGGTTCCGATGCTTCCGGTAGCAATGATGCCGCAACAAATAATGCACAGGAGAGCGCTGCAAGTGTAGGGACACAGGAAGCAAACAGCGAGCATCCTTCCTGGATCAGCGAGGATCCTCTGGAGATTGGTATTATGGTCATGGACTCCAGCCAGCAGCCCATGGCACAGGACAGCAAGTCCCACGAGGCAATTTTTGAAGCAACCAATGTAAAGCTGGATTTCCAGATTGTTCCTTCCAGCAGCTATGATGAGAAGAAAAACATTGCGCTGTCTACACAGAATTTCCCGGATATCATTTATCTGAGAAGCGCAAGTGATATTTCCGATTTCGCATCCGAGGGTATTTTTGAGCCTCTGAGCCAGTATATCAACGAAGAGACCATGCCGAACTTCTACAAGTTCTGGCAGCAGTATCCCGAAATGCAGAGATACATGGTAGACGGCGAAATGTATGTATTCCCTGTAGTACTGCGTGATGAGTGGGCCAACGGATTCGGCCCCGTAATCCGTACCGACCTTCTGGAAGAGAACGGCATCGCAACCCCGACCACATGGGATGAAGTACTGGATGCACTGGCACAGTTAAAAGAGATCTATCCTGACAGCACTCCATGGGCAATCAGAAAGGGAACTGCGAACCTGTTAAAGACCACTTCCTATATGTTAGGTTCCGGTTTCGGTTCCGTATCTGCAAGCTCAGGTATGTACTGGGATGAGGATCTGGGCAAGTATGTATACGGTCCTGCAGATACCAATTTCAAAGAAGTGCTGAAGTTCCTGAATAAGGCATATACCACCGGTGTTCTGGATCAGGAATATGCAACGACTGATTCTGATTCGATGACGACTAAGTGTAGCAGTGGTCAGTCCTTCTTCTTCGTAGATAACAGTGGCTTCGGTCAGAACTACACTAACGAATTACGTAAGATTGCCGGAAATGAGAATGCTACTTTCCAGGTACTGCCGATTCCTGAGAACAGCCTGGGTGAGAGACGTGCCGTATCCTACGATACCAGATTTGGTAAGCTGTATGCAATCAATGCAAATGCTAAGAACAAAGATCAGATCATTAAGTTCATCGACTGGATGTACTCCATGGAGGCTTCCGACATTACCAACTACGGTATCGAGGGTGAGACTTTCCAGTACAACGCAGACGGCGAGGCAGAATATATTTCCGATTATGTAATGCAGTTCAAGGATGCATCACCTTCTGACTATTATGCATGCTGGACAGATATTGGTGCAGGTAAGCTGGACTTCTCAATGTATGCATGTAACATCAAGACCCAGCGTGAGATCCAGATGATCACCGGAAGTTGGTCTGATCTGACAGAAGATTACTGGAAGATCATCAATGATGATGACGCTTATGTACAGCCTCACATCGCACCTTCCTTTACTACCGAAGAAGCAGACCGTGTGAAAGAACTGACAACGGATCTGGATACTTTCTTTACGCAGGAATATGATAAGTACATTACCGGCAAGGAATCTATCGACAACTGGGATGCACTGATCAAGAAGGCAGAAGATATGGGTGTAAGAGAACTGGAGCAGCTGTGGAATGACGCAGAAGCCCGTGCTGTAGCAGGAACCAAATAAGTTATTGAACAAAAGAAAGTAACAGAACATAACGCAGAGTGAACGGGCATGTTACCCGTTCATTCTGCTAAAAAGAGAGAATCAGGCAATGGAAGGTGTGACTGACAGTATGAAGATTACAAATTATACACAGGAATTTATCACAGATGATAACAAACCCTTTGACAGTGCCCATGCCTCAACACTGCTGGAATTAAAGGACGGTGGCATTCTGGCGGCATGGTTTGGCGGTGCATGGGAAAAGAACCCGGACGTAGCGATCTGGACAGCGATACGTGATAAGGACGGCTGGGGACAACCGGTAAAGGCAGCGGATGTAAGAGGAATTGCCATGTGGAATCCCGTACTTTTCCGTAAGGAGGATGGAAAAATTATCCTTTTCTATAAGGTCGGCAAGCTGATCTCGGAATGGGTGACCTGGTATATGGAAAGCGAAGATGAAGGACACACCTTTTCAGAGCCGCAGGAACTGGTACCCGGAGATATCGGAGGAAGAGGTCCTGTCAAGAATAAACCTATCCGGTTAAGTGACGGCACCGTACTGGCTCCCGGATCTCTGGAAGGGGAATTGTGGGACGGATTCGTGGATATCTCCAAAGATGACTGCCGCACCTGGGAGAGAAGCGATCTGGTGCCGCTGCACAGACTGGCGATCACAGATAAGGGCGTTCATAATGTGCAGGTGATCGACAGACCTTATGACAGACATTATATCTACGGAAAAGGGATCATTCAGCCTACCCTCTGGGAGGATCGGGATGGAAAAGTACATATGCTTTGCCGCAGCAGCAGCTCCCGTATCATCCGCAGCGATTCCGAGGATGGCGGAAGAACTTGGTGTCTGGCATATGATACCGGACTTCCCAACAATAACAGCGGTATCGATCTGGTCAAATTAAAGAATGGAGATCTTGTGTTAGTCTATAATCCCAGAGAGAATCTGCCAGGTTATTACAAGGGACCGAGAACCCCGCTCAGCGTTGCGTTGTCCAGAGACAACGGAGAGACCTTCGAGATCATCTGTACATTAGAGGATCAGAGAGGCGACTATTGTTATCCTTCCGTAATATGCAACGATGACAATAAGATTATGATCACTTATACCTGGAAACGGGAAAAGATCGTATATGTAAGCTTTACATTAGAGGACTGATTATGAAGGACAGCAGGACAAAGGAAGATATCTACAGAAAATTTCAGAATCCGGCAAGAGAATACCGGGGAACACCCTTTTGGTCCTGGAATGCGGAAATGACTCCGGAAGAAGTCAGACGGCAGGTGAGAGAGCTTTATGAGCAGGGGGTCGGAGGATTCTTCATTCACTCTCGGGATGGTCTGGAGACTCCCTATCTTGGCAGGGAATGGATGGACTGTGTGGAAGCAGCGGTGGATGAAGCAAAACAGCTTGGTATATCGGCCTGGCTATATGATGATGACCGCTGGCCCTCAGGGAATGCCGGAGGAATGGTGGCAGCCGGAGGAGATGCCTATCGCCTGAAAGGATTGACCCTGCAGGTATGTGATACCTGTGATCCTGCGGTATGGCAGGAAGAACACCTTATTGCAGTTTTCACCGCCTTGGTACAGGGAGATGTCATTTATTTTCTTGAGCGACTGGAGAATGACATGACAAAAGTTCCGGAGCCGGAAGAGAATACACAGTACCCTGGATGCCGGCAGGTATTTCTTATTTTACGTTTGGAAATATCGGCGAAAAGTGAATGGTTTAACGGGGAGACTCCGGTAGATAATCTGAATCCTGATACAGTAAAGAGATTCCTGCATCTGACCCATGATAAATATCTGGAACGGTTTGGAGAGGAATTCGGGAAAACGATTCCGGGAATTTTTACAGATGAACCCAGTCTGGCAGACACACATTCTGCTTTTGGGGCAGACCGGAGCTGGATTCCCTGGACTTACGGATTCACAGATTATTTCCGGGAGAAGAACGGCTATGATCCGATTGACAAAATCCCACTATTTTTCTTCGAAGGAGAGGGCAGTGCGAAGATAAGGCATGACTATTGGCATGCCATCGCACTGCGGTTTAGCGAGAATTATTCCGGACAGATTGCCGCATGGTGCAGAGAACATCATCTTCTCATGACAGGACATTTTCTTCAGGAGGATAAGCTGGGACTGTCTACCAGAGTCAGCGGAGCAACGATGCCGCTGTATGAATATGAGGATATTCCCGGAGTGGATATCCTTCAGGACAAGACGGACGAATTTCTTACCGTGAAGCAATGTGTCAGTGTGGCACACCAGATGGGGAAAAAGAATGTCATCTCCGAGACCTATGGCGTGACCGGATGGGATTTTACCTTCGAAGGACAGCGGCATATCGGAGACTGGCAATACGCACTGGGCGTGAATAAGCGTTGCCAGCATCTGGCGTTATATTCCCTGACGGGCGGCAGGAAGAGAGACTGTCCTCCTGGCTTCGGCTACAATATCCCCTGGTGGAGTAAAGATCATGTGGTGGAGGATTATTTCGGGCGGTTGAGTGCCGTGCTGGAAGAAGGTTCTCCCAGCCAGCAGTATCTGTTGCTGCATCCGGCGACTACGGCATGGAGCATGATGGGGGCCAGTCCCTATGGCAATCCTGTGCGCCGCAAGGAACGGGATCTGCAGAAGGTCAACGAATACGGATGGGAATATAATACGCTGCTGGAAAAGCTTTGCAATCATCATCTGGATCCCGATCTGGGGGATGAGATTCTGTTGGCCAGGCACGGATCTGTAGAACAGGGCAGACTGATCCTGGGGAAAATGCAGTACCGGGCAGTGGTGCTGCCGAAGATTGGCACCATGCTGAGCAGTACATACCGACTTTTGAAAGAATTTGTGAAGCAGGGCGGTCAGTTGATCGTGACTAATCCGGGACCGGTTCTACTGGATGCCATGGAAAGCGATCTTCCGGCAGAACTGTTTACCGCGAAAAATTGTGTGGTGGTAAATAGTGATGAGGAACTTATAAAAGCACTGGAAGATGTGGGAGCTCGGACTGTAAGTATCCGGAACGGAGACAGGGAAGAAACCCGCTGTATCGCCTTGCAGAAATTTCTGGAAAAGGGACAGCTTCTGTTCGTGACAAACTATCACCGGACGGAAGACTGTGAGGTAGAGATTCACGTACCCTTGGAAGCTTCTGTAGAAGAGTGGGACGCACTTACTGGAAATCATAAAACGTTGGATGTCGTGACCGGACAGGGACAGACCGTTTTTAAAACTCGGTTTGAGGCACAGACTTCACGTCTGTTTTTCCTAGAAAAAATCGAAGGGAAGACAACCGGCACAAACGTAATGCATACAGAGGCTGATGAAACAGAACTTCAGAGATTGCCGAAAAGGACGGCAATCTGGCTGACGGATCCTAATTTGTATACTTTGGATAGTTGTAGATATCAAATACGGGAAGGACACTGGTCGGAACCGATGCAGGTCTGGGAGGCGCAGGAACAGATCCGTACCGGACTGGGAATGCGCTCCATAGCAACCCTTGGAAAAGAACAGCGTTACCGTTGGGTAAGAGAACCTCATCCTGCGGACGGAACGGAAGTCTCACTGGAATTTACATTTGAGACGGTGAAAAAAATTACAGGCTACACGGAACTTGCAATCGAACATCCAGAAAATTTTCAGATCTATCTGAACAGACAGCCGGTGGAACAGCGGATCACGGGATGCCTGTATGACAGAGGGATCAAGAGGATTCCACTTCCGGGCTGGGCAGAAGGAGAGAACAGGCTATTGCTGATCTGCCGTTATCGTAATTCCATGGAACTGGAAAACTGTTATCTCTGCGGAGAGTTCGGTGTAAATACGGAACGGAAGATTACAGAACAGCCGACAGCACTGCTGATCGGAGACTGGACGGCTCAGGGATTGTACCATTATGCAGGCAGCGTCAAATATCTGTATGATTTCCGATGGAATCCACACTGTAAAAAGAGACCGGATAGCCGGATTTATTTGAAATTGAAAGATTTTAAGGGTACCTGCGCTACGGTCAGACTGGGAAGGGCTTTCTATGAAATTCCCTGGAGAGCAGCCGGAATGATTGATATTACAGAGGCATTAGAAGAAGGTGACAATCACC
>ERZ791802.2270-NODE-2270-length-11961-cov-3.109861_pt1 | contig 11961 bp, 9 predicted proteins | sample MGYA00510308_ERZ791802 | MGnify/ENA primary metagenome ERZ791802 (study PRJEB30046, sample SAMN00792028) | human gut metagenome | study: EMG produced TPA metagenomics assembly of the A metagenome-wide association study of gut microbiota in type 2...
TTCTTACTTTATCTACAAGCAGAATGAACAAAATACTTATAATAGACGACGAACAACAAATCCGCCACCTGCTATCCCGTATGATGGAATTGGAAGGATATGAAACCTATCAAGCCGCAGACTGCAAATCGGGAATGAAACAACTGGAGATACAAAGTCCCGAAGTTGTACTATGCGATGTATTCTTGCCCGACGGTAACGGTGTGGAACTAGTCACCGCCATTAAAAAGCAATTTCCTTTAACAGAAGTCATCTTGCTTACTGCCCACGGGAACATTCCGGACGGGGTTCAAGCCATCAAAAACGGAGCGTTCGATTATATCACAAAAGGCGATGACAATAACAAGATTATCCCCCTTATCAGCCGTGCCATGGAAAAAGCGCAGATGAATAAACGGGTGGAACAACTCGAGAAACAAGTAGGAAAGAAATATTCATTCAATTCGATCTTAGGTAATTCCAAAGCTATTAAAGATGCTATATTATTAGCCCAAAAGGTTTCGCAAACCGATGTGCCCGTACTCCTGACCGGAGAAACAGGAACAGGGAAAGAGGTTTTTGCACAAGCCATCCATCAAAACAGTCCGAGAAAGAGCAGAGCATTCGTTGCCGTCAACTGTTCGGCGTTCAGCAAGGAACTGTTGGAAAGCGAAATGTTCGGTCATAAAGCAGGTTCGTTTACAGGGGCAATGAAAGATAAAAAAGGTTTGTTTGAAGAAGCAAACAACGGAACCATCTTCTTAGACGAGATCGGTGAAATGGCCTTCGACCTGCAAGCTAAACTCTTACGTATTCTGGAATCCGGAGAATATATAAAGATAGGTGATACCAAACCGACGAAAGTAAACGTCCGTGTCATCGCCGCTACCAATCGTAACTTGCAACAGGAGATAGCCGACAATCATTTCCGCGAAGACTTATTCTACCGCCTGTCCGTATTTCAAATACACTTGCCTGCTTTACGGGAACACCCGGAAGATATAGAGATAATAGCCAAAGCATTCCTTGAATCCTTCTGTGCCAAACTATCCAAGAGAGTTTCAACTATTGCACCGGATTATTTCGATGCATTGAGAAGACACAGCTGGAAAGGTAATGTACGTGAACTGCGTAATGTCATCGAACGCAGCCTCATCGTCTGCGGAGAAGAAGGATTAACCATTCAGGACTTACCGATTGAGATGCAGAACGAGCATTTCGAAACAACTCCCGGCAAAAGTTGCTCGGATTTTGAACTGTCTGCCATGGAGAAACGTCATATCCAACGGGTATTAGAATACACAAAAGGAAATAAGACGGAGACTGCACGTCTGCTGAAAATAGGGCTGACGACTCTTTATCGGAAGATTGAGGAATACGGCATCAAACTATAAAAAAGCCACATCTGCATCGCGCAGATATGACCCGGGATTAAGAGTATTTATAAGTGAAATCTAATTATTACATCTCTTCTTTATGGATGCGACAAAGATAACGTATGTATGTTTCAATTTGATTTACATTGAGTTACATTACCGTGAAGTTATAAAGAGCTTATCAACCAAACCAAAAGCAATACTCCAACAGCAAAACATAGCATCACCAACTTAGCCCGGAAGAAATAGTTCTTCTCGCCCTGTTCGCGCTCTTTTACCTGCCGGTCTATCTCTTCAAACTCCTCAGCGGAAATATCAGGCAGTGAAGGTATCATATCATAAACATGCCCTGCAAAGCTCATAAGTGCCTCCTTTTTTAAGCTTTCCTCCGTTTTACCACAATCTCATCGAAACGTTTTTGCGAGGGAGTACCGACAATGATTTCTTTAGGCGGGAAATGCTTGTCGAAGTCAGAAGCCACAGATTCGTCGATTTGATAGATAGAATCCTCAACGTACCGTCCTTTCATGCCGGACATCGCACGCTCACTAAGGGGGCAAACCTGAAGCGCATCGGCATACATATCATCCTCCGTGCGAATACCGAATGTTTCGGCAGACAAGAAACCCTGACGGGAATAGTAATCGGGATCACCGCACAACAGTATCGCTGCAAATCCCATCCGACGGGCAATATCCCTTGTATATTCAATCATCCGGACACCGATACCTTTCCGCTGATATTCGGGTAGCACGGAGATTGGACCTAAGCTCAATACTTCATAACTGTTTCCATTGTCTGCCCTGATAACGGACTTCATATAGACAACATTCCCGACTATCTTACCGTCACACACTGCAACAACGTCCAATTCCGGAACGAAAGCAGGACAATCACGCATGATATGAAGTAAATAATGCTCGCTACATGCAGGAGAATAATGGTTCCAAAAGGCTTCTCTCGTCACATTCTCTGTTTCGGAATAGTCTGAAGACTGTTCCCGTCTAAGTTCAATATCCATAAGTGCTAAAATTTGATTGTATTACACATAACTTCGGTCGTAAAGATAGGAAAAATACAACGTGTAAATGTATCTTTGTACCGAAACTATAAACAAATAGAGATGAATATCGAAGAATTCAGGGAATATTGCCTTTCATTCAAAGGGGTAAGCGAAAAAATGCCTTTTCCAAATGTAGCCGACAGGTATAGCCGTGACGTATTATGCTTTTATGTAGCGGACAAGTGGTTCTGCTTCGTAAACATCGAAGTATTTGATTTCTGTTGCATTAAATGCAATCCCGACGAATCACGAGAACTACAAGCCCGCTACACAGGCATCACTGCCGGTTGGCATATGAATAAGAAATATTGGATCAGCGTCTACTTCAACCAAGATGTTTCGGACGATAAGATTCGCGAACTTGTCCGCAAATCCTATGACATCGTTGCTGCCAGCCTTACGAGAAAGGAACGAGAAATGTTGTAACGCCCGAAACAAATCAAATCATTGCTTTTTCCCGTTGGAATCGTAACGTTCAAGTGTATTCCACGACCCGTTCTGACGTTCGGCTACGGATTTCAACTTTCCATTGTCGTAATATTCTTTACGATAGACTTCCATACCATTTTTACACTCACCTTCTTCACGCAACGTTCCACTTTCATAAAAACGCTTGTAAGGTCCCTCTTCTTTATTGGCTTTATAAGTTCGCTCGGATTTCAGATTACCATTACCGTTATAATATTCCCGACGAACACCATCACGCTTTCCATTCAAATAATTGGTAGATGTTTCCGGCTTACCATCAGTAAAGTAACGGATCTCCTCACCCGTTTTCTCATCGGCTTTATAAGTTGTCGAGATGGTAGGCGTTCCGTCACGGCGGTATTCCGTCCATACCCCGTCTTTCTTACCATCTTTATAAGTACCTTTCTTGCGGGGAATCCCATCTTTCCACGTTTCCGAATATATTCCGGTAAGCATCCCATTCTTATAACTGCTACGACGCGTATAGTCACCTACATTACTTATGATTTGCTCCACCCAATTACCATCCGGTTTCCCGTCTTTATAATATGTATCAAGTCGCAGTTCTCCGGTTTCATAGTCATAACGGCGGTCATATCCATCTTGTACACCCATCTTATAAACAGCCTCTGTCTCCAATTTTCCATTTTGGGTATAGGACTTGGAAACACCGTTCAACTTACCTTCCGTAAATGTTGCCTCCTGTTGTAAAGTCTTACCATCACTGTAATACAACTTACGATAACCGTCCAGATTACCATTCTTATAAATACTCTCTTCGGCAAGCGCGTTCCGCTTGAAGTGACGATACAATCCGTCGAACATCCCGTCTTTAAAGTTGGCAAGCAAATATTCCGAGTGATACCCGTCGATGATACGGTGTTCTCCCTGTAGAGGAGTCTTGTCGTCATTCAACTGACGGAATAGTAACCTCCCGTCACCGTAGTTGATGACCGACACTTCGTCTATCTGATACACTTTCTCTTGAGCCGCCATATTCAGGGCAATCACTCCGCACAGGAATGCTAAAAATAATCTCTTCATTTGAACCATATTATAGATTAATAAATATTTTACTATTGCCTGCAAATATAAATAAAGCAATTCACAGTTAAAGGGTAATTCCTAATAAGTTTTTCTATCTCTATCTATTTTTCAAATCATATTTATATATCACCTTCGTCCTCTTCTCCCATTAATTCAGGCTTCAGTGCCTCAGGAGTAACGTCTATACGATACCACTCTCCCTCATATAAACTGACGATCAGCGAGTTATCTCCTATCCACCATAGATCAGGAAGACCAACAGGTAAGTCCAGTATAAAATCGAAAACGGAAGCGAACTCCGTCCCGTTCCAAGAGTAACAGAATAGAGAATAGTTGCGGGTAGTGCGGTCACCACATATCACAGCAATATATCCGGTAGTTTCATGAATAGATATACTTTCAGCTTCCAACTCCAGATAGTCAATATTACTTTCCGGATATTTAGATGCAGGAGTCTTTTCGGGCACAACGAAAAAGTGCACGTCATTGTAGTCTCCATAACTTGAGAAACCCAAATGTAACCCCAGATTCTTATCATATCCATAATAGGCAAAATTCAGATGACCGCTAGTTCCTTCACTAGTAGATTTCCAATCTTCTTCCGTTGAATGCCGCTCCAAAAGTATCTCACCCGCAGTGTTACGGATAATAAGATCGTGTCCGCTATCCAAGCACTCGCGCAAGTTCTTGCTATCGCAACTCTTAGCCAAAAGTTCCCGATATTCTTCTTTCGTCAGTTTCGTTATTTTCACCCCATCCGGCTCATTATCTTCTATCTCTTCCGGTTCGTTAGATGCCATGTTCCCCGTATTATCTTCTCCATCATACATTTCCTCTCCTTTATAATCAAAAAACTGTTCGCTCACCAACTCGCCTTGTCTAAATAGTCGTCTACACGCAATCTTTCCACCAGGATGATAATCTTCAAACGTACCGTCGGGAATAAGATCGGAAGTATATTGCTCCAAAGAACGGAGTTGTCCCTCCTTGTAGTCGCGCAACACGATATGAGTATCGGTTATATCTGTCTGCGTAGAGTCGCAATCAGGTTTATTAAAAGAATGAGTTTCGTATCCCTCGTCTTGCACTATGCGGCGGGATAAGCCTTTCTGGTCTTGCCACACCGAATATTTGTCCACGATACGAGGCGATCCCCAACCTTTACAAAAACATCGCTGGTAAGAATCGTTATCAAAATCCCAAAACTCCGACCATCCGAAAGGTTCTCCATTCCTAAACGGTGTCACGTCGTACTTCCGCCCCCATTTGTCATACGTTGTACGTTTTATCATCTGTCCATCTATGTATTCGTTAATTCTCCATAACGTACCATCCTTCCGATAGACAGTATCTTGCTTTATGTATTCTTGTGCCCCCACTGCAATAAACGGTAGTAAAGATACAAACAAGAACACATTCTTAATGATGTTCCTCATAGTCATAATATGTTTTGCATTCCCTAAAGCACTTCCATTATTTATAATAATGGAAGTGCTTTAGTCGGGTTATTCCATCTTCAAAACCTTTAAACCAACTCTGTATAAAATCCATCTTTTCAGGTATCTTTCTAAATTCATTTAATACGTCCACAAAAATAAGCGAATTAATATAAAGGACTTAATAAAACCTATGCTTTTTATTGAAATTTGTTCGGATAAACATAGACTTCTACATTAGGTATCGGAGTTACCACTTATCAAAACAATAACCAACCCTACCAAAATGAAAAGATATCCCCTCTACTCTCTATATTATTCCAAAACACTATCTCACTGATATACCATCACTTACCATATCCACTCTTATTTATGGCACGCCTTTGGCATACCCTATGGCAATAAACAACAGTATTAATTAAAAATAAGAAGAAGATGATGGAATTTGATGTATTAGGATTTGCCGTTTGCGTCCTTAGCGGGGCAGCTTGCTTTTGGTTCTTTTACAAATGTATTGATTGGTTCGAGAATATCTAAATGAAAAGGAGAAAGTAGTTATGTACATAGCACTATTTATTATCAGCGTAATTATGTTCGGGTATCTGATGTATGTACTTATCAGACCTGAGAAGTTTTAACGGTATTAATCTATTGAAGATATGAATACAGAGATTTTAGGTATTGTGGCACAGATTGTCCTGATGGTCATATTAGCATATCCCATCGGGAAATATATCGCCAAAGTTTATAAAGGTGAAAAGGTTTGGTCGGATTTCATGACTCCGGTAGAAAAGTTCATGTACAAAGTATGCGGTATCAATCCGGCAGAAGAAATGAATTGGAAGCAGTTCTTGCGGGCATTGCTCACTATCAACCTCTTTTGGTTCCTTTGGGGAATGGTGTTACTGACAGCACAAGGTGTTCTACCACTCAACCCGGACGGGAACATCGGACAAAGCGTTCACCAAGCATTCAACACGTGTATCAGTTTCATGGTAAACTGCAACTTGCAACACTATAGCGGTGAAAGCGGTCTTACCTATTTCACACAGTTGTTCGTTATCATGCTTTTCCAGTTCATCACCGCGGCAACGGGCATGGCGGCAATGGCAGGTATTATGAAAGCGATGGCAAGCAAGAGTACGCAGACCATTGGTAACTTCTGGTATTTCTTGGTAAGAGGATGCACACGAATTTTACTACCGTTATCATTAGTGGTCGGTTTTATCCTTATCTTACAGGGAACGCCAATGGGATTCGACGGTAAGATGGAAATCACCACTTTAGAGGGTACGACACAACAAATTTCACAAGGCCCTACGGCTGCCATCGTACCTATCAAACAATTGGGTACTAACGGCGGAGGCTACTTCGGCGTAAACTCCGCCCATCCGTTGGAGAACCCTACTTACCTTACCAACATGCTGGAATGTTGGTCTATCCTGATTCTGCCGATGTCTATGGTATTCGCACTCGGTTTCTACCTGAAGCGTAAACGGCTCGGCTATACCATCTTCGGCGTCATGCTGTTTGCCTACATCGTCGGTGTGGTTATCAACGTCAATCAGGAAATGGGCGGCAATCCTCGCATCGACAGCATCGGCATCGCTCAGGACAACGGGACAATGGAAGGTAAGGAAATCCGCATCGGTGCAGGGGCTACTGCATTATGGAGCGTGACGACTACCGTCACTTCCAACGGCTCGGTCAATGGGATGCACGATTCCACCATGCCACTATCCGGCATGATAGAGATGCTGAATATGCAGATTAACACATGGTTCGGCGGTGTCGGCGTGGGATGGATGAATTACTATACATTCATTATCATTGCTGTATTCATCAGTGGACTGATGGTAGGGCGTACGCCTGAGTTCCTCGGTAAGAAGGTGGAGGCGCGGGAGATGAAAATTGCCACTATCGTGGCGTTGCTGCACCCGTTCATCATCCTTGTCGGCACGGCACTCGCTGCTTACCTGTTTACCCATGCACCGGGATTTGTGGAAAGTGAAGGCGGATGGCTCAACAATCCGGGCTTTCACGGACTCGGTGAGATGCTTTACGAATATACATCCTCTGCCGCCAACAATGGTTCCGGTTTTGAAGGTTTAGGAGACAACACATGGTTCTGGAACTACTCCTGCGGTATCGTCCTGATTCTCGGACGCTTCTTGCCGATTGTCGGCCAAGTGGCAATAGCCGGACTGCTCGCCCGGAAAAAGTTCGTGCCGGAGAGTGCCGGAACGTTGAAGACAGATACGGTAACATTCGGTGTGATGACGTTTGCTGTCATCTTCATCGTGGCAGCTCTGTCTTTCTTCCCCGTACAAGCTTTGAGCACGATTGCAGAACACTTTAGTCTGTAATTAAGTAACGAGCTTTGATAACTAACAGAGTTATGCTCTGCAACAAACGACTCCGACTTGCAAACATCATAAAACATTGCAAGCCGGAGTCTTTTTCATATCGCCTATTGTTACTATTATTTCCAAAGGCTACACCGATAAACATTATAGGACTAAAAACTTTGAACTATACCTATGCCCATTCTTCCAATAGCGCACAAGATACGTTCCGGAAGGTAAACGTTGCCCTGTAAAGTCAATACCGAATAATGAATACACCCGGAAATGCTCTACTTCCTCTGAAGCCCAGAGATAACCGTCTTCTACGAAGAAATCGACAGTTGTATTTATATCCGTCAGGTGGGAAACTCCCTCCATATAGGCTAACTTTTTAACCTGTTTCGGTGAAACTGCATGTTGAAATATATAAAGCTCGTCCAATACTCCCTGATAATTATACGCTTGCTCACTCATTGTCATTGCTCCTATCGTCAGATTCTCGGCAGTATTCCCCATATCCCCTGTCAAAGACTTATATGTATCGAGCATTCCATTATGATACAACTCCAACGAGAAACCGGTGTAAACCACACAGAAATGTTCAAATCGATTCAGGGTTAAAGGCATGGAATAATCCAAGTCTACCACACCCGAAGCTGTCTTTACCGTCCATCGAAGGGTCATATCCGGATTGACAGACAATTTGTAACGGTCTTGCCAACTGCCATGACTTACCAAGAACTGTTCTGCCCCGTTCTTCTGCTGCGGACAAATCCAAAGGGAGATAGTAATAGCATCCCTGAAATTCAATTCATCGGAGTTAGGTAAATAGAAGAAATTATTCTTTACTTGCAATGCTTTTACCGAATTGTCGGCAGCGTCATTCGTAAATATCGGAGAAGCTCCGCTGTATTGGGCTGCCACCACACCCGAAACCTTATCTTGTAAACTATCATCAAAAGGGAAATAAAGCAATGGAGTAACTTCGTCATCGTCATTGCTTCTGACCAATACCTCATAATCTTTCGATACACTTCCCCGTACGGTAGAGGCTGTACACGTCAACGTATAAATTCCTTCAGCATCAGGTAATCTCCACATTACATCATCCTTCGAATCTATTTCATCCTCGATAGTTCCGCCATTTATCGTCCACTTTATATCTGTCGGTTGTGCATGGTTCTTCAATTGAACAGATGCCCGAACAACAGAGTTCGGCTGCACGGGCATAGTTTCCTCCACTTGAATCCCTGTAATCTCCGGAACACTAACTTGCGTATCCAAAACAAAGAATTCCACCGAATCACGGCAAGACGCTCCTTTATCTTCTACCGTGACATATAATTTATGCGCCCCAAGCGATAAATCGGCCGGGAACTGTATGGTAGAAGAAAGTTGTTTCTCTACTTTATCTCCATCTATCTCCCAAGCAAATGTGCAAGAAGAAGTAGTATGCTCCACCGTTGCCCGCGCCACTGCAGTCTGCCCTTTCACAAGATAAGAACTTTGCATCTCCAGATTCTTGATACGCAGTCGAGAGCCAAAGTCATTACCCGCATGATAATCTATCACACAATGACCTGCATACAGCAAACGTCCGTCTTGACGCAGGGATACATTTTCCGGCACAAGAGTCAGTAATCGTACACCGTCTGCCGGAATAGTCAGTGCATAAGTCCCTGAGACCGCTTCCGACAAAAAGACTTCGGATACGGCATCATAAATCCGATAACTGCCAGCAGGTAAATGCACAGAAACAGTACGTTTTTCGGTATAAGGATTATAATATAAATAGGTAGGATACTTTAGACGTCCGTCCAAATCAGTCCGATTCAAATCCAACTGTAGAATAGCTTCTACATCCGTTGATTCTACCACTGCTGCCAAATAGCCGACACTCGAACCGCTATAAAGTGACAAATTTGTTGCAGCCCAACCACCTTTCAGTGCATCACCCATCGCAAACGGGCCGGTTCCCTCCCATTTTTCTTTCATTGATTCGAAAGGTATCACTGCATTGGCATCATATTTCCGACTCCATGCCAAGCTCGCCTGCTCCTGATGAGTATCGGGCAATGCGTCGGTATAAAACAAACGACTGGCATTTGCCAGATTCAACACCCAACGGGCATAAGCACGGGCAAAGCGTTTATCATATTTGGCTACCGGAGCCAGTGCCGCAGCTTGTTGAAAACCATTCATCACGAAAGCATAATCATTGCCTCCATCATTTGCCTCGCCTATCAACCCGGAAACATCATAATCTCCCCATCGTCCGACAATACATCCCCAGCCGCGTAACGCCCCTCGATTAAAGCACCAATTAAACATCTTCTCCAGATCATAGTCTGTACCCTCTAACGCATTCATTTTCGCAGCCACCTGAACACCATAAGCCAACTGTAACTCATAAGAGGGATTACTCGTTAAACTATTCAGAAATTCCAAAGATAATTCGGCTCCTTTCAAATACTTACGTTCTCCTGTTTCCAGATAAGCATGATACAGCAGCCATGCGATACTCCCGGCACTTTCGGGTTCTTTAACACCCGATGTCAATGGTTTTCCTGTTATTAAATCATAAGCCCGATGGTTCATATCCGGCAAACGCCATAAGAAAGTATTTCCTCCCAAACCCGAGACAGCTCCCAGCCACTGATCTGCAACGGATATGAACTGTTCCCTTGCCAAAGCAGCCGGCAAATCGGCCAACTGATACAACTGATAGAAATACACATTCGGCATTACATCATACCACCAATCTTTCCCCGATTTGGAAGAAAAGCCATTCAAGTAAACATTCTCACCATTCCTTACATTATAAAAATCCATCACACCTTGTGCAAGTTCGAGCCTACTCCTCTCTTCACATCCGGTTAAATAAGCAGAAATAACTGCCGGCATAACATTAATGGCTTCCGAACCTTTTCCGTGGGAGTTCCATCCCACATACGTATCCATATAGATCGGGTTGTACTGAGCATAATTCATACCTGCCTTTTCCTGAGAAGACAAAGGGAAATGCTCCCCTTCATGCTCGTTGAATACCAAGTCTACATACTGCTCCGTAACGGTTTTCCAATCACGTAAGAGATAAGGTTGCGGAATATGCGGCATCTTCTCGATACGTGGAATAGCAATTTGTTCCGTCTGTCCATTCGATATCATACAAAGACAAAGAAGCCCGACAAACAATATTTGTTTTCTCATACCTATATCCTATTTATTGAAAAAGGCACGGTTGTATCCCAGCCGTGCCTTTTCTCATCAAAACTTATTTAAATTATTTTTCGTCATTATACAACTTATTCACCTGACCATCCGTTAAAGCGACAGTGAAAAGTTTCAATTGATCCATAGAGCCATGGAAGTAATCCCATGCGTCAACTGATGGTTTGAACCAATCACTCCAAGCAGCCATAGCTTCCTCATAAGTAGTGCTGGCACCAATTATCAAAGGAAGGGTTTTTCCTGTAGGAGATACATAATCGGCAGCCCAAGTATTGCTAGCCAATGCAGGTTTACCTGTCTCATCCCAAGTCTTGGTCAATTCACCATTTACATAGAACTTCAAAGTGTGGGATTTATAAGACATAACCACTACCAAATGTGCCCATTCATTCTCTTTTACAGATTGCGGCATTTCATTATCAGCATCAATAATACCTTGCTCCGTTGCTACTGTAAAGAACGGCTTATTCTCATCCTGCAAATTAAACTTAAAGGTATTCCAATAGTTCAAAGAAATAATATAGTTTCCGGCAACTGTTTTTGTAGGTTTAACCCATACTGATAAAGATAATTCATCTTTCAATAAATCACCCTTTGTATAGTCGGAAATTTCCAAGTGTGCACCCTTATCAAAAGAAAGAGCCTTGCCACCTTTAACACCTTCTACAAACAAAGGCTTTTGAGTATCAGTACCAAAGATTTCAGCAGGTCCGGCCTTCAAGACAGCAGTCCAAGGCTTAACACCATTAGAAACTAAATTGTCACCTTCTTTTTCAAAATCCCAAGCACATACCATTTTATCCGTAGGAAGTGCATCATAAGCAGATGCCAAGAATGTTGCTTTGGCTTCTTGAAGCTGCGTCAACATATTATCGACTTCCGTCTGACTAGGATTCTTTTCCAAACCGGTCTTAACGGCAGTTATAATTTGCCGGAAAGCATCAATTGCTGTTTGCGGATAATCAGTTGTAGTTGCAGCTTCCAACAAAGCTGTACATGCAGTTAATTCTTCATTC